>PJUJ01000163.1_pt1 | contig 48364 bp, 23 predicted proteins | sample 1512321 | NCBI WGS metagenome assembly PJUJ01 (sample SAMN08177669, study PRJNA422409) | Feces metagenome, whole genome shotgun sequencing project. | isolation source: Chicken feces enriched on filter paper: beechwood xylan treatment | host: Gallus gallus | place: USA: Madison | collected 2015-01-15 | reverse complement strand
TCAGACTTCCTTCAGATTCCACCTCGCGGTGGACACCCTTGTCCTAAGCTAACACTTCCCACTGTAAAGGCGTGTTTGGGACTTACACCCTAGAGTTATTGCCCATGCTGGGCACACAAAAAAAAGCAAACCACTACGAGTTTGCTTTCTAACCATACAATTATTAATAAACTATAAACCTGCTAATCTGTTAGGACATTGACCTTTGGCATTTCGAATTGCGTATTGTCTTTCGAACCTTTAGGTGTTCCAAAATAGAAATACAATGTTCTAGAAATAGTACCCTGCATTTTATTTAACTCACCTGCTGGACCATTTACCCCTGCATTATTGTTGATTCCTAAAGCTAATTTGGAACCAATCGCAGGTATCGCATCCAAGAAGGAAATATTTCCAGATGGCAACTGTGGATAACCTTGTGGACCTGACATACCATAGAATTCAAATAAGCGCACAAACAAATCATCTTGATCTGTGGCAACTAAAAATCTACCTTGCACACTGTTAAACATCATCCAATTTATATCCGAAAAGTATCCTTTAAATTCTGGGAAATTCCACGGACCAATACCCGGTTTTGCATCGTTATACATTTTCTCCCAAGCATTGCGGGTTACACCTTGCATACGATTTTTCCATACACGATAAGGACCATTACCTAACCATTTTGCGGAAAGCATATAACTTTCTGGGAAGTCAAAGCTCACACCTGCGAAAGGAACATTGCCATTCAGTTCGTAACTGTAATCCAATTTTAACCAACCATCAGGACGCATCGTCCAACGAATGAATTTTAAATCACCTGAATAAGTAGCTTCTATTATTTTATTCTCCCCCTCCTCTTTTGTCTCAATGGAAACAAAATTAGACTTGCCAGAAACTAAAATAGGTCCATTTTTGAAAGCCATTTTCATACTAAAATCATTGGCCAAATCGACCAGTAAACCTGTTTTCTTCGAAATGAAAGCAGTGATACCATTTGCTTTAAGGCTGAAATTCACTGAATCTTCGGTCAGCTCTACTGCTGTTTTGGTTTCTAAAGGTAATATGGAAGCTGTCACTTGGGCACTATTTTTTACTTTCCAAGACCAAGTATAAATTTCTTCTCCATGGTTATCGATAGCTGTAAATAATAATGCATCGTAGTCCTTCCAATTAGCTGGTAAATGAAGTTGAACAAATCCACTATCAGTAGGATTTATCGAAGGACTAGTTACCGAATGGACATCTTCTTTGGCAATTCCCGATTCATTATCATACGGTTTGTGATAATTCACCAGTCTATATTCGAATTTGCAATCTTTCAGGTTTGTAAAGTGGTATCTATTTTCTACCGCAATTTTACCATCAAACGCAGCTGGCAAATTTTTCATTTTAATATGAACTGGGGAATAAATCTCGCGGATCGCAAAGAAACTTCCTTCCTTTTGACGATGAGGACCTAATATTCCGTCCGGTGCATTTACCCCATTCACATCGATTTGATTATTAAAATCTGTACGAACTATACCTTCGTCTGCAAGGTTCCAAATAAAACCACCAGCACCCAATTTAGATTTCCAATGCAATTCCCAAATATCGGCTAATCCAGCCGCTGCACCGCCATCATCCTGCGCATGCAAGAATTCCGTCGGCATGTAAATATTTGGTCCTTCTAATATTTTCTTTGTCGAATAATAATCCTCATAATGATTACAGTCAATACCATTTAACTCATTGCCCGGGCGATGATGCGCGTGGATAACCGTTCTATTTGACAAATCATATTTACCGTATTCATTGACAAGGTCTTTATTATGTCCCCCCTCATTACCGTTCACCCATAAAATAATACTTGGATGATTCACGTCACGAATAACCATTTCTTTGACCAATTTACGACCAACTTCAGTTCCATATGCCTTTTGCCAGCCCGCTAATTCATCCATCACATATAAACCTAACGAATCACATATTTCTAAAAATGACTTATCTGGTGGATAGTGTGAACAGCGAATAGCATTCATGTTCATTTGTTTAATCAGTTTGACGTCCATCAAATCGATATTTCGGTTTACCGAACGTCCTGTCTCTGGCCACCACACATGGCGATTTACGCCTTTAAATTTAATTTTAGTTCCATTCACAAAAATTCCGTCTCCTTGACGAACTTCAATAGTACGAAATCCAAAGTTTTCTTTACTTGAATAAATGGTCTTATTGTTTTGTAATAAAGAATATTCAGCACAATACAGATTCGGTGTTTCTGCTGTCCATAATTTGGGGCTTGAAACCGATAAATCTAGTACAGCAAGCGTATCCTTCGGATTAATATTGGAAGTTTTACTCGCAATAATTTTTCCTGCTTTATCTTTGATATCTACTTTAACTTTTGTGTTTGATTGAATGCCTTCTAAATGTACATTAGTCTTGAAAGTACCATCCGCTTTTGCATCAATTGCTGTCCAAGCAATATGTTGCGTAGGTACAGCTTGCAAATACACAGGACGATAAATCCCTCCTAAAATCCAATAATCTGCCAATCGCTCGGCATTATTTACTGTTTTCTCTTTAGACATTTTCCAGACCACAACTTCCAAATTATTTTTCCCACCCAACTTGATCTTATCGGTGATATCGTAAGAGAATCTATAAAATGATCCTTGATGAATTGCACCTGCTACTTGACCATTAATTTTAACCTCGGTGTCGGTCATCGAACCTTCGAAAACTATACTGATTTTTTTTCCTTTCCAATTCGCTGGAACGGTGAATTGATGTCGGTAAACTGCGTATTCTTCGTTGAATTGAAAATTTTTGCCATACGTCACGTAATCACGTCCATAATTATAACTACCGAATCCTTGTTGTTCCCAATGACTAGGCACAGCAATTTTGGACCATTTTCCCGCTTTGCGACCACCTGAAATCCAGAAATCCCAATCAACCGTATTGGTATTATCTGTACCGGACAAAAATTGAATTTCCTTTCTCTGTGCCAAACTGCACATCGAATTAGAGATGATTAAAAACAGGACAAGGAAATTATTTAAAAATCGTGGCATAGGTATCTAGAAATTTACAACTGATTATTTCTCTAAAATAGAAAATATAAACCTACTTACTATCCTGCACTATCCTTATGAAGGTTTTCCTTTGATTACTAGCTCGCCAATAAAATTTTAAATATTTTCGTAGTGATTATAAACGCAACAATATTTTATGAAATCCAATTGGCTTATTGCAACATTTCTAATTTTATGTTTTTCAACATATGGACAATCGTCCTTTCAGAAATCATCTGTCATTATAATGGATAAAATAGAGGTGGATGCTCCCTTTGAAATGCCAGATATTCTTATTCCCAATTTTAGGAATCTTCCTAAATACAACATTCTAGACTTCGGCGCTGAACCTAATGACAAAGAAAAAAATTCAAGGGCTATTGAGGAAGCAATAAATCGAGCTACAGCTAAAGGAGGAACTGTTATTATTCCTCCAGGCGAATGGTTAACTAAAAAAATACATTTAAAAAGCAATGTCAATCTACACCTTTCTCAGGGAGCCACTTTACTATTTTCTGAAGATCCCCAAGACTACTTACCTGCTGTATTTAGTAGTTGGGAAGGTTTAGAATGTTATAATTATTCCCCATTGATCTATGCTTTTGGTTTAAAAAATGTAGCAATCTCAGGAAAGGGAACCATAAAAGCACAATTAGATATATGGAAAAAGTGGTTTCCAAGACCAAAACCCCATATGGAAAGTATCAAAAATTTATACAACTGGGCACAAGACGAAATACCTGTTGAAAAAAGAATTATGGTCAATGATACCGCCAATTTACGTCCTCAATTTATTCAATTTAATCGTTGTGAAAATGTATTGATAGAAGATATCAAGATTAGAAATAGCCCTTTTTGGACTGTTCATCTGTACCTCTCCAAAGATATAGTTGTACGTAATATTGATATATACGCACATGGTCATAATAATGATGGTATTGATCCAGAGATGAGTCAGAATGTATTGATTGAAAACTGTGTATTTGATCAAGGTGACGATGCTATAGCGATCAAATCGGGTCGAAACCCAGAAGGTTGGAGATTACAGACTCCATCTAAAAATATTGTTATCCGAAATTGTACAATGAAGGATGGACATCAATTGTTAGCGATCGGCAGTGAGCTTTCTGGTGGTATAGAAAATATTTTAGTGGACAATTGCGTGGCTGGGTCTGGTGCTAAGTTGATGCACTTACTTTTTATCAAAACAAATGAACGTATGGGCGGCTACGTGAAAAATATTTATTTCAAAAATATAATAGCGCAAGATGTTCAAGATGGTATATTAGGTATAGACACTGATGTATTATATCAATGGCGAACTCTTGTTTCTACACGCATTAAAAAAACAACCCTAATTGAGAATATCTTTCTTGAAAACATCCAAGCTAAAAAAGGAAAATTTGTAACTAAAATTAATGGAAACCCTGAGTTACCAGCACAAAATGTGGTACTAAAAAACGTGTACCTAGAGAACAGTACGCAGGAGAGAATACAAAACAAACATGTAAGTAATTTTATTTACAATTAACTGTATACCAGAAGTCCACATGAAAGTGAGACTTCTGGTATAGAAATGAGTTAGTAAATAAGAATTTGATCTAACACAATACCTTCGTCCAATGCTCGAATGTGAATATTAAGTTTATTTGAAGGATTTGTGAATCTTAAGCTTCTTACAGTCCTATTCGTTAGTACATTTTCTTTCCATTCTTCTGATCTTCCGAAGGTTTGAATATCAAAAATTTGTTCTGGATTATCATTTATACTCACCACAAATCGAATATTTTGGCCATCAACAGGATGGTTGGGAGCTAAAGCAAAATCCATATATATAGAGTCTTTTTTTGACACTTTTACGGTATAATCCACAGATGAACCTTTGGATAAATGGATAGCATGACTTGCATACCCCAAGCCATATGATTTCGGTTTCTCACCACTAAATCTTTTATAGCTTAACCCATTAAGGATTGTAATATATTGCTTATCAATTGCCGTTGTTGTCTGAAATGTCTCACGTGGAACTCGATTAAATACTTCCAAATTACGTGGCTTATAGTTCATCATTCTTTTCCATTTACCATTTGAAATCGTATCATAATGCATAGTTAAATTCACGATTTTATCGAAAGCTGCATCACTTTGATCCCATGATGCTTTTGAATATCTTGCCAATTGTGCATACAAATGCTTGTGATTCATAGCTACCGAAGCCGTCACAGGATATTCCACCAATTGAAACCAAGTGCTTTGTTTATTGGCTGGAATCTGCTGAGTTAATTTCCGCACGCGTTTTTCAAGCAATTCGTATTGCTTAATCCTTGTACGTATTTCAGCTTCTGTCCATGGCAAGTCCTTTACTTTCTTTGTATAAGGGTCTTTTTCTTCTGTACGAGTATTTCCCATAAATTCAGGTTTTCGAATATATGCTAAACGATAATATTCATTTACTATTTGCATTAATTCCGAACTTATTTTTGGACCAAACTCTCTAGAGTACCATGTTTGAATATATTGATTTATTCCTTCTCTGCTGTCTTTTATGAGGTTCATGTTCCATGCCATATCTAAGAACATTTCAATAGCAAATTCAGCGGGTTTAATATCTCCAACATTTAGAATCCAAATATCTTTAACTCCACGTTCATAGGCTGTCTTCATTTGCGAATAAATCAAAGCAGGATGAGTAGTGGATAACCATAAATAATCGTGAGGTCGTCCCCAATAAGATACATGATAGTAAATACCATTTCCACCTCGTCTCTGTTGTTCTGATCCAGTTGGAAAATGGCGTATATAACCGTAATTATCATCACACCATACCAATGTTACATCATCGGGAATTTCTAAACCTAGTTTATATACATCTAATACTTCTTTATATGGAATAAATACCTGTGATACTTCATCTACTTTTGGATTTACATGTTTAGCTATCAACTTTCGCTGATCTTTGATAATGTCATTGAGAGCTACGCGCTGTTCTTCAAGTGTATTTGCTCCCAGCATTTTACTATCGTGTACACCACGAATGCCTAGTGTATAAATATTATCTGAACCTGCTAATTCTTGTACGCGCTGTTCCCAAAACGTAACTACTTGTTCTCTATTATTTACATAATCGTATGGCCCTACCCCTGCTAATTTCCACTCCGCATTTGTATTACGCATCATGGGCTCACAATGAGAAGTCCCTATGTAGATCCCATATTTATCAGCGATTTTCTTGTTTTCTGGCGTGAGATAAAAGGCTACTGTACACTCATGCATAGCAGGCCAGAATGTATTAGCTCGTAATCTAAGCAGCAATTCAAAGATTCGTTCATGTGTTCTAGGTCCTATTTCACCGGGCTTACTTTCTGGCTCATGAGTAAGAGAACTCCAGGGCAGTAAAGCAAAATCTTCATCATTTAAAAAGATTCCCCGATGCGCTACTGACGGATAATCTATCCTTTTATAGGAATCATGAAAAATATATTGATTCAATTTATTAGGAGTAGAATCAGCCCACCATTCCCAAGGAGATACTCCAATAATTCGTGACAATTCCAAAATTCCATAAGCTGTACCACGTTTGTCACTTCCTAGCACTAGGAGTTTATTGCCGACAACCTGAATCAAAAAAGCTTCCTTATGTTGTTTTAACGTTTGAATATCTAAAGGATTTAATAAATTTTCTATAGAAGAAGATTTTCCTAACGTGCCTATTATAACTTCACTATCTTCCCTATAGTCCACAATTTTTGCTTGAAATACATTTTCAAAATCTCGCTTAAAAATAGAAAAAGCTGTAAAGACGACTTCTTCTGAATAACCATTAATAGATACACTAAGATTCTTTCCTTTATTTAAAATAACCTTTGCATGCAAGGGGTTACAACATATAATAAGTATAAGGACACAAAACTGTAACTTTAATTTCTTCATCGGCATAAATATTAAAGAATTCTTTATCAAGAAAAAAATCTGGACTATAAGGTCCAGATTTTAACACTAACTACTATTTATAAAACTATTGTATTTTGAATGGTAAATACCAATTACTCATGTTCATTAATTTCGAACGCACTTCCGCCGCTTTAGGATTATTGGCTTTGGAAAGTTTTTCGTATACTTTCTCTGCCAAAAACGAAGGATCATTTCTTCTGCGGGCTATACGCATTAAATCTGACCATCTTCCCCCTTCAAAAGCTAATTCTAAAGCTGCTTCTTCAATGATTTTATCTTCCAAATCTGCTATAGGCACATTATATTCAATCATCACGCTACCATAATTATTTGCAGTCCCTGGTCCGTACTTGATGCCAGGAAATTGTAATGCGGGCAGCATAGCTCTTCCACGCACTCCTACATTTCTATACCACACACCGCGCACAATATACTGATTATCACGAGCGTCAAAGTGGTAAGGTGACGATTCGGAGTAAGTAACGCGATCATTGCCAAAGCCTTGATGAGAAATCTGTGATTCTAATTCGAAAAAACTACCTGGAGCAAGCGTCGTATTATTTGATGTAAATCCTCCGTAATAAAAGGTGGATTTAATACCATTATTAAGTAAGGCATAAGCAACACGTCCATGTCCGTCCCGATTAGCAGCTTCGGCAAAACGAAGGTGTGCTCCTGCAGCTCTAGCGATATTCCACTGTCCTCCTTTATTTAAAAGTGTCAATGTAGAGGTCGCATTGTCTGTGTATTTTGTAATAACAGGATCTCCTGCCGCATCCACCGAATATGATAATTTACCTCGAGCATCCCAGGGAATACCATTTATATTAGTTTTGCTATTCCATAAATCTATTGATTTTTGAGAAGGTTTAATTTGATAATTTCCTTCTTTGGAAGCCAATTCAATAAATGGATTCCCTGGCGCAAAAGAATTGTGATATGGTATAGACCAATTCCATTCTGAATTCCAATGTCTATTAGTATTTGGAAGTGCGAACAAACTTCTCCAACCTTCTGTTAATGAATTTACTAAAGATGTCCCTTCTTGTCCACGAGCAAATGAAACTTGGATATTCGCATCAGCATTATCAAACCATCCAACACGGTTGTGATTAAACTGAATACTGATATTTGTATTCTTATCTTCAGCTGTTAATGCTTTCTTATACCAGCGAGCAGCTTCCAGGTAATTTCCTTTCCACAAATATAATTCGCCAATGACATGCGGTTTATTCGCAAAAATCTTATTTGTGTTATATCCATCTGTTGTGAAAATCAAGGAAGTTCCAGTTGGATAAGCAAAGTATTCCGTGTACGGCAGATCTTTCACATCATTGATCAAAATGTCAATTAAAGCTTCGAATTTAGTTTTAGGCATATTATTCAATTCTTTAATTTGGGAGACATCTTCGATATTGGTATCCAAATAGGGTATTTCGCCAAAATGAATTCCCAACTGCAAATAAAGCCAAGTACGCAATACCATAATATCCGAATACCTTTGGTTATATTCCTCATTGCTTAATTTGCCCTCTCTCTCCATTATTTTGAAATTATACAACGCATCATTACAGCTAAAGATGACTTTATAAAATGATGTAGGATCGACATAAGGGTTGTCCTGCGTTACTTCATGATTAGAAAGTTGTTGCAGATAAGGGTTAGCATTACGTGTCACATCGACCAAGTCTGCTCTCAACTCATTCCAAAGTATGTATTTATCTCCTAAGGCAGCAAACTGTCCGTAAATCCCCAATACAGCAGCATCAGCATCCGCTAATGTATTGTACATCAACGTGCGATCTAATTTATCCTCGGGTTGAATATCCAAGGTTTTGCTACACGAAATGGCGAGTATGCTTGTACAAATCGTACCTATTAAAAAACTTTTCAAAAATCTTATCATATCCATAATATTATAACCCTAAGCGTACCCCAAATTGAAATGAACGGAATTGAGGCTCCAAAGTAACGTCTACACCTTGATGAAAAATATCCGCAGATTGAGCAAATTCAGGATCGTATCCTAGATATTTGGTAAATGTCAACAGATTATTAGCTGTACCATATAAGCGTACATATTTTAATATAGCTTTATCCACAGGAATCATGTATTCCACAGAGACTTGTCTCAAGCGTACATAAGAACCATCTTCGATCCAACGATCAGAAAATCTTGCATTACCCATTGGATCATTATATGAAGCTTTAGGTACATTGGTGATTTGACCTTCTGCTTTCCATCTGTTATTTAATAATTCAGTTTGATTGTAGAATGAACTACCCGATTCCAATTGTGCTCTTGTGTAATTGTATACATCATTACCTAATGAATAAGTGATCAAAGCACCGAATTTCCAATTTTTATACGATACCGTATTATTCAATCCTCCATATAAATTTGGGTTAGGGTTTCCAATCACCGTCCTGTCCTGGTCATCGATAATTTTATCACCATTGCGATCCGTGAATTTAGCATCACCCGCTTTAAAAGGGATTTTTTCTCCTGCAGTATTTAAGACACCCAAGCCTGCTGCTGCTGCTTCAGCCGAAGTACTATAAACACCTTCAAAGGTATGTCCATAAAATGCATTAGGAGCCTCCCCCACACGTGTAATCATCGTACCGCCCGCATATGATGTATAAGCTGTCTCTGGAAGGCTTATTACTTCTGGTTTAGCATGGCTTATTGTCAAATTCGCATCCCATTTCACTTTAGAATCCACGATTCTTCCGAATACGCCGATGTCCACACCTTTGGTTTCCATACTTCCATTATTGAAAAGATAATATGTCACACCCGAAACGGTATTCCCTCTATTGTAAGAAAGCATATCTTTCGTTCGGTTTCTGTACACATCTACTGATAAGTTGAAGCGTTCTTGTGCAAAAGATAAATCGAGACCTGCGTTAATTTTTTCTACATTTTCCCATTGTAAAAATGGATTACCTATACCATCTCTTACCAAGCCCTGAACACCTAAGAAATTTTGGGATACATAGCCTTCGCGAGCATTGAAATTACCAATATCATCATTTCCTAAAATACCGTAGCTGGCTCTAAGTTTAGCTAAATTCAATGATTCACTACCTTTTAAGAATTCTTCATTGGATAGAATCCAGGCAGCACCTATAGCTGGGAATACACCGTATTTATGACCATTTAAAGCTACTCCTTGGTTAACTTTGCTTCCAAAACGGGAAGAGCCATCCAAAGAAACTGCAGCATTCAGAATATACCTGTTTTTGAAAGTGAAATTGGAAAGTGCATAATAAGTTTGATTTGCCCATTTGCCAATATATCCTCCATAGGTACGCGAAGCTGCGGTTGAGTTACCAATACTTACCAACTGATCTGTCGCTGAATTAAAACCTAAAGCATAATCTTGTTCGGCGTCGTGTTGATGATAACGGAAACCTCCCATAGCTTGGATTTTTAATTCATTGTCCAATTCTTTTTCATAAGTAAGGCGTGCATCGTTAGAGATACCGTAGTAGCGAGCGACTTGTGTACCAAGTCTGCTATATACCTCCATATTATTAACCGTATCCTTTGCTACACCTTTCTTCGGAATAAAGAAATCTTCTTGTGCCTTATCGTATGTTACGGCTGTCAAATTGGTAAAGGTGAATGCATTATCAAATTTGTAATCAAATTTAATAGACCCATGAAAACGATAGGCTTTCTTATTATTAATACCATTGAAAACTAATTGCATAGGATTGGAATAGCCAAAATAATCAGCTTCAGCATAGTTTGGAGACAATGTACCATCCTCCGCCACATCATTAGTATTCAAAAATGGAGCTTTAATCATGGAAAGGAAAAGCGGATTAGTTTTAGGCGACAAACCCTGATCCTTTAGGCCTTGCTGACCATACCCCACAGAAATATTTGTTTGCGCAGAAAGCTTTTGTGCTAAGCGCATATTACTATTGAAGCGTGCCGAATAACGGTCTTGCTGCGTATTATCTATAATTCCTTTTTCATTATTATAACCTACTGATAAAGCATAATTTGCAATATTATCACCACCTGTCACACGCAAAAAGTAGTTTTGATCCAATGAATTTTTCAAGACTTCATTTTGCCAATTGGTTTCGTTGTGATATATAGGATACAAATTGTAATTCGTATTATCAATATTGAATGGCATAGCTGCTATTTGCTCTCCAGTATAAGGAGAAGTCGCCAATACATCATTGAGGTAACTTCTATAATTGTAAGACTGCATCATAGGAATAGCTTTCGGTCTAAAATTATAGCCTGTAGTAGCCTGAAAATCAATTTTTGTGGCCAACTCTTTTGCATGTGTCGTATTAATCACCACCACCCCATTTGCTGCTCTAGCTCCATAAATCGCTGTAGATACCGCATCCTTTAGTACCGTTACATCCTGAATATCGCGCAAATCCACATGTTGCAAAGGATTATTCTCATGTCCTGAAGTAATCGAAGGCGTTAACATTTCCGCATTATATACCACTCCATCAATGATGTACAAAGGTTGATTTTGTGTATATAAAGAGCCAATATTACGGACAAACAAATTTGCTCCCATAGAAGGAGTCCCAGATTTACGAACCACCTGAACACCAGACATTTTTCCTTGCAGATAACTTGCTATAGATTCTGAATTTTGTTCCCAAGCATTGATATAAGCTTTTTGAGTAGCCCCAGCGGTATGTAGCACATCATTATTTCCAAAAACAGTTTGTGTAGTCTCATAATTAGAGCTAAAGCCAATAGGATACAATTTTATTTGCATTGGCTGATCAAATATTGCTGGGACAGTTTTTAGGATATATCCATCCATAGAAACATGGATAACTGCCCAAGAATTATTTACTCCTACCTCAAATGCGCCATTATTATCCGTTAATTTGGCTACAGCACGCCCATATGTAATACGCGCTCCTGCTACAGGTTTATTTGTACGGCTATCTATTACTGTACCTTTCACAAGATTCGATTTTTGCTGCGTTGTCACGGCTACAGCTTTCGCATCCTGACTGTACGCAACGCCCACTTGCAAGCTCGTGAAGAGGCAAAGAGTAGTAATCTTAAAATTGAAAATATTATTAAACTTTATCATGCGTATTGATTATTGAATAATGGGAACAAATCGTAAATATTCCAATATAATCGGCCCAGTTCCGTTAGACATCACAAGGAGTGGAAGATTACCATACTGATCTTGAGACACTTCACCTAGATATACTTCACTATGGTTTAGCGGTTGTACATCAAATGTAAAACGCGTATCATTAGCCCCCAAATGGTTGACAACTGGTCTTTTATATAAATCAACTTCATTTGGCGCAACTAATTTAGGATCCAAGAAATGAACATATTGTGTAAAAGCTGCTGTCTGTGGATCACCAGGTAGTCCCATAATTGCACGACCATATACTTTATACTTAATTACATTCATTCCTGTGACTCTATATTTAGCATAGAAAGCTGTCACATTGTGGCCATGTATCTGAATATCCTGATACAAGTTGCCCAAAGTATCACGCTTATCCCTGAAGTAGGTATTTCCTCTTTTATCTGTTTGCTTATAACCTATTGGATTTATACCTAATACAATTTTTTCCTTTATCTGATTTTGTAATTGGAAATCAATACTATGTACGCGATAAACGACACCATTACTCGCTTTGTGTCTTGATATTAGACTTCCTGAAGGAATTGTAAATTTAGTACCACTAATCGACGTCAGTTCGCTATTAAGCTGGTTTTCCAACAAATCACCTTCAACGATAAAATCTCTTAACAAGAATTTCTTCGTGAAGAAAGTGGTTGTACTATCAGGTCGATGCGTATTTCCTTCCTCATAATTCGTTTTGAAAAAAGGAGTTAGTTTATTCAATTCGGCTTCAAAATTTGCATCATCAATCACGAAATAAGTATATTTTCTGTTCTCAGTCGTCATATTGCGACGTACCTCTGAAATCCATACTGGACTACTTTTATAGAAAGTCTCCCCATTTTCTACATAAGCGGTATCAAAGGACGAAATAGCCTCTACTTGTTTGGTATTCTCAAATTCAGTTTTAACTAATGTAAAAATATTGCTTAGCGGCTTCAAAGGTTGGCCTATTACATGATACAGTCCATTGCTAGCTGTTAAATTCTTAGCAGTTGGCTGTATACCATCAAAAGTACCACGCGTAAATTCTACGTATTTGTTTCTGAAGTTTAATGCTTTGACCGTATCTGTATTATCATTTACACTATAGATCGAATTAATAAGGTGATACCCTACAAAACTTCTCACTACCGAAGTATCATTAAAATTATACTGGTTTTTGGCTGCATTAATAGCTTCATTCGTTGGGATTAGCACCGTATAATTTTTTGAAGCCTTTAAAGATTCAGCATAACCCGATTTTTCCAATAATTCGGCAAAAGCACTGTATTCGCTTGTGGAAGAAACCACTTCGAACAAGTTTTTCTGTGTATTTGCATCATCCTTACCGAAATGTTCTTCCCATTTGTCATTACAACTAGCAAGACAAATGCAGAGCATCGGCACTATATAATTTAAAATTTTCTTCATGCGTATCTTTCTCATTTATTGTGGTCTATAGAATAATTCCCCTGGATAATGGTGGAATCTCGGATAATATTGCTCTGGATCATCTGCAGGGATAAAATGAATCATATCCAACCAAACACCATTACTTTGCCATCTTGGCTCACTAATAGCATAGAATCTCAAGGTGTGTCTATCAGTAGTTTCCACGTTGATTGTACCTGCCAAACGTCCTACGTTCAATGTTCCGTCACCATCTTTTGGTCTCAAACCTTGTGTAATTCCATTTGGATTATAATCTCCCACTGTAGCATAATAGCGTTTGTAACCTTGTGCCAATAGCAAATTATCTGAATTTGGATCATCACGTAATACTGTTGTACTTACACCAGACCCGCCATTTAAAGTTTGGTTAACCATTACAAGGTTTGGTAAAATTTGTTCGTCTGGTTTTCCTGGGTTGAATGTCACTTGTAAATCGGCACCGTTACCATTCTGTACATAACAAACCCAAACTTTGTATCTACCTTTTACCAAGAAAGGTGTTTTGATTTCAAAGCTATGTGGTCTATTTGGACTTGTAGTACTCAATGTCAAATCTAGGAAATCACCATTTGCGTATGGTCTCTTATCACCAATAAGGGATACTCCATAGCTATTTGTTCCAATCGTACTTACATTAAGCGGATAGAATGTAAATGAATTGGCTATAGGCAGACCATTCGCAATTAAGGATACACGTTTATTACGGTATGATCCTCCTAAAGCAGAAACCAATTCCGGCGAGGAAGCGATATCAAAATAAACAGGTACTTGCGCTCGGACTTTTATTCTGAATGACTGTTTACTTTCGTGCAGTACGCCATTAGACGCTAACACATCAGAACGCGAACGATTTAATTCTGCTCCTGGCTCTAAAACTCCATTGAACACGTCTTCATTCAACAAAACTTTCGAATTTTCAAATTTCGTACTGATAATTTCTTTTGGTGCTAACGTATATAAAGTCATGGACTGAATAATATCTTCCAAGAACTTTCCGTCATTTACGATATGGTATGCCATGTATAACCACAAGCTATCTTTAGGATTTTTAGGGTTATTCAAGTGCGAATATTTTTGTTTGAAAGCAGTATAATCATTGATTCCTTGTGCTTTCAACACTGAATCCGATTCTACGATGACCGTTTGAAAACGTTTTTCAACTGGCACCACATTTCCACGTTTGAAATATAAGGTATCGTAAAATCCAGTTTCTTTTAATGCTTGCGCAAATATGCTATAGCGTGAATCGCTGTCAATAATTTCTGCTAAACTTAAAGCTGGAGGTGTCAACATTTTGTTAATGACATGGACCACACCATTTCCAGTCTGGATATTACTTTTAGTAATGCTAGCTGTTCTATTCACTCGGAAAGTCTGATTAGCCACATCGGTGTACAGATATTCACCAAATAATGTTGGTGATTTGATCTTACCATCCGTAAATCGTGTAGTTCCCACAGTATCACGTACGACATGGTATTTTACGATATCAAGTAATTCATTTTCACTAAAGTCCGTAATGCTCGATTTGCCGTTACTTTTTATCCATTCGTTTACCGCATCATTTGTAGGAGCGAATAAAGTATAGGTTCCATATGCTCCTAAAAATCCTGCTGATTTAGAGCGGTAAAGAATATCAATGAATAAAGAAAACTGATCTTTGTTATTTTCTAAATATCCTGTGATATTAACTTCATCTGTAGTAGTCTCTCTGTAATTGACCTTCTGACAGGCATTCATGAAAAATACTACTAATATTGTCAATACGCCGTATATCCAATATTGATTTGAAAATCTTTTCATATCGTTTTATTTTAGATAAAATGGATTCTGAACCAATGTGTTGTCTTTGAATAATTCCTCTTCATGTATTGGTAGATAGTGACTGTTTACGTCACGTACTTTATTCAATGCTGACTGTTGTACCGATGCATCGACTATCTTAGTTACGACATCGATAAGTACTCCAATGTTAGAATAATTGTCTTTTTTAGCTAGACGAAGCACATCAAACCAACGTTTTCCTTCGAAAGCGAATTCGCGGGCGCGCTCTTCAAAAATAAATTGAATAATATCGTCTAAATCACTCTCATTAAGTTGTCTGTTACTTGCTTCAATCGCACCTCTACTCTCTCTCAGTTCGGCAATAAGTTGTAATGCTTCTGCACCTCTACCTTGCTCTGCTGCAGCTTCAGCTTTTAGCAATAAAGCGTCTGAGATTCGAAAGATTGGGAAATTATAGTAACTAGGATTTTCTGTTCCGTATTTGCTAATCATACCACTGCTCAGATACAATACACCTTCGCCACGGCTGTCAGATTTATCGACGTCTACTTCCATATTAGGCGGGAAGAAATCCATATTGATAACTTCTGTTAAAGCGATGTAAGGAATTCGTCCCACATAAACTAGTGGAGTTAATGGATTTGCTCTAGAGTCTTTGTGACTAATCTCAAAAATGGTTTCTGAACTAGAGATATCAAATGAATTAGAAGCAACTCGCCCAATAAGTTGATACCTTTGTGTAGATAACACTTTGTTCAATTCTACTTCTGCCAGGGCATATTGTTCCTTCCACATATACACTTCGGCCAATAACATGTGTACTGCAGGTTTAGTAATTCTTCCTGTGTTAGAAGGATTAATAGAGAAATTGTTTCCTGGAGTTACATGGTAATCTGGGACAAGTGTCTGTGCTTGTTTAAGGTCTTGCTCCAATTGACTCAATACTTTGTCAGCAGATACTGCTCCGATATTTTGAACATCAGTATCACGGTAAGAACCTTTAAGTTTAAGTGGAATTTCTTTGAATGTACGTATTAAATAGAAGTACAATAGACTGCGAATAGTTAAAGCTTCACCAACGTAACTATTGTAAGTAGCCTCCGTAAATGTAGGATCTACAGCTTTAGCTTCAGGAGCAAAATCAATCAAGAGATTACAATTGTTGATTACATTGTATAATGCTCCCCAATTTGCAATATCATTTGTACTTAATACATTATAATTTTTGACAAGTCTATAATCATCCGCAGCGTAACTGGACACATTTACCATGTCAGCTCTTAGCTCTCCCCACAAAAATACCCTTGTCTCTACTGGTCCGGCATTCAACGAAGAATAGATACCCATCAAAGCTGCACGCACATCCTCCTTCGTTTTCCAAAATTCTGCTTTTGTAATACCATCTTGAGGTTGTAGATCCAACCATTTATTACATGAGGTCACTACAAATCCCAATAAGGTTAATAGACCAACAATATATATTTTTCTCATCGTCTCTTAATTAAAATCTTGCATTAATACCTAAAGTTATTGTCTTCAACGGAGGTGTCATCGAATTGTCCATCAACACGGAGAATGCATCTTTATAGCGCACCGCTACATCTGGATCTTGACCTGTATACTTTGTGAATGTCAATAAATTTTCCACAGTAACATAGGTGCTCAATTGCCCCATTTTCACGCGATCTAAGAATCCTTTTGCAAAATCATACTTTAATGTTACTGTACGTAGACGTAAGAAACTCGCATCTTCTACATAACGGCTTGAACCTAACGAGTTGTAACCTGTACCATACAATGCTCGTGGAATATCGGTTACATCACCTTCTTTTCTCCAACGTCTCAATACGGCTGTACTTTGATTATTGTAGCTCAACATATCCGTTGTATTCATCTTGGTTGCATTGATGATATCCGAACCTTGTCTATAGTTGAAGAATGTCAATAAGGACCATTGCTTATTGTAACTTACATTTATACCAAATCCTCCTGTTAATTTTGGATTACTGTTACCTAAGTAAACAATATCTTTGTGGTCAATTACACCATCGAAATTGATATCTTCATATTTGGCGTCACCTGGTTGGAAAACATAATCAACCGTAGGATAATTAAAGCGCATATAGATCGTTTCACCATCAGGACTTATGATCTGGTTGCCTTCACGGTCTTTAGCTATTGTTTCGTCTTTGTCTTTGTAGACACCTTGGTAACGGAATCCATAGAACGATCCAAATGGGTTATCTTCTTGTAGATACGTGAAGAATGCTTTATTTCTCAATGAAGAACGCGCATTTTCTCGTGGATATAATGGTGATATTTCACGAATCACATTACGATTGTTTGCTATATTGAAATTGAAATTAACATTCCATTTATTATTACGTACCGGATTATAATAAACACTTGCTTCCCAACCGTCATTATCCATTACGCCGACATTCATACTTAATGAATTGAAACCATTGTAGCTAGCGATTTGGATATCATTCATCATCAAATCGGAAGTTCTGCGTTTGTACACATCACCTCCTAATATCAAACGGTTATTGAATAATTCGATATCTATACCCACATTCGATTGTGTGATAGTTTCCCAACGCAAATCTGATAACTCGATATTAGATGAATACACACCGTTCTCTCCTAAATACGCATAATCGAAAGTATTGTAAATATTGATATACGAGTAGTCGTTTCTAGGTGCGTTACCACTTTGTCCCCAGCTCGCTCTGAATTTTATATCATTAACAAAACCTAAATCCTTAATAAATTTCTCTTGTCCCATACGCCAAGCACCTGACAGTGATGGGAAGTAACCAAATCTATTAGCTGTACCAAATCTTGAGTTACCATCCATACGCATACTAGCTACTAAAATGTATCTATTTTTGAAGGTATAGTTTACTTGGCCTAACAAACCTACAGAACGACTTTCTGTCAATATTGATGTAGCATTTCCCGTTAGGGTACGCGAAGGAATAGATGGATCCTGCAAATAAGACGATCCCGTATTTGTTGATGACAAACCTTGAATTGTGTAGCGATCTTGATTTGTAAATAAAGATATATTACCCGTGAACAAATGGTCTAATCCAAAATTTGGGTTAATCAATAAGCTTGTCTTGGTACTCATATTGAACTTATCGTAATCCGAGTCATTCGCAACGTTTACCGAATTTTCGGTGAAAGGTCTACCTGTTGCAATTTGAGGCAAGAAAGTTTTGGTTTTATTATTATTAATGTTAAAAGATAAATTACTTGTCAGAGTAACGATCTGTGGAATAATCTGATAGCGAACCGCAAATCTTGAATTCAACACATCACCCAATTGGTTACTCAATGCATTTTCTGCCATTGATAATGGGTTATACGTTCCCGAGTATGTTCCTTGAGCTGTACTTATTGGCGTAAATAAATTTCCAGTTAAATTTCCATACTCATCATATTCCCAAATTGCTTGGTTTGGCATTTTGCGGTATGCAATATCCCTTACTGTCCTGAAATAGTTTTGATTGGTATTCACGTGCGTATATGACAAATCCGATTGGAAAGTAATACGCTCAGACACGATATAATCTAAGTTGATACGTGCTGATAGCCTGTCCGAAGAAGTTCCCTTTGTCGTACCCGCATTGTTAAAATATCCTAACGAACCCATATATCTCGCTTTTTCACCACCACCACGAATCTGGACATTATGATCCTGAAAATAACCTAATTGTGTAATTGCATCCACCCAATCACTATTATTGCTAAAATTGTGATAGGTATATGTATTGTATGGATCGTATTGGAATTGTTGTGCATTTTCTGAAGTAGAAAACACTCTTCCAGCATTGTAAAATTCCTCTAACAATAAAGTTGTATACTGATCGCCATTCAACAATGGGATTGGACTTGGCTGTTTTGAAATAGAACCTTTGAACGTATAACCTAACGTTGGTTTGCTCACTGTACCCCTTTTCGTATTGATGACCAATACACCATTAGCACCACGCGATCCCCACACAGCAGTAGCAGCAGCATCTTTTAATACCGAAATATCCTGTATATCTGAAGGGGCAATATTTAATAATTGACCGTAAGCATTATCATCCGAAGTAGCAAAGTCAAAATCATCAGGAATAGTAATATCATACGGCATACCGTCCACTACTATTAGAGGGTCCGAAGCTCCATTTAAAGAAGTAGTACCCCTAATCTTAATTTGCATACCTGCACCTGGATCACCAGATACTGTAGCAATATCGACACCAGGAAGACGACCTTGCAAAGCTTGGTCAATAGATGCAGATTGCATCTCTTCTAATTCTGCCATATTGATCGTAGCGATAGAAGCAGTAGAACGTGCTTTAGAGATGCCCATTCCTGTACCATCATCTACAGGTTTTGATGCACTAATTACGACTTCTTCTACTTGATGCGACGTAGATTCAATTTGTACATTGATAGTTGTTCTTTCACCAACTGTGATATTGCCCGAAGGCTTATAACCTGTACTGGTCACACTAAGGCGTAAACCACTAATCTTTGTACGTAAACTATAATTTCCTTCAATATCCGATGTGGTACCTACGATAGTTCTATTTTCTTTGTCTTTTAAGACAACCGTAGCTCCAGCAACAGGCTCTTTAGTTTCTTTATCGGTAATTTTACCTACAATCACAGTTTCTGCTGTTTGCGCAACAGCGTCTGTGGAGGAAAAACAGAAGATAAATCCGATTATAACGAATAAAATATTTAAATGTCTTGTCATAATTATAAAATGAATTAGATTCCGTTTCTTAAATAACCAGATAAAGAATGAATGACAATACGCTGTCCTAATTGATTGCTTTTTGCAACATCTGCTTCCACCAGATTATTTGAGTTATCCCTTATTTGAAGTCTATTATTTTGGTTTGTTACTACTTCTACTACCTGTGTATTGCCTTCGACATCTTTACATAAAGTTTCGAATGTGCCTTGCTTTTTACCATCAATAGCAAAAGAGTTTCGAGCAATATGATATTGTAAGAAAAGTGTTATTTTGTTTTTAAGGACCACATCAGTAGTATTTTCGGCCGCTGGCAAATCACCATTGGCTATTGCTGCTGCTATAGCTTCATTATTTGGTATTAGCAATGTATAATTCGCTCCAATATCTACTCCTTTTACAATGCCATCTGTAGCATTATATAAGCTACTCGCAATGAGGTATCTGTAGAATCTGTTATACGGTGAATCCGCTTTATCAGCACCTAAATTACGAAGTAAAAATCCTGTATTGGTATTCGATGATGTCAAGGCGCCATCGAGGTATACTGCCACCCCATTAAGAGGTCCTGATTGGCTATTACCAATACTAATGGAGTCAATTTTAACATATCTTTTATCCACTGCACTGTCTTGTGTACCACTTGACATGAGTTTCATATTGTCAAATTTTACATATTCTCCACCGAAACTTTCTAAAATTCCCTTGCCAGAAAGTGTAGGAATAGGATCCGCTTCTAAAGGAATAATATGCGACATAATGATTTCGCGCATTTCAGGGGTACCATTACCACCCTTGAAACGTATTGGATCTGAAGTATTATATGCATCATAGGCAAATCCCATATCATATAGTTTTTCATCCGAAATCAAAACTAACATATAACGGATGGTAGGAATACGTAAAGTAATATGTAGCCCCATACGTTCTAAAGCCGTACGCATAAAACTATATTTCGGGTCTAATAATACATTTCCATATACCGATTGAAATACATTCGCTTGCTGTGAAGAGTTCACGCCGTAGAAAGCACCATTACTTAATATTTTTGACTCAATAATGTTTTGAGGCGTAAGTTTAGTAACCTCCCCACCAATATTAGGCTGCGAAGTAAACCTAGAAGGCCAAAGTTGTGTATTGTAGAAATGTGAATTAATGTATTCTGATAGCACTATGGGATTGCTATAGAATAGGTCTTTAATTGTTGTTCCTGATGGATAGTATTTTAAAAGTACACGTTTAGCGTAATCACGCACTGCAGCATTCGTTGGAATAGTAACAGAATAATTATTCATTTGTGCGTCATTCGCATCTTCTTTGATATAATTTTCATTATTCAGTGCGAATGCTATACTTGAATATCCTTTTACGAATACCGAATCTCTTTTGCCTGTTAAGACTTCATTCTTACGTGTTACGGTTGCATTGTAATTGTAAGTAGCGAAGAAGTCTAACATATTTTTGAATTCACTGTATTGTGAGTTACTACGTAGATATTGGTCAATACTTGGTTCTGGCATCAATACTTTGTCAACCACATGGATATATCCATTTTCTGCAATTATATTACTGCGTGCTGGGTCAATAGTTGCACCTAGAACATTTAAACCTGTATAATTGGAGTTTGGATAGAATGTTTTGTAGTCTGTTGCGCTTAACCCATTTGATGACATATAGGCATTGAAAAAGTAGGTTATATGCTTATTATTGTTCTCAGCCTCTATGTAAGCAGCTCCAGCTCCGCGATTTGTAGATATAATTTTTCTAATTTTTCCGTCACTTTGAACTTCATCTTCGACGAAATCATAATATACGGTACGTCTTCTAAAACCAAGTCCTTCAATCCATCCTCTTGAATGGAAATAATCTCCCAATTTTTCTAGACGCTCGCCGTCATAGATCATCGATGTACGTACAATCTTTTCAGCTAATTTTTTGTCAATTTGGCTGGTATCCGAAATACTATTTTCGGTCATAAATTGTTGAAAAGCGCGATCCGTTGGAGCGAATACCGTCCACGAAGAGGCAGATCCTAAAGTATTTCGATATCCAGCTTTTTCAATACAGGACAAAAAATACTTAAAATCACCCATGGAATCAAGCTGTTGGTAAATAGGACTAGCTAATCCTTTCGGTCTTCCGTAATAAGCGTCAAATGCTTCCTTTCTACATCCCACAATGATAATCGCGAAACATAAACACGTAAATAAAACAGTTCTTTTAATACTCATACAATTGTCTTGTAGGTTTATACTATTGATCATAGGTCTATTGTCCACGCCTTCTTAAGATTTTAAAACTGGAGACAATAGTTTGTTGAAAAAGGTATTACAGATTATTCCTGAGAATACCTACTTCATGCTTCTTGCTGATAAAATTTTTAAAAGTTTCTTCTATAATTGGTAAATCACTTCCTTTAATGTTTTGGTCGTGATTAATTGGTTACATGCTAATCTAATGTAATATCAAATATATTGTATCCCTGAAATTACAGCAACCTGCACTATCCTGTAACTAACACGATATCAGACATTTTATCAACTACCGAACAATAAGTAACTAACAAAAGAGATCTAAAAATAAATAACTGTTCTTCAGACAGTTATCAATTTCCATCAGGTTTAATTTGACTCGATAAAATACTCAAAGGCCATTTCCATCCTACAAAATCATCTGGCTTGGCAGGTGAATATTTTTGAAAATCAATTATATTTTTTGAAATAGGCAGATTTAACTCTTTGATTCCTTGCAAAATCATCTTGGCAATCTGTCCTGCTCCATAGGTATTGAAGTGCGTATTGTCTTGTAAAACATTAGGTTGATCGGGAAAAGAATTAGCTGGATAATGCACCAACGCCTTCTTGGAATTTTCTACTCCCAGAGCCACATAAAATTCCCTTGTCATGCTATTTAAGTCTATAAGTGGAACATGCAATTCTTCAGCAACCTTGCGTGCCGCAGCAGGATAATCTCCTAAAGTATAATTTAGATGTCCATCAGCATCAAAAGATCTTCGCTCCGTGGATGTTACGATGATGGGATGCCCTCCTATTTCTCTGAACTTGGTAACGAATAGTCGTAAGCGCTCAGTATAACCATTAAATGCACCAGCTTTTTCACCAGTTTCCTTTTGATCATTATGTCCAAATTCTATAAACAAATAATCGCCTGGCTTGGCCATAGAAAGAATCTTTTCCAATCGATTTGATGATAAAAAAGAACTTAAAGCCAAACCCGATTCCGCGTGATTCGCCACGATTATGCTCGTATCAAAATATCTTGGAATCATCTGTCCCCAGGAAGCCCAAGGCTCGTGCTCTTGATTCACAACGGTAGAATTTCCAGCCAAGAACAAAGTAGTTGCTTTTTTAATAGGCTCAATGATAATGCGTTCAATATTATTTTCTCCTTGAAATTCTAAAGTCAGCTTATTATCCCAATCTAATTTTTCATTTTCACGTGGAGCTTTCAATCGCACGTCCAAGCCTTCTTTAATCTTTGGATTTTTGATGTGTACACTGAATTGTTTAATTATTTTTTTCCGTTGGGGAATTTCGATATGATCCAACGACCAACGACGGGATTCCGACCGCACGGTGGAATAGATCGTTTGATTTTCTACTCCTCGGTATTCAATAGTGACTTTATAATTTCCTTCCTCCACAGCGGTGGAAAAATAAAAAGGTTTGTCACTAAATAAGGTGGAATGCTTCTTATTCTTTAAAAACTGTACAGCATCTTTTGTATTCAGATCAAAACCATAACCTATCTCCTTCTTAAAACTTACGGGTTCATTGATTCGAACAACATCTTTTTCTTTCGATTTCTTTTGGGTAAAATCAAAGACTTGTCTACTTTGAGCAAGGACTAGATTAGTCGACAATATCAATAATAAAAGCGTTTTAAAAATCATAGGTTAATGGTTTTTATGGCTAAGAAAAGCAAACGCCCTTATCTTTTTAGATATAGAGCGTTAGCAAATAGCAGTAAATTTATTTCGGTTTATTTATGCTCTATAATAACGTAACTCAATAATATTATTGGGGAAAGGCAAAGTGTTCCAATGTTCATGAATCAAAAGCGCTGCACCTATAGCTGTTGCTTGCGCCATTGAAGCTGCATAGATCTCAATAGTTGGAAATCTTCTTGCTAATAAATTCATGTAAATATGATTTTTACTAAAACCGCCATCCACAAAAATTCGTTTAATATTCTGCTTTGCAAGTACCAACTCGGTTGATTTTACTTGCGCATTGACCAAACAAACAATCAAAGCGTGATAAGCTTCTTCATAATTATTGAATTGAGTGAGATCTAATCCTCCAAAAGTATTGAGCGAAAAATCGTCAATATTTTGCTCCATATGCAGATTCTCTACGATACTCCAATTGATTTCAAAGTGCTTGAAGCGAGCCGTTGTCACATTGAAATGATCTGCTATCCGTTTGGACTGAAGCTCGTGTTCATATCCTGCAAATAATCGAGAGGCTTTCACAGGTGTACCATTGTATGTCAAATAGAACAAACAATCTTGATCTAGTTGCGCTTTAGTCAATGGTTCATCATTGAAAGGATTCATCGAAATGCACCATGTACCCGTAGAAATCAACACGAATGGTTCGTGAAAATTAACTAAATACGGAATAAGGGCCGAAGAGCTATCGTGCAAGCCTGTTCCTACTTTGTAGGTGCTACCAGGAAAGGTACTTGAAAATACGTCCTTACCATTTACAATTGGCGCTAGTTTTTGATCTATATCACAATCCTTGACCCATTGATGGTAATCTTTTGTATTAAAATCCCACAGAGCGGTATGACAACCAATACTGGTCATGTCTGAATACACTTGTCCTGAAACCAAGAAACTCAAGTATTGTGGTAAGTGCAACGCGTATTTTACCTCATCGAAAATAGAAGGTTTTTCCTTCATCAAACGATAAATTTGCTTGCCAGAATTCAAACTTCCCAGTGGTGGGGAGGCTGTATTCAAAGCAAACTTATCTTCACCACCATAACTTTGATGCAATTCATCCTGCATCTCTGCAGGATAATCTTTTAGGTAATTGTAAAGCGGCGTCAGTGGTCTTCCGTTTTGATCCAAATACACAAAACTAGCTCCATATGACGTGAAATTTATCGCTTTAATATCGTATTCTGTCTTACGAAAAACCTCATGTAAGGAATCGAAAACAGACAATCGTAAACTCTCTAAATTCTCACAAGGGAATCCATCTTCATCGACAGTTTCCAAAAATCGCGCTGAACGTTCAAATACAATGTGGTAATGTTCGTCGAACAAAAACAACTTTTTATTTGTCTTTCCAACATCAAAAATAGCTATGACTGGTATACGCTCTTTTCCCATCCTTCCGTATCTAAATATTATAAACCAGTCGCTACAGTCGATTCCCCGCGTTCATCGATTAATTGTTGTCTAACATTAATGTCCGTAAACAGTTTTATAGGACTAAGCGCAGCACCTTCACGCAAACGAGCCTCCGCTACTAATGCGCGTACATCCGTACGAAAAGCATCTTGTAATATTTCTTGCGTTGCTACCACATTGTTTTCTTGTTGTGCTTTTTTCAACGCTTGTCTATCTACTAATAAAGCCTGTGCATAAGCCATTTTTATGGCCTCAACAGATTGTAATAAATCCGCTAAAGGATCCTTCAAATTGTGGGAAGCATCAATCATCCAGCCCAAACCAGTAGCATGATCGATTCCTCTGGCATCCATACCATCTACTAATTCATTGAAAATCAAAAACAATTGGTAAGGTTTGATAGCTCCAGCTGTCAAATCATCATCCGCATATTTACTATCATTAAAATGGAAACCAGCTAGTTTGCCTTCCATTAACAATAGAGCTACGATCTGCTCGATATTTGCATTTGGTAAATGGTGACCTAAGTCCACCAAAGTATAAGCTTGATCACCCAATTTATTCGCCAGTAATAAAGATTGGCCCCAATCTGCTATTGTTGTCGAATAGAAGTTAGGCTCAAAAGCTTTGTATTCAATAAACATTTTCCAATCTGAAGGTAGATGCTTATAGATTTCTTTTAAACTTTCTAATGTATTTTGAAAAGCTTCACGGAAATTCAATTGTCCTGGGAAAGAAGAACCATCCGCTAACCATACTGTCAACGCTTTAGAACCTAAAGCAATACCGTGTTTAATTACTTCAATATTATGTTCAACCGCCTGTTTGCGAACCGCAGGATCTACATGATGCAACGACCCGAACTTATAACTAAGTGCTTGATTGGGCTGATCTTGAAAAGTATTTGAATTCACTGCATCGAACGCCAATCCATATGATGCCGCTAATGCTTTTATTTTTTCAGCATCTTGAGGTATATCCCACGGAATATGAAGTGAAATTGCACCACTAGATTTATTTAATGCGTGCAACAAACCTACATCTTCTATTTTTTGCTCTAAATTACCTGGCTCACCTTTTCCACTGAAACGTCCAAAACGTGTACCACCAGTCCCTAAAGCCCAGCTTGGAATTGCAATATTGAATTTTTGTACTTTCGAAACAATTTCTTCAAAGTTCGAAATACTTTCCTTTAAGAAATCGACTTGTTTAGTATGTTTAGCTAATAATTGTTGGTTATGTTGATCTATAATTGATTGCTCGATTTTCATAAGTATAAATGGTTAGATAGTTAGAAAAATAGAAAATATCTTTCTAACTATTTACATGTTTAAAAAATGTTACCTAACAAATGCCATGGCTACTCCGCCATCTACATTCAATACGTTGCCTGTAGATTTATTTAGTTCACCGCCTACAAATGCAAAACAAGCATTGGCTATATCATCTGGCAAGATTATTTCATTTAACAATGTTCGTTTTGCATAGTAAGCTGGTAATTCTTCTACCGTAATACCGTAAGCTTTTGCTCTACCTTCGGCCCAACCTCCAGCCCAAATATTACTATCTGAGATAACCGCATCTGGGTTTACTACATTTACTCTAATTTTGGAAGCGCCCAATTCTGCAGCGTTCAATCTGCTCAGGTGCAATTGTGCTGCTTTAGCAGAGCCATATCCTGCATTATTCGGTCCACTTACTAAAGCATTTTTACTTACAATATTCACGATGTCGCCCCCGATATTTTGAGCTTTCATCACTTTCGTCGCACCCTGTGTCACCAAGAACTGACCTTTTACCAATACATCATATAAAATATCCCAATCTTTCTGGGTATGATCCTCAATGGATTTGGATATCGACAATCCCGCATTATTGACTATAATATCTACTCCTCCGAAACTCAAAGCAGCAACTTTTAACGCTTCTTCAATTTGGTCTTGATTGGTTACATCCAATACTGCAGTTGTTACATTATCTTTCCCAAATAAACCGATGAATTCGGCTTTAGCATCTGCTAAACGCTCTTCGTTTAAGTCATTCAAAACCACTACGGCTCCTTCCTGTGCGAAGCGTTTTGCAATTGCTTTCCCAATTCCGCCAGCACTTCCAGTTACTAAAGCAATTTTACCAGATAGGGCTTTGGGTTTAGGCATACGTTGCAATTTCGCTTCTTCCAACAACCAATATTCAATATTGAAAGCTTCTTGTCTCGGCAGTGAAGTATATTCACTCACCGCTTCCGCTCCTTTCATTACATTGATGGCATTGGTATAAAATTCAGACGCTACACGTGCGGTTTGCTTATCTTTTGCGAAAGCAAACATACCAACTCCCGGATAGATGATTACCACAGGATTTCTGTCACGAATAGCTGGACTATTTGGATGTTTACAGGTTTCGTAATATTCCGTATACATCGCTCTGTAGTCCTCAAATAAAGGAAGCAATTTTGCTTTTATGCCTTCTATATCAGATAAATCCTCGTTCTTATCCAAGTTCAAAATTAAAGGCTGAATCTTCGTACGTAAGAAATGGTCGGGACAGCTTGTCCCTAAAGGAGCTAACTTCTCCAAATCATTAGAATTTATAAATTCTAACACTCTAGCATCATCAGAGAAATGTCCAATCATTGGACGCTCGCTCGAACAAAAACCTCTTAAAACAGGCGCAATAGCAGCTGCTTGTGCCCATCTATCTTCTTGCTCCAAACTTTCTACTTTCTGACCACCGAAAACAGGTCTTGTCTTGCCGTAATTTTCTTCTAAGTATGCAGCACAGGTTTCAATGACATCCAATGAATTTAAATAACATTCATACGCCGTGTCCCCCCAGGTGAAAAGTCCATGCGAACCCAGCATGATGCCACGGATTCCTGGATTTTGTTCTAAACAATCGCGCAATTGCAAACCTAAATCAAAGCCTGGCTTTTGCCAATCTACCCAACCTATTGTTCCTTTGAACAAATCTGCCGTGATTTGCTTACCATCTTTAGCTGCCGCAATAGCGATAGCTGCATCAGGGTGCAAGTGGTCAATATGTTTGAAAGGAAGAAATCCATGCAATGGTGTGTCAATAGAAGGTGCTTTTGATGACAAATCAAAAATACAGTGGTTGAAAAGTTCTACCATCTCATCCTCATGTTCAATACCACGATAGACTTTTTCTAGATTGCGAAGTCGCTCGACATATAAGGCTGCCAAACCAGACTTTTTGAGTGTACCTATGTCACCACCAGAACCTTTAATCCACATCACTTCCACTTCTTCACCTGTAAGCGGATCCTTATCCACCATTTTACATGATGTATTACCTCCCCCATAATTGGTTATCCTTAGATCCGAACCCAAAATATTGGATCGATATAACAATAACGCGACTTCATCTCCCTCAAAGGATTTAGCTATTTCCTCATCCCAAAGGTAATTCACATGTTGATATGTTTTTGTTTGCATAAATCTTAGTAAATATTTTATTCTAACGTTTTAGCGAATCCTACTACACAAATAGATAGGATGATAATTACAATACCCGAAATAATGGCAGTGTGCGTAGATTTGCTTACACCCTTCCATTCTTTTAATAAAACTCCCCAAGCATTAGATATCAAAATGATAAATGCCATGTGCAGAATCCATGAACTTGCACCATTACCCAAGCGGCTTTCTCCCATTCCGTAGAAGAAAAACTGTAAGTACCAAGTCGTACCAGCCAAGGCACATAACAATAGATTCTTAGTTAATGGAGCAGATGCTTTTGAATAATCTGTAAGGGTTTTGTTTTTGAACAATAAGTAAGCGCACCATACAAAGTTGGTCAAGAAACCTCCCCAGAGAATCACGATATAGGTTACGTTATTTTGGTAAAGAAATTCACCTTGATCAGGATTAGCCGCTTTCCAAAGCTCATTAGCTACATCGGCCATTGGTTTTCCCGCTTCTATCGCGAAATTAAAACAGGCACTTAATGCTCCAGAAATCAATGCTACGATAATTCCAATCCCAAAATTGTAGTCTTTTTTATCTTGCACATTAGCAGAGGATAAACTTTTTTCTTTAAGCACGCCAGCTTTTCCACATAAGTAAATTCCAACAACACAAAGAAGCATCCCGCCCAGCACACATAAACCCGAAGCTGTTGAAAAGAAGAAATCAATACCATGCTTTCCATCCGCAGGATTGAAAAAATAGTAGATTGCAGGCATCAATGCACCCAAAACCATACTTAATCCTAAGATAATGCTACTGCCTAAAGAAACACCTAAATAGCGGACGCCCAAACCATAAGTCAAGCCTCCAATCCCCCACAATACGCCAAACAAAAAAGTAAATCCTAATACAGATTTATCAGCTTGCGCGATGATATCCGAAAAGTTTGGAATAGTTAGCCATGCGGCCAATGGTGGAACAATAATCCAGGAGAATAATCCTCCTAAAATCCACATCGCTTCCCACGACCAATCTTTCACTTTCTTGTACGGGACATAAAAACTCCCAGACGCAAAGCCTCCTATAAAATGAAATAAAACCCCTGCAATTGCATTCATAATTGTTTAAAATCTAATTAGGTTTATGTAAAATCTAAGTTATTTGTTAAAATTAATTTAACTGTTATGGACTGTCATGTTGGGTGAGCCCCGTACTGACAGCTTATATTGGTTATGTATAATTCAAATACTATATAGACTTGAATATTTTAGTTGTTAAGCATATTAAGGTTTCAAATCCAGTACACGCACTGGAGTGGAATCACTTTCAGCCAATCCTTCACCATCCACTTGCACGGTGTGTTGTACGAATAGGCTTAGTCTTTTCTGGCTTCTCCAAAGTTCCGTATCATAGGTAGGTTCCCAAGCTGCAACAGAATTGTTGTATATATCTTCGATGAGAATTCGGCTAGGCTTATTTTTAGTCCAGCTCAACACCGATATCGCATTATTTCTTTCTTCATCCCGAAAAATCATCCAGATCTTAGTTTTGTGCGCTTTTCCTTTCACTAATAATTGAGGTCTAGAAATAGGAATTTGCTTTGTTCCATGTCCTCCCAAAGAAAATGTCGTTTTTCTAAAATCAAAGGAGTGGGTTAACCATTTCCCTTTGTTCAAATAGATGATTTTATATTGTGGTTTGTCGGCATGTTGATCTCGCCAATAGGAGACAATAAAAGGATTTCCATTTTCATCCGCCGACATGGCGGTTTGATTTATTAAGTCACTCTTTTCGGGAATGCGAATGGCATATTCTGCATCTTTGGCAGTGATAGGTAAATGATAAAGCTCACCCGTTGTTTTTTTCCAAGTTATGCCTTCATCATCTGAATAGGCATATGCCATGTCGTGATTGCTTGCAACATCAGGACTTTCTCGCCACACCCACGAAATATGGATTCTACCTTTGTCATCTATATAAGATTGCCAATACGCATTGCGTTTTCCTTCGCCATCGATCAATTTATCTTGCAAACGTAGCCATTTCTTTTCAGAAAAAATATAGCGGTTTATCATCAAATTGCCATTGCCTGAGCCTCCGTCGCGATACATAAACAACAAATTGCCATTGGTCAATTTAAAAAACTCAGGATACGAAACATATTTTTCTTGGGTTCCTACCATCGGTATTTCGGCAGAAAATTCTAAACTATTCGGTTCTAATGAACGGATATAACGCAATTTAGAATTGTGGTGATCGAAGGCTACATGCAAATAGTTTGCACCATCGAGCATAATACTTATGACATTGTGCGCATCCTTTGCATTCCCTTTTAAGCCCGTATTTTTTAATGTCCAGGTAGAAGAATTTAGTTTACGTTGCCCCACGATCAAAAATCCTTTATCATCGTAATAAGCGATATATTGGAAATTTTGATTACTCACTAAAGAATTTTTTCTAAATACAGCGGTGTTGACCGTATTCTTGGCCCAACCTTGACCAACTTCAGAGATTTGAATGTTCTTCTGAGCAAATAAAAATGAATGAACAAATAATACGATAAAAGTTACAATAAATTTCTTAGGCATGATTTAGATGTTTATAATAGGCTCTACAAAATACAAAACAGATTTGTTAAAATCTAACAAATCTGTTTTGTGAAAAGCATAATCTAAATTTAGATTATATGTATACTAATGTAAATTTTAAAATCCTGTTGGTGCAGACCCTGCTTGAGTAGTCCAGCCTGGATTCTGATAAATTGGCGAATTATTCGGATTACTTCCATCAGGAGACGAAATAATAAAATGATTAGCCGCGATAGGACTTAAATAATGTGCCTCTGTAAAGGAATAACCATTGAAATATTGATTGTTTGGCGAGATCTGATGTATTCTTAAATACGTACTTAGCGAAGGTGCGGAAACCGTATTTGTTGTCGTACCTCCGTATACCAATCTATTTCCATATACATCTTTCATCGGACCCCAAACTTTAATACCTTCCACTTTGAATCCATTAAGTTGATCCATAGCTCTCCAACGAATTAAATCCATATAGCGAAGACCTTCTGCCATCAGCTCCGCTCTACGTTCTCTACGAATGTTATAAAGAGTAGGGTTAACCAAGGTGTTTTTAGAATACGCTCCCCAATCATTTTGCCCTTCAATATTCATATTCGTGGCAGCAATTGTTACGTTGTAGTCTTCATTAACTCCTGCTCTTCTGCGGATAGCTTTCCAATAATTACTAGCATCAGTATCCAGGTTTCCATTTTTTTCGTAGCATGCTTCAATATAATTTAGATACGCTTCAACAGCTCTAAAAGCGACCACAGCTGTAACATCTCTACCCACAATGGCTTGCATATCATTATTGTAAGACAATCCTTTTTTAATGGAATAACCTGTACCCTCTTGAAAACGTGCTGTTCCATCAATCACTGGTACTCTAGGTTCTACTTCTGGAGAAGCACCAGCACTAAGATTTAGAAAAGCTTTTTTCTCTCCTGGTGCGCGCATGAACAATTTCAAACGCCAGTCTCTATTAATTTTTACTTGATCTACAAAGTCATCACCCTGATATCCTGACCCTGAAGCATAGATTGGTAATCCATTTTCCATCAAAAAGTTATCTACAAATTGTCTGGTATAACCATATCCATTGCCATAATACATGTAATGATTCCAATACTGAACGATGCCTAAGGACAAATCGAAATCTCTCCAAAGTAATACTTCATCAAAGCTGCTTAAACTCTCCGAAGCGAACATTTCATAATAAAGATTTCCTGGATCTGCAGCACTCTCCTTGATTACTTTAGAATTTACTGTTAAAGCATGTTTACTTGCTACTTCTTTAGCAGAAGTCATAGCGTTATCCAAAAAGTACCCAATTTCATTATCGATACTACCCGAAGGATATTGATAGTTACTGTTATAGTCCTTCTCTGCCCCAGGCCAGTTCGGTCCTAATGGAACTAACGGCGTATTTTTATGATATTTTAACCAAGTAGCTTCAAACAGAGCCACTCTTGATTTTAATAAATAAGCTAAACTTTTAGTGATCCTTGTTCTCCCGCCTTGTGGGGAGTTTGTCATCAGCAACTCTGCTGCTTTATCTAAATCTGATAAAATAAAGCGAGCCACTTCATTTCTTGGAGAACGTTTACTTGCTTCTATTAATGCCGTTGCATCGTCAGGAAGGACGCTTGTAATAATTGGAAAATCTCCAAACTCTTTTAGCTTGTTAAAATAGGTCAACGCGCGTAAAAGATACGCCTCTCCCAGATAGTGCTTAATATTCCCTTCATTACCAGCAATTTCCTTCTTCTCCACCTTAGGAAGAACAGTTTCCAAAAAGTAATTTAGTTGGTAGATAGTACTAAAATCCCAACTACCGCCTGAAGTTCCTACTCGCCATTGACCAGGTAAAAATCTAGTATTTCCATTTCTATTGGTGATATTATCTGTTCCAGCGTCGTCTAAGTATAAGCCGCCGCCACCAGTTCCTTCGACAGTTCTAAACACCGATTCGTAACGGGTAATGGTATATGTTGCCAAATGGCTCTCATCATTGAAATAATTCTCTGGAGAGACCTGGCTTGGTGGAGTGATATCTAATAAATCCTTACAGCTTGCTAATGATAATACTAATACTGAGGATAGGGCTGCTTTTTTTATATAAGAAATTAAAATTGTCATAGTTTATAGATTAAAAATTTGCACTAATACCGAATGATAAAATTTTTGACAGAGGATACACTGTTCCTCCTTGTCTACCGATTCCGATAGATTCTGGATCAAGCGTTTTACTTAATTTGGTAAATGTGGCAAGGTTTTCTCCAGAGAAAAAGATCCTTGCATTATTCATACGAATAGATTGTAGCATTGAACTAGAGAAAGTATATCCCACTTGAACATTTTTCAATCTTATATAAGAAGCATTTAATAAATAGCCTGTTTGAGCTTGTTGATTTTTTCCGCTAAATAGAGGACGTGGATAATATGCATCCAAGTTTTGACCAAGAGGGTGAGATTCGTCTGCTCTAAAATAGTCTAAGTGATCTTTTAAGGCAGTTGACCACCATTCACCCGAAGAAGTTGTTCCCCAGAATACCATACCCGAAGGAGCCCAATCGCGTTTTAATATTCCTTGAAAGAAGGCACGTACATCAAAGCCTTTATAGTTTGCGCTCAAATCAAGTCCAAGTGCATAGCGTGGCGTAGAATTTCCGATAATGGTTCTATCCCCTGGATTATCCAAAGTGTTAGCACCGCCATCAATTTTTCCATCACCATTCAAATCCGCGTACATAATGTCCCCAGCTTCCCAAGCACCACCACTAATTGGGTTTTGTCCACCATTGCCAAGTTTAGCCAAATGTTCATTCATCTCTTCATTTGTTTTCGCTATACCGATCGTAGTATATCCCCAGATTTGGTTTGTATACTGACCAGCTATATACGTATCCAAACTATTTGTCGGGTTGTTGTAGGCTAAAACCTTAGTTCTGTTATCCGATAGATTTACTTTAGCGCTATAGCCAAAATCACCTTTTTGATCATTCCAACCTAAACTAAATTCAAAACCTTTAGTTACAATATCAATATTATTTGTTCTAGGCACCGCAGTTCCTAAAGTAGCAGGTAATACTAATCCAGGCCCAACACCATTATCTGTATACCGTAAATAATAATCAAAAGATCCTGTCAATCTATTGCCTAAAAGAGCCCAATCAAGACCATAGTTCCAGTTACGAATCTGTTCCCAAGTTAGCGCTGTACTTATTAAGCCAGGAGCTGACACGGTATTTGGTCTACTTCCATCTACCAGCCATCCTCCATTTGATGTACCTAGGCTGGACATTACCTGATACGTAGGATACCAATCATTGGTATTTTGATTACCAAGAATACCATAAGAAGCTCTTAGCTTTAACATATTAACTGCAGAGATCGACTGGAAAAAGTCTTCTTGTGCTATATTCCAACCTGCTGATAAAGACGGGAACCAGTTCCATTGTTTATCGCTTCTAAAGCGCGAAGTACCATCGTATCGAAGATTTCCTTCTAACAGATATTTTCCTTTGTAATCATAGTTAAATCGACCAAAAAACCCTGCTGTAGCCCATTCTTGCACCTGGCCTGAAATGGTAGGCGTAGCATCGGTTGTAAGATTTAATACAGGTAAGCTAGTCGTGATTAAGTTACGGCGAGAAGCGTCTAAATCTCTGTATTTATTCCATTCGGACTGGAAACCAACCATGGCAGCAATATTATGGTTATTGAAGCTCTTTTTATAGTTGGCGTACACATTTGGATTAAAGAAATACATCTTTTTAGCGTATTCGTATACGTAATCATTTGCAGGACTTAACAATGAAATGTAACGTTGTACGCCATCACCATTATAGGCATAGGTCTTAAAGGCGTCCTCATGGCTAAACTGTGTTTCAGTTCTATAATTTAATTCACCCGTAATTTCTAAGTCATTAATAGGATTATAAATGGCTTGGAATTGCTGAGTTTGGAAATCTTGTTCATCATTTCTGCGTCCACCATTTTCAAATGCATTGATGTAATTGATATCAGCCATTAAAAATCCATTCGGATCATATTTTGCACGGTTTGGACGGGCTCTTCTCAGTACATTATCATAAAAATCATCAGGCATAGAAGTTGGGCGTCCATAATTTGTACGCACGAATCTATTTAGATATTCTATGCGTAAATTATCAAAGACTTTACCCGAAATGCGTCCCGAAGCCGTATAACGCTTATACGTATCAGTTCCATAACGGAGTAAGCCCTCTTGATCCATATAATTTCCAGACAAATAATAAGTCCATTGATTGGCTCCACCGCTTAGGCTTAAATTATGTTCATTTGTCGGGGCGCTATCTCGAAAATATTCTCTCACCCAATCCACATTGGCCCACGTATTATCATAATCCCATTTACCGTCACCACGCACTGCCGCTACATCGTTTGGCTCTAACTTGCCATCTATGTAATCTTTAATTTTTTGAAGCATGGAAGCATTGAATTTTTGTCCACTACCACCTCCATTATAATCTGCATCGTTCCAATAATTAGCAAATTCATATGAATTCATCATATCAGCTAACAATACAGGGGAATTCCATCTAAAATTATTGTTATAATTTATACGTGTTTTGCCAGAAGTACCCTTTTTAGTTGTTACCAATATTACTCCAAACGGTGCTCTAGATCCATAAACCGCAGCGGAAGCTGCATCTTTTAATACCGAAATACTCTCGATATCTTGCGGATTTAAAGCATCTAACGAACCCGCTGTACCATCAATTAAAACCAAGGGACTTCCTGAGGAAGAAGTACTGATTGTTCCAGTTCCACGCACATTCACACTACGTCCTGCATTTAAAGATCCGCCTACTCCTTGCGTAGATACATTTAAGCCAGGCAAAACACCCTGTAGCATCTGGCTAACATTTTGTACGGGACGAGCTTCAAGCTCTTTAGCCGAAATGGTTCCAACTGCACCAGTTAGATTTACTTTCTTTTGTGTACCAAAACCTACTACCACTACCTCATCCAAAACAGATTCATCGGATGGCTCTAGAGTTACATTGACCACATAGGTATTATCCGCTCCCAACATCTCACTTGTTAACTCTACTGAAACAGTTTTGTAACCAATATGTGAGAAAGTCAAAAGTTTTGCATTTGTATTGCGCAAGACAAATTCACCATTGGCGTTGGTAAATACAGCTTCTCTTTGCCCATCAACGGTTACCGAAACGCGCTCTAAAGGCCCCTCTAATGTCGTAACCTTGCCACGAATACTTGAGGATTGCGCAAAAACTGAAGGAGAAATGACCATTAAGGTCGATGAAATAAATATGGGAGCAAGTCTTCCCATCCATAGCCTATTGTGCGGCTCATGGAGAGATAGATTCATCCCAACAAGACTGCTTTTAAAAAAAGATGTAGGTTTAACATCAAAAAGTTTGATACGGCTTCTCATCTTACGTAATAGTTTTCTCATAATATTATGATTAGTAATGTAATAAGTGTAATTTCTACATTTAAATAGTCAGCATTAAGATTTTCTTAGCTAGAAACCTTCTTTTGAAATATTTATTTGTTATGAAATTAGGTTTATAATGGGGCTGAAGATATAAAATAAATATTATCCAGATGTCCTGTAAAAAGTAAAAAAGGCAGCAATATTTTAACATATTACTGCCTCATTTTAGCCCTTTTTAGGTATCTTACTGAATCACAATATTAAAGACATAAAGTACTTCATTGTAATATTGACCATCATCGTAGACAAATGATTGTTTGATTGTCATTCTTTCGCCTACCACATTTTTATCTGGGAATTGACCAATATTAAATGTGTAGGAATTACGATCAAATTCAGAGAAAAGTTTTGCTCTAGCTCCCCATGCCACCGTATTTCCTAATTCATCTACCCACATTCCTGGGGCGTTAGCGGTATTAGAACTATTTCTAGAACCATCAGCTTGGATAGCATAAAACCCAACCTTATCCAAAAGCTCATTTTGAAAATCTGCTTCCGAAATCTTTAGTGCCTCGAATATTTCATTCTTATTTACCGGCACTGCTGTAGCAGCGTATCCTGCTCCAAAAGGTAAAGTTACATTCTTGGTAATGGTCGTTGTACGGAAGAAAGGATATCGGTGGTTCAGATTTTTCAATTTGAATTTGATGATATGCGTACCTGGTTTGTAAAATCTAGCTGTGGTAGCTGTATTGATGTGTCTTCCTAAACTGGTATACTCTCCATTTACTCTATAGTTTGAAGTCAGATTGGTATAATCTGTATTGGCAACACGAGCAACTGTTTTTACCGGATAAGGCAAACCTTTGAAATAAGGATATGGATATATGATAGAAGAATCTGTTAATTGTTCTGGATAAAAAGGCGACCAATCCGCAAAACTTGGGAGGTTCGCTCTTTTTAAGACTTCTCCTTCTTTTGGATTGAATGCTTTACCATTTTTGTCCAGCCACATGAAAATGATTTTATTCTCATTTCCAGGAATATAATCAATTGTCACGGTGTAATCATCATTCGTTAGATTACGAACATCCGACTCCGAAGCAAGTGCGGAAGAGGTTGCACTTTTTGAGAAAATGCTATCAGGTTTCAATTCGATTAAGTTAATATTCAAGATCTCACTGTAAAGTTTGGAGCCAGAAACATTGCTCACTTCCAGATCAAGTGTATATAATCCCGCAGGCACATTCTCTGTTGCTGGAGTAAGCACTACCTTTCCTCCAGTTTCATTCACCGATATAGCAGGGCTTTTTGCAGTACCAATCAAAGGTGTGAGCTGATCCAAAGTCATAATATTAGCACCTACCTGACCTAAGTAAACGGAATACTCTTGTTCAGCCAAAAAGTCGTTAACCACTGCACCAGTTGCTTTATTACGTACTGCTACTAATTTCACCGTCATGGGTGTCGTACTTCCATTGGCAATCAAAGGATTCGTTGTCACTGCCGATCCTTGCACAGCTTGTAGTTCTGCCATTCCATAGCGCATATTATCATTCAGAAAACCTATGACTTCAGGTTTACAAGAATATACAAAGGAAAGCAGAAGAGCCATTAAGCTTATTGCCCCTATATTTTTCAAATTCATAACTATATGTTATTAATTATTAATTTATTCTAACATTAAATACAAATTCCACTCTTAGCTTCTTATTACTTCGGTTGGTATATTCCAACGCTTGCTTGATAGTGTACGTATCACCCACTGCAGATCGATTTGGATATTGACCGATAGAGAAAGTCCAAGAGGCTGGCATATATTCGGAGAATAACCGTGCATTATCACCCCAAGGCACTACTGTACCATCAGCACTAAACCAATGTCCTGGAGCGTTCGCAGTATAATTGGTGTTGAAAGTTCCATTTGGCTCAACAGCCCCAAAAGCAATGCTATTACGTATCATGGAAGGAATTTCATCCGCTTCGAGGGCAAATGTTTCAGCAATCCATGCGCTCGGTACAGTAACCGTAGCTCCAGAATAAGATGAAGCAGCTTTGAAGGAAACTGCATAGGTAAAGCGCAGTCCGTTTTCTAAATCTTCAATCAATGGTCCCGATTCTCCCGACTCATTAAAGTCAGCAATAAACGTATGATAATTATTCAATACGTTAATAACTGTACCTGTGTTGGTCTTGATACCTGTAGTTTGACACAAGACCCTGACATCTGCCTGATCATTGCGATCTACCCTAATACTACCGTCAGGTGCGGTTTGATCCGCTTCCCCACGCACTTTGATGTAATACAGGTAATAGATGTCTTGATAAGACCACTGTCCTTGCGGTTGTTTTTGCTTATTATAAGCAAATCCATCGATGGAAGTGCCATTATTCAGGTGCGTATAACTGGTGTTTGCTGTAGACAAAGTATGTTGTGCATCGCTGTACATGTAAGCTCGCAAAGAATCCACTTCGATATCACTTAAAAACTGATCAAAAGTATATTCTGCATTTTCGTTTTCCTCTTTGAGCAGAGCTTCTTTGAGTTTGAAAAATCTTTTGATAGAATAATCAGATGGTGCCCAAAAAGTCTTAGCTGAATTAAGCTCATTCTTTAATCCAAAATGGTCTACAATAAGCAATAAGGTGTCAAACATCCCATTGGGGTGTGATTTCAAATAATCGTACGTAGACATGTCTACATATTCACTATGTAGCCCATCGTCTGTGAGATATGCGGCTTTCTTACATGAAGCGAAAGAAATGACGCATACAACTAAAATTAATATTAAGGTTCTCATACTATTTCTTTCTAAAAATTAAAAACCTACCGTCGCCCAAAATGGGGTCTGAATTAATAAAGGATTCTGATTCAACAAGCTTGGATCAAAAGGCCACCTATATTTTCCGCGTTGGAATTGTTCCTGAGACATTCGCGTAGAAAGGAATTCGTAAATGCCATGATGTTTGTACAAGCGTACCATATCATAATAGCGATGCCCTTCTAAGAAAAGTTCACGAGCACGTTCATCAAAAATGGCTTTCATTAACGAACCTGTTCCTGACCAAGTTCCTAATCCCGACATCATTCTGACTTCGTCTAAAAGTGCTTTGGCTTCTGTAGCTCTACCCGTTGCTGCTAATGCTTCTGCTTTAAGCAATTTGATATCCGAAAAACGGAAGATGATGATGTTATTTTTGAATACAGGTACAGCGTTATTTCCTTCTTCTGGATAAGTCAGATTTGAATATTTATTGCAAATCACAAAAGACGTATTGACTGTTGTATCCATCGTAAACTTGCGACGTTTATCAGCTCGATCGTTAAACAGCTCATCTACACGGATTTTGGTTACTGTGAGTTTCGGAGAAGCATGCAATCTATGGTATTTCGGCGTAGCCAAAGTGTAATCGCCAATACCTACACTTGTACCTTCGTTATTAGCACTTTGAGAAATCTCAAAAATTCCTTCTGAAGATTTTCCATTGAAAATCGTTTTATAGGCAATACTGTCACGGGAAACATAAAAGTAATTTTCGCTATCAATAATGGAATCTGCTGCTGCGATGGTCGTGCTATAATTACCAACCCAAGCTCCGATATGAGCCTCTAAAGCAAAAGCAGCTCCTTTATTTGCACGTACGGCAAAATCAGCATTCACCAAATTCTTCCAATCCAATAATTTCTTCGCTTCCTGCAAGTCTTTGAGACTTTGTTCCATTACTTGTTCTGGAGTGGCAGCAGGTTGATTCTCTGCATAAATTGGTGCAATCGCTTCTGTTAATATAGGTACACCGCCCCATATTCTTCCTAAATAGAAATAAGTAAAAGCACGGATATAGTACGCCTCACCAAGTAAAAAGTTCTTCGTTCGTGCATTATCAAACACACTATTATCCATACTGCCCACATATTTAATCACGCGGTTCGCTTGATCAATAACTTTATAAAAGTTGTCATAGCGACGGAGCAAATACATGGCATCTCCCGTATTAGAGGCCGCCAAAGATAAGCTCCAGTTCATATTCACCACATGGCTATAAGGATAGGTATTGGAAGAACTAATTTCGTCCGAAGGTAAGTCGCCATAGGCATAATGGGCAATTCCATAACCACCATTTAATGCTGCGCGTAACAGCGCATACATTCCAGCTACTGCTGAATTGGCATCATTCTGAGTTTTCCAAAAGTTCTCATCCGTAGCTTCGCTTTTGGGTTCTAAATCTAAAAACCCTTTACAGGATCCCATAAAAATGAGGACGCCCGTTATATATAATATTAATTTACTTCTTTTCATCTCTGTGCTATTTACTATAAAGAAATATCAATTCCGAAAGTCCATTTTTTAGGGATTGGGTAACCATTACCTGTAGAATATCCATTAGGTTCCACCGCTTCTGGATCAGGCACTGTGGACCATGAAAAAATGGCTATATTGTCTAATACTCCATATAAACGTAATGATCGTATGCCAAAACGTTTAGAGAAAGCTTGAGGAATATTATAGCCCAGGCGTACATTTTTGATACGCACGAAACTTGCATTCTCTACGAAAGTACTATTAGCGATGTGCCAGTTATCTACAGCATTACGGAATAATGAAGGATATTTTGCTACATCCCCCTCTTTCATCCAGAAGTCCGACATATTAAAATCACCAGCGATAGCTGAATTAAGACCATAAGTAGAATATATATTTGCAGCACCTGCATCTTGCAATTTGTCTGATACATACCCATTCCACAAGGTGCGTCCAAAAACGAATGTTGTCAATGCGGATAAAGACCAATTTTTGTAGGAAATAGTATGTGTCATACCCCCCATAAAATCAGGGTTAGGATTACCCATATCTACTTTATCATTATCATCAATAATATAATCGCCATTGTTGTCTTTTCTTCGCGGATCTCCAGCTTGATACTGTGTACCTCCAGCTGAACCATGACGGATACGATCTCCTGTCAATGGATTAACAGGCACATCAGCATTCGTAGAATATACGCCATCTACTTCCCAAACTTTGAAAGGATAGAGTGGCATACCTACATTTAAAGCTCTTTCCATCCATGTCGGACCTACTTTAATTTCACGGCCGCCATCAGGTAATGAAGTCACATAGTTACGGTTATACGATATATTGAAGTTTGTATTCCATTGGAAAGGAGAACTTTGTCTCATATTTCTGGAATTGATGGTAAACTCCACTCCTGTATTACGAACACTAATGAAATTCGTAGAAATAGTCGAATACCCAGAGGTAGCTGGCATTTGAAGGCCGTAAACTAAATCCTTGCTATCACGTACATAATAATCTGCATTAATGGAGATACGATCATTTAACATATTGATGTCTATACCCGCATTAAACTGTGGCGAGCGTTCCCATTTAATTGTTGCCGATGTTGCGGAAGTTCCATAATTTGGATAGGAAACATTCGTACCATTATATGTAGAGACGTTGCCTCCTCCCATGCCATTATCCATTACTGATCCGTAATAAGCTCCGCTATATCCTAACATCGTGTAATGTGCATATTCAGAGCCTGGATCTCGACCTGTCAAACCGTAACTACCTCTAAATTTGAAATAGCTGATAAAGGATTCATCTTTATTAAAGAACTCTTCTTCTGAAATAGCCCATCCTGCAGAAATAGAAGGGAAGATACCCCATCTATTTTCTTTACTATAGCGCGATGAAGCATCCATTCTATAACTTGCGGATAGCAAATATCTATCTTTGTAATCGTAGCCAAATCTTCCGAATATGGACATGCGAGAGCGCTCACTTATATACGAATTACCGTATAAGTTTGCTCCCGAACCAATACCAATTATGGTTTTGATTGATTCACTATTCAAACTTCTACCCCATAGATAGCTGGTGTTTGCGACATTTTTTTCTAAACCAAATCCCAATACGCCCGATACCGTATGTGCCGAATTGATTAGCTTGGCATAGTTGAAATAACTTTCCCATTCCCAACGTCTATTTTGATTTACCCAGTTTTCTGCAACGTTTTGAGATCCTGTTAACAATCTTGGTCTATATAAATCACGTGTGTTATTATTGACATTGAATGAAAATTGAGAACGTAATGATAATTCTGGAAGAAAGAATTTCTTAACTGTTCCTGCTAAATTTCCGTTTATATTGGTGCTTCGATCATCATCCAATAAGCCATCATAACGCCCCGTATATACTTGCTCTTCCAATTCTCCTATTTGCCAAAATGAAGATGGGAATCCCCAGGTGGTAAATGGATATTTCGAACCATCACCTGAACCATGCTTACCTTTGGTAAATCCAGAAAATAGATTGGTTTCGAATTGTAGGTTTTCTATTGGATTAACTTGCAAGAGCAAACGCGGTGTCAAGTTTTTATTCTCGTATCCCATCATTACCCCTTCTTCGTAATAATGCTGAACTGAGATCCGGTACAAAAATTTCTCCATCGCTGAACCAATACTGAAATTCACGTTGGTAATAGGTGCAGATTGTAAAAACAATCCCTGCCAGTCTGTAGCATGATTAAATGAAGGATTCAAACTATCGGTTAGCATTTGGTGAATTTGATTGTCATTGAACCAATCGTATTGGCCACCTGCATACAATAAAGCCATTTTCATTCTCCGTTCTGCAGCACCTACTGTAATAGGCTTCATCGCTGGTCTACTGGAAATACCTGCATAAGTTGCTACACGGATTTCAGGAACCCCAGCAGCGGGTCTTTTTGTTTTGATGATGATAACTCCATTTGCCGCACGTGCGCCGTATATAGAAGAAGCAGAAGCATCCTTCAGGATGTCTACCGATTCAATATCATTAGGATTGATCGCTTGCAAAGGACTGGCTTCCCCGTAAGCTGCCCTAATATCACTCACATCATAGATAATACCATCAATGACGTATAATGGAGCTTGAAGCTGATTATCTGCCAAACCTAAATTGCTCGAGCCCCGAATATTGACAATATTATTGGTACCTGGTTCGCCCGAAGTACTCAACACCGTTAATCCCGCTACACGTCCTTGCAACATGGCATCAAAAGTTGCATAAGGTGTGTTTTCAAACTCCGCTCCTTTTACAGTGGAGACGGCACCAGTCATTTTTCGGCGTTGTACATTTTGATAACCAACTACGACTGTTTCTTCCAAACTCGTTGTAATGTCATCAAGAATAACATTTAATACGTTACTGCTTCCAACTTTAGCTTCTTTGGTTTGATAGCCTACACTTGTGAACTGCAGTACTACATTTTTGGTCGTGACTTTAATTTCGTACGTCCCGTTGTCCTTAGTTTTGGTACTAGCAGAACTGCCCATCTCTTTGATGCTCACTTCTCCTAAAGGTTGCCCCTGCCTATCCCGCACTACCCCTTTTACAGTTTGTTGGGCGAAGACATGAACCGACCCTAATACTATCAGAAGCATCAGCAGATAGCCTCTAATCCTAAATAGATACAAATTCTTCATTAGTTTATAATTTGATTAAGATAATTTGCGATTGGTTGTAGACTATATTTTAGGCACACAGACTTTATTAATACTGTATATTTTCTTACGTTTTTTGAAATATTAAACCTTGTTTCAGTTTCTAAAATATGTTTTTCACTTCAAGTAAATAATCCGGATCGGCTCAGTATTCCAAGGAATTGTTTATATAATTTCGGAAAATAATTGAAAAATGTCATTTTGACATTTAATCAAATTTAGTGCTTTATCACGCTGTTAAAACTTCGCATTTTCACTAATTATGAACTTATTTTAACCTGAAAAATACGCTCCATTACTGCCATATCTCGATGTCAGCGAATTTGCCAAATCCATCCTGATTGTTGGTCGCAATTTGATAGATACCCACTTGCAATACTTCATTATTCATATCCGTCCTGACGATTGGCAATTTTGAAAGATCATTCCAATACACACCATCTTTAGATGTTCGTAAGAAAAACATATCACCCTTTTTCTGTACTTGTATATAGGGCTCAAAATGCAACCCTGTCCCATTGTTGCCTTCATTATGGATTCTTTGTCCAACACTACGCCATAGATTTCCTAAATTCCAACCTGTTAGTATAGTATTGTTTATATAGGAATTTCCTTTTGCAGTACGAATCATAATGCCTGCTTCGCTCGAAGTTCTAGTTTTGCTCTGAAGTCCTGCCACATCCTGAACTTTTAGCTGAATAGTAAAATCACCTTTAATTTCCTTATACATAAATGGAGGAAGCAAATCATTAGATCCCCATTTGGTATGTTTTGAACCTAGATGCCAAACATTCTTTTTCAGACTAATAGAAGTTTTGGTACTATCTAAATGAGAAGATACTTGCATATTGCCCCAGTAAGGAATTTTGGCACCACCTAAACTGTATATTTCATCATTTGGCACATCCTCATTGTATTTTGGCTTAACAGCACTAATGACACAACTGGCTGGTTTACTTATATTACCAAACTGATCTTTCATGTAGACTGTCAATAAGGAATCCACCGATTGAGGTTTAAATAATATAAATGGCTCCTCCTTCCAATCGGTATACTTACCATCTATGTAAAAAGAATATTTCATGTCCTTTGCCTCATCCTCCACGTATGCAAAAGCATCATACTGGTTGATGTAGCGACACACATCTTTAAATTTTGGAATGAGAGATACGATTGGCGAATTCAATTTATTTTCCCATATGGCATAATTGGAGGCTATTGTGGTAGCATCAAAAAGTGAAGGATATACATTAATAAAATGTATGGGAGTGCTCACAAGAAGTTTAAAATTATCGATAATCTGGATTGCTTTGAATTTTTTAGTTTTAATTGATATACCATCCTGAAATACCGTTATTTTTCCGGAATTGTTGAGATATACATAGTGCCTCCAACTATTATTCTCAAAAACATCTAATTCAATGGTATATTGATTCGACTTTAATATTTCCGACAAATATGAATCTTCTACTGTGTGGAGCTCAAAGGCCGTTCGATTTCCGACAATATTTACTTTTGCGTCTTGAAGAGAAACCATCTGTAGATCAACGCTTCCATTATTACGAACTTGTTTTATTGTACCTATTGATAGTTCTTCCGACTTCAACGAAAAATAAGAAAGGTCGGATTTAAAACTTGTTATTTCTTGTTGAATAAAGTCAGCTGATACGGCTGTATTATAAATTTTCAAATCTGCTAGATAACCCGAAAAATGGTTGTCTAACAAATCAGACGATCCAAGAATAAAGTGGTCATTTGGTTTAACAAACAGCATTCTGTTCTGCTCCTTCTGCAATTCACCATTTACGTAAATTCGCTCCATATAGCCATCAAAAGAATAGACAATATGATTCCATTGATCTTCTTTGGGTGTAGATTTAAACCCTAAATCTGGCCAAGCGCCATGTGTCACTGCACCTTTATTGGTATCCGAACCGACACCAAATACCGCTCTTGTTAAATCTTGTGTTCCTTTAGAATATGCCAACACATCCTCATAACGTCCCACAGTAGGATTATTTACCCACATAGAAACTGTAAAGGGGTTATTTCCGATCAGATTAGTGGGAACTTTAAAGGTGGATTTTAATGTTTGCTGTCCATCAAAATAAAAGGCTCTTTTCCCGTAATAGGTCTTAACAATTAATGGACTTTGTCCTTGAAATTCGCCGCGCAAAAGACCTTGATTCGGGATGGAAGTATACGAAGATGCTTCCTCCAAATTTTTGGGTTGAATGTGCACCAGTTGCCCAACAATAGATTCGGGTGTTGGCATAGGCTGTGGATCAGACCAGAGCGTCAGTTGCGGATAGGTTTCGCTATACACTTTAATATTCCAAATCCCTTTTGTTAGTCCTGGATGCTGGGTGTTCACAATATGCACGCGAACGTAACGCGCTTTCACATCAAAGTGTTCTAAAATTGGACTAGCCCAACGATTGTTTTTAGATTGATCAGCATATAAAGACCATGTATTACCATCCGTAGAGGTTTCTATGCGATATTGGTACGCATAGGTAGGATATTCAAACTGCAAAAGGACCGTTCGGATATCCGTAACCTTTTCCAAATCCACCGTGATATCGCCTGGGAGATGATTGTCTTTTGCGCGCCACAAGGTTCCATTATTATCGTCTGCTACAAAAGAAGGTTTAAAATCTTCATTATAGAAAGAAGATGCTGATACAGGTTTTTTATAAGCAATATTTTTTGGGAAGTTTGAATTCTTAATCAATGGACTTACGCCTTGATGCGTGGGAACAATCTTTTTTATTGTTCCATCGGCTTCGAATAGCATTTCATCTACGGCAATTTGACGGTGAAATCCTCCCCCTGAAAATGGATTGTTGTGACGATGATATACTATAAAATATCGCCCATTCTCTTCGATTAAACTATGATGACCAGGGCCGTGAATCGTGCCATCTTCATTGGTATATAATATGGGGTTATTAGTCGCATATTCGAAAGGTCCCATAGGCCCTACTTTGCTCATAGCATATTGTACTCTATACGTGTGATCTTCACAATGCCCTGATGAATACATAAAATAGTAAATACCATTACGTTTAAAAACATAAGGTGCTTCAAAAAAATCTTTTACATCCGTATTAGGAATCAGTTTGATTTTTTCGAAAGTTCTCATATCGGAATTAAGCAATCCTACCGCACAACCATGATCCGGATATATTCCCCAAGTACCCCAATACATATATATTTTGCCATCATCGTCCGTAAAAGTCTGAGCATCCAATGTAATTACACCCGGAATCATATAGTTAGGGATAATAGATTTTCCATCGGAATTCATCGGAGTCCATGGACCAGTTGGACTTGTAGAAGAAGCAGCATAAATTTCTACAGGTTGGCTATAATACAAATAATACTTTCCATCATAGCCTTTAGTCATATCGGGTGCCCAATACCAATGAGTATTCGGCCAATTCATCGGCTGAATAGTCCAGTTCAAGAAATCTTTGGATGTCCAAACTTGCGAAGGCCCTAAACCTCCACCATTGCCATCTGTAGTAGCATAAATATAATAGGTATCGCCAATCTTTTTAATCGTAGGATCAGCAAAATAACCCGGAAGAATAGGATTTAAATTCCCTGCTTTAATATGCTCTTGACCTAGAACTAACTTGGAAAGGAGAATTAATGCGCTTAGGAAAATAAATATATGCTTATTCATGGCAGTTGCAATTGGTATATGAAGTTACTTCATGCAACAAGATGTTGATTACCAGATTTTAGCGTAAAGCACTCTATTTTTATCTATCTTATTTACAATCGATTCAAATCGAGTAGGAAGATAGGGATTATTTCCCTATCTGTCCTCTCACACCACCCGGCATACGGATCCGTACCAAGGCGGTTTGTTAGAATAACGTCGTTTGATGTGTTGTTCTCCAGTAATAGT
>PJUJ01000158.1_pt1 | contig 49936 bp, 45 predicted proteins | sample 1512321 | NCBI WGS metagenome assembly PJUJ01 (sample SAMN08177669, study PRJNA422409) | Feces metagenome, whole genome shotgun sequencing project. | isolation source: Chicken feces enriched on filter paper: beechwood xylan treatment | host: Gallus gallus | place: USA: Madison | collected 2015-01-15 | reverse complement strand
TTCTAATTCAGATTTTGAAATTGAAGTGTTTGAATCTGATTTAGAACACATCCATTTTCTTATTCGTTATATCCCTCGTGTTTCAATTACTTCTATTGTTCGCAAGTTAAAACAAGAATCTAATTATTACATTTGGCGTTCACCACACAGGTCATTCTTATTTAAACATTTTTGGAAAGAACATACTTTCTGCTCTGAGGGTTATTTTGTTTGTTCAATAAGTGAAGCATCTCCTGATACTATTCGTGAGTATATTCTCAATCAGGGTTAGTCGCTTACATCCCACAGGCTAAAGACCTGTGGGTTTTACGCTCCGTTTTATAAAATAATTGTAGCTTCTCTAATTTTGGTCATAGGATTGGTATTCACATTGACTCATTTTTGAGAAGCTGTAATTTTTATTAGGAATTACTCCTATTTTCGCTTTCCTCCTCTTTCCCCTCTTCGATTAACTCTTCAACTTCTTCTTTTTCCTCTTGGTCTAACGTTTTTACATCTTCTATCTGCTCGTCATTGTGTTTATCAATGTAGAATGTACAACACATCGGAAAGTGATCGGAACATATTGAAGGAAGAATCTTTAAGTCATCAATAAAAACATCAGCACTGTGGTATAACAAGTCCAATGGAATACGGAAAAACCAATACTTCGCATGAAATGTAGCTAAGTATCCACGACCGTATCGCGCATCTATTAAGCCACTAGCTTTCTTAAATAATACAGAAACTCTTGACCAAGCAACGGTATTAAAATCTCCTGTGATTACCACAGGCAATTTTTGCTTTTTTGCTCTTTTAGCTACACATAATAAATCGCCATCCCGTTCTTTGGAAGTTTCTTCTTCCGTTGGACTCGGTGGAGGTGGGTGTACACCAAAGAAAATAAACCGATAACCATCCTCTGTTTCTAATTCTGCTTCTATACTTGGTAAATCATCGGCAACAAAATAATGAACCTGTATATCATGCACTTTCAACTTAGTATAGAAGTGCATGCCATAGGTATTTTCTAAAGCTATTTCCTTAAAATTTGGGTATTCATTCTTGAGTTCTTGCAAAGCATTTTCCCAATCTTGATTACTTTCCATCGTCATAAAAATATCAGGCTTCTCTTTACGAATCATATCGACTAAGCGGTGATATTCAGTGTTAAATTGATAGACATTTACAGAAATTATCTTTACATTTTTTGAGTGCTGGACTGATATTTCGTACTTATTGCTACGCCAAAATTTAGTGAATCGTATAAAAATATAGCAATTGTATCCTATACATATTAGCAACGCGAATAGAATTAAAATGGGGTAAGAAACATCCTTCCACCAAATAATAGTTGCTATCAAAGTGAGTAACTGTAAAAACAACAATTGTGGACGTACAAAATCAGGCACACGAAATACCCAATGCTGATTTCGAATAAATGGTAAAATACTAAGTAAAACTATTATTGATGTAGCAACCCAAATTGTAGAATTCATATAGGAATCTTAAAAATGTTTTATTTGTTGATTTGATACAATGTATCTTATTCTTCGAAACACTCCTTTTTATGCAAAGATTAATCCAAACATTTTTCAAAAGCCATTCGCGCTGAATCTCTAATTATCACGTCACCACAATATTTATAACCTAACTTCTCTAAAATTCGCAACATGGCCATATTATCAAAATTGGTATCCACTTTAATACTATAAATATTTCTTGATTTTGCTAAAGTCTCTATATATTGGAATAGTTGAGTAGCAATGCCCATCCCTTTTGCGCGTGGTGCAGCCGCAACCCGATGAACGACCACATAATCTCGCTCCGTAATCCATTTTCCAGTAATGGTTGCATAATCTGGATCAGCTTCAAAAATCACCGCTCCATATGCCAATATCCCCTTTTCATCAGCTAACACATAAGCCCAATCCTTAGCAATATCATGACGAATGGTATCAGGATTAGGGTATCCATCTTGCCATTGTTTACTGCCATCTTGTTTTCGTCGCTCTATCGCGTATTGAAGAATTGTCCAAATTTCAGCCACTTCAGATTCTAATGCTTTCCTAAATGTCATGGTAGATTTTTCTAAATTAGTTATTCCCGTTTCTCCTGCTTTGAAGTTAATTAAAACTTATTTGAGAACAACGAAAAATAACCTTTTATAACACGATAGAATAGCGTATTTTTGTACTCTTACAAAAAGAACATTATAAATTTCCTAATACATAAAAATGGAACATACACGAATTAAAGAATTATTAAAATCCGAAGAATTTGGAAAAGAGGTTATCGTAAAAGGCTGGGTTAGAACTTTTCGTAATAATCAATTTATAGCAATTAATGATGGTTCTTCAATTAATAATATCCAGGCTGTAGTAGATTTTGAAAATACACCAGAAGAGATTTTGAAAAGAATCACTACAGGTGCAGCAGTTCGTGTAAAAGGTAATTTGGTAGAGTCCTTGGGTAAAGGTCAACGTGTAGAAGTAAAAGCTACCGAAGTATCGATTATCGGTGATTCGGATCCAGAGAAATATCCATTACAACCTAAGAAACACAGCTTAGAGTTCTTACGCGAGATCGCACACTTACGTGTTCGTACAGGAACTTTTAATGCCATTTTCAAAGTGCGTAATGCGTTGTCTTTTGCTATACATAAGTTTTTCCAAGAAAGAGATTTCGTATACTTCCACTCACCTATTATCACAGGTTCGGATGCCGAAGGTGCTGGTGAAATGTTTAGAGTAACAACGCTGGACCCTATCAACCCACCTTTGACAGAAGATGGAAAAGTAGATTTCAAAGAAGATTTCTTTGGAAAATCAACAAACTTAACAGTTTCTGGTCAGTTAGAAGGTGAATTAGCAGCTTTAGCTTTTGGTAATATCTATACTTTCGGTCCTACTTTCCGTGCAGAAAACTCAAATACGACTCGTCACTTAGCTGAATTCTGGATGATCGAACCAGAAATGGCTTTTTATGAGTTAGAAGACAACATGGACTTGGCAGAAGATTTATTGAAATACGTAATCAAATACGCTTTAGATACTTGTCCTGAAGAAATTGAATTCTTGAAAAACCGTTTGTTAGATGAAGAGAAATCAAAGCCACAAGCTGAACGTTCGGAATTGAACTTAGTAGAGAAATTAAACTTCGTATTGGAAAATAACTTTGAACGTTTGACTTATACAGAAGCTATTGATATTTTGAAATCTTCAAAACCAAATCAAAAGAAACAATTCAAATATTTGATTGAAGGTTGGGGAGCTGACTTACAATCGGAGCACGAAAGATATTTGGTAGAGAAACACTTCAAAAAACCAGTAATCTTAACTGATTATCCGCGTGAGATTAAGTCATTCTACATGAAACAAAATGAAGTAGATGCACAAGGTCGTCACACCGTACGTGCGATGGACATTTTGTTCCCAGGTATCGGTGAGATGGTTGGTGGTTCTCAACGTGAGGAGAACTTAGAAAAATTATTGGCGCGCATGGCAGAAGTAGGTATTCCAGAAGAAGAAATGGAATGGTTCTTAGATACACGTCGTTTCGGTTCTGTGCCTCACTCAGGTTTTGGTGTTGGATTCGAGCGTTTGGTATTGTTCACCACAGGTATGACGAATATTAGAGACGTGATCCCTTTCCCACGTACACCGAAAAACGCAGAGTTTTAATAAACGAACATATTACAAAGAGAGTTGTTATTATAGCAACTCTTTTTTTGTAGTACTAAATAGTTTTTAATTTTGACTTTTTACTTTAGGCTATGCTTATAAAAATATATAACGATAATCCGAATCCAAAGGCTATAGACCAAGCCGTTGATATTTTGAAAAAAGGTGGAGTAATCATCTACCCTACCGATACGGTATACGGTATTGGCTGTGACATAACCAATCAAAAAGCTATCGAGAAAGTTTGTCAAATTAGAGGGTTGAAACCAGACAAAGCGAATTTATCTTTTATCTGTTATGACCTAACCGATATTTCCCAATATACAAAACCATTTGACACTACCGTTTTCCGTGTATTGAAAAAAGCATTGCCTGGACCGTTTACCTTTATTTTCAATGCAAGCGGACAAGTTCCCAAATTGTTAAGTTCAAAAAAGAAAACAGTCGGTATTCGTGTACCCGACAATAATATTGTTCGAGAAATTGTAAAACAATTAGGAAATCCAATTGTGACAACCTCTATTCACGATGAAGATGAAATCATAGAATATTCGACAGACCCCGAATTGATTTACGAAAAATACCAAGAAAGCGTAGATTTAGTGATTGACGGTGGCTACGGTGACAATGTCGCTTCTACCGTAGTCGATGTTACAAACGGTGAATTTGAGGTTATCCGCGAAGGAAAAGGAGATTTAGAGCAATATTTATAAAATTTAACAGGCTAACAATGTGCTAGCCTGTTAATTATAAATGGTAACGCTGATTTTGGAATTCCATCGCAGAATAAAACTCATACTTGCGCTTGTCCAAAGGATAGTCCCAACAGCCCATTCTATGAAATATTTCACCGCCAAAACCAGTTTTAAAACGGTATAAGCCATACATCGGGTGTGCAGGATCTGCATCTGGTGAAATACCAAAAAAATCATATTCTGTACAACCTTTTTCACGAGCTATCTGCATGGCTCTCCATTGCAAGGCATACGTCCCCATATAATTTCGATTTTCTGTAGAAGAAGCTCCGTATAAATAAGTTGCGCGATTAGCTGAAACAACCAAAAACATCGCCGCTAAAGGCTCATCATCTATATATGCCACCAACATATACACATCAGCAGGAGACTCGGAATTATTCGCACGAGCAGATAGTACAATTCTGAAATAATTGATATCGTGTAAAAAGAAATTGTTTCGCTTTGCTGTCTGCCTATACAGTTCATACCAAATTTCTAAACTCTCCAAACCCAACGATTCTATACGAACACCTTTACGCTTAGCCAAATTAATATTATAGCGCGTTTTAGGTTTCATCTTGCCTAATAATACATCATCAGACTGTGTTAAATTCATGAATATCGTATTCGTTGGCAAAATATCGGTATTTGCTTTACGTAGATTCCCATATTCTGTATTGAAATTTACACGCATCTCTTGCACTCTTTTGGATGGAAAACCTATCCAATTACCATGCAAATCATAACAATCGTCGTCATTTGCCCATTGCGACTGCCAAGACAAATCATAGCGGATTAGGATACAGCTGGGTGGTAAATACCGGCGTAAAGCTTCTGAGAGCTGCTCTAAAAAATAACCTTGTTGTTCTTCTGATGGCTCAGTTTCCGGACCATAGGGTACATAAGCTATACAATGGTCTATATCCAGATTTTGCAGCATAATCAAGAAATCGCCCACCACAAACGCTTCCTCAGAAGGCTGGCAAAATAAATCTTCTGCTTTAGTTCTGAAATTATATGCTAATGAATCTATTCCTTGAAGTTTTTTTACGGTAGACCAATAGGCAGTTTGTTGGATTATACCTGTTTTATAAAGATCTCTGTTATCTTTTTGTTCTAAATCCGCTATCATGATAAACCATTTATTTTCAATAATTTCTTAAAAACACAAATGGTACAAACATAGCCATTAAAGTCATACTTAAACAGATGGATTTGTCAAAATGCAGTAACAAGAGTTTATTAGAAACTTTCTAAACAACAGCGTCTTGGTGTTTTCGTAAATAAGAAACATTAAAGACAACAACTGCCATAAAGATTAGTCCATATGCAAACCCCTGTAGCAAGGTAATGCTTTCATCAAAATAAAATATAGCCAGCAGAAAAGAAATAATGGGATTGATATATAATAACACGCCTACAACCGAAGAATCCAACCCCTTCAGCGCATACATATTGAGGAATAAAGGAATAATTGTAAAGAGGACAGCGATTAATAATACCAACTGAAAAAACAATGCAGAATGAGTCACAGTTTCTCCGGTACTCATTCCCATTGGAATTAAGAAAAAAGAGCTTATCAGAATATGCAGTGTAAGCGTAAAAAATTTATCTAATTTTGTGCTTGCTTTTTGAACCACCAAATATATGGCATAAGATAAGGCAATCACCACACTATACAACATATCCATAAAATGTCCATAAGACAGCATTATGCAACTGAGAACAGCCATACCCACAGCTATCCACTGCCCAATATTTAATTTTTCTTTCAGAAATATGCCTGCTAATACTGTTGTCAGAATTGGACAAATCAAATAAGCCAGAGAGGTCGCATTGACACTCACGGCATTCATCACATAGATGTATAAATACCAGTTTAGCGCAAGCATTATTGCACTAAAGATCGTTGCAGAAATAATTTTGAACCGCTCCTTCGGAATTAATGATTTTATTATAGAAATATTTTCCTTGGTAATTTTGTATCGAAAGGTTAAACTTATAAAGGCAATTATTATGGCTGCAAATGCCACACGATAGGTCAAAATATCTAAAGCCGCATAATTGCTCAAGGGTTTTAAAACCAAACTGAAAACGCCCCAAACTACAAAAGAAAATAAGGCAGCAGCATAATATTTAAACGCCATGAAGGTAGATTAATGTGACTGATTATTTGATTTTAAGCCCTCTTGCCGGGCAGGCAATTACTTTTTTCCGAAAAAAGTAATCAAAAACTCGTCGCTTGAAAATTTTGCACAACTTATATCCATACCTGCAAATGCAAAATTTTGTTAGGCGACATTTATGAATAACAATGTGAGTGCATTCATTTATTTTTATTTGGGAATAGTCTTGTTATAATATTAAAGAATAACAAACTCTTCCACTATCACATTCCCCACATGTTCATTCACACGTCCAATAATCTGTCTACGGTTAATAGCTAGTTCATGCTTCACCACAGCCGATTCGACTTTGACATAGAGTTTTTTATCCTTGATATAGATATGTTGTGTTCTTTTAGCTATGTAAGGACCAATAATCTCTTCCCAAAACGTGACTACGGAGGAATCCTCATATTTGCGGCGCAAGCGGTACACCTCCAACCATTTCTCCACAGCCTGTTTCATGCTGATATCATCACGGGTTGGTATTTCATCCACTTTCTTCTTATATAGCATGCGCATGTCCTCCTTCGACATCAAATATACGTATAGGATGCTGGATTTCGTCAAATATTTTCTGAATTCTGTTAGCGTCTGTATCCGTGATAAATATCTGTCCAAACTCGTCATCCGATACCATCTGCATCAGCTTTTTGGTACGCTTATCGTCCAGTTTATCAAAAATATCATCCAATAACAGCAAAGGCTTGAACTTATTTTGCTCTTGCAAATAAGTATATTGCGCCAGTTTCAATGCAATCAAAAAAGATTTTTGTTGACCTTGAGAACCGAATTTTTTCAACGGCATTTCACCATGAATCGTGAATAACAAATCATCTTTGTGGATACCTTGTGTGGTACGCTCGAGGATTCTGTCTTTTTCTAAAGAAGATTCTAATAGCACCATAAAATCAGCACCATGTAACTGTGAATCGTATACCAAAGTAACTTCCTCTGCGCTCTCTGTCAAATATTGATAATGACGCTGAAAAGAAGGCGTGAAATTCTCCATAAACGTTTTACGCTTTTGGTAAATCACCTCTCCTACCTCCACCAACTGCATATTCAACACTTCCAAAAGCCCAACATCAAAAACACCTTTTTCTTTGATATTCTTTAATAAAGTATTACGTTGCAACAGAATCTTATTGTAGGAAATCAACGTATCCAAATAGCGATTATCCGTTTGTGAAATCACATTATCCACAAATTTGCGACGCTCTTCCGAACCTTCGAGAATAATCAATGTATCATTTGGCGATATCATCACCAATGGAAACTGACCAATATGGTCAGCCAATCTGGGATAGTCCTTTTTATTGCGTTTGAATTGCTTCTTTTGGTTCTTCTTTAAACTACAAGATATTACATCTGGTCGATCATCCCGATCAAATTCTCCCTGTACCATAAAGAACTCCTCTCCCTTTTTGATATGTTGAGAATCTATAGGGTTAAAATAGGATTTGCATAAGGACAGGTAGTGAATTGCATCCAATAAATTCGTCTTACCAGCTCCATTAGCGCCAGTAAAGGCATTGACCTCTGGCAAAAAGGATAAACTAGATTCGGCGTAATTCTTAAAATTTAATACGGAAAGCTGTTTCAACCACATAATACAAAGTAAAACTTAAAAAAGTACAACTCAAAAAAATAGGTTGATTAGTTTTAGACACTAATCAACCTATTCTCATTTGCTAATATGAAAATCTACTTTACTTCTTCGAAATCTATAAATTCACCTGCATTAGGCGCTACTGTACGCTTTTCTTCACGAGGCGGCACATAATCCACCTGTACCTGTCCATTTGATTTATTTTGTTGTTGATTATTGTCTTGATATGTTGATTGTGGACCAAATGGATTTCCGGAAGTATAGGTATAGGTAAAACCTCCTCTACCTTGCTGTGCCTTATTCATCATACGCTCTGTCAACTTTTTCATAGCGTATGGTAATAATAAACGCATAGAAAATTTGAAGACATAATAAAAAGTAATAACTCCTAAAATAAAATATAAAGCTGTCATCTGTATTATCTATTTACCCAAATATATCAAAAACGTAAAAAACTTAAGTCAATGTAATGTCAGACTCAATTCTCTTAACACTATTTAAGATTTTGATTTTAGGATTGCATTATATAATTCTTCTTGACGATGCGTACCTATAATATAAATCAAGCCATCCTTATCTGTCAACCAAACCGCATCTTTTCCACCCGAATAGAAACGTATTTTACCGTTTTTATGTAGATTATAAACTGGATTATTGAAGATGTACGTACTGTAAGGTTTTTTCTCCACCTTCGTAATAGACGACAAATCAATTTTCACCAATCTTGTCGACCATAAACCGCTCAAAACCACGTTCCCATTATATACATCTGTTTTATAATGTACCAAATACATCATCACTATGGATACTACAATGATACAGCTACCAACTATAAAAAACAATTGTCTTGATGGTAAATGATCCACATTAAGGTAGTATACGATAAAACAAAATAAAGCCAAAGTCATGCGGACGCTAATCCAAGTCATGTCTCTCCCTAAAAATTGTCTTTCAACAAAATGTTTTTCTTGACTCATATCGTTTGTAAATTGCAAACTAATTTAAGGACTTTTTGTGTATTATCCCTAATCTTAAATCTTTCGTCCAAGTGGTGATTAACTACCCAGATAATTCGACCATCTCCATTTACCAAAATTGGAACGCGCCTTTTTTCTAAAATATTTATCTTCTTTTGGATAAAATAATCACTCAACTTTTTCTTCCCCTGCATTCCAAGCGGTTGAAAAACATCTCCTTCCTGCCAAGAACGAATAACAAGAGGGAAAACTAATTTTCCAAAATCTATCTTAGCTATATTCTTTTCTTTCAGGACAGAAATATTCTCGCTTAGCTCTGCAGAAAATTCATAATTTACCCAAACAAATTTTTTATCCTCTGAATGGATTAAGATTTCTTCATAATCCTCTAATATGTGTGAAAGCACAACTTCTTCTCTATCTGTAATGAGCTGGTAACTTTCGGCTTCGAACTTTTTTCCAGATTCTTTATATAGATTGTCTAGCAAATCTTGCAGAACATTTTTCTTAAAACCATAGGGTTCGAAGAAGAAATACAATTCATTCAACGAAAGATTGGAAAGGTTTCCTTTACTAATCGACCACGAATCATGACCTCTAGGCAATAACATTTCGTTACGCAGTCGCACCATACTTGAAGACAATACTTCTTGCGAATCGCGCATGCGTTGAATATTCTCATTCATTATAAAAATAAATTCTGGATTGAGTTTTTCCAACTCTGGAATGATATCTAAACGTATTTTATTACGCGCATATTTATTCGAGAAATTAGAAGAATCATCACGAAATGGAATATTTTGTTCTTGAACAAACGCTGTAATTTCTCTGCTTTGAAGAAACAACAATGGTCTCACCACCTTTGAATAGTCTCGCTTTGGTAGAATTCCTTGGAGTCCCTGAAGTCCCGTTCCACGTGACAAGTTAAATAATACAGTTTCTACAGAATCGTTCATATGCTGCGCTACAGCTATTACCGTACAATTCTCCTGCTGACGCAACTCTTCGAACCACGTATATCGAAGTTCTCGAGCAGCCATTTGAATCGACACTTTAGTGGATTCTGAATAGCCTTGCGTATCAAATCTTTTTACATGAATTGGAACAGAATTCTTAGCAGAAAATTCCCGAACCAATGCCTCATCTCCGTCGGATTCTTCTCCTCGTAACTGAAAATTACAATGTGCGACTTCGATGGAATAATTGCAGTGATGAAGTAGCCACAATAATAACATGGAATCGCGCCCTCCACTCACCGCTACAAGGATTTTATCAGCCTTGCTAAACAGCTTATTTTCTTCCACATAACACTCAAATCGGTTGAGAATATCCATATATCAAAAATAGGGATTAAAAATTGATTTTATTTAACAGGAAAAATGATTGTATTAACATTTTTTTGCTATTTAATTATCTATTTTTGCCTTCGTGAAGAAGTATATATCCTTACTCTTATTTATCTTTTCCGTACAAGTTTTGTTCGGACAAATTCCTACACAAGTTAGCGAAGCTAACCGTATGAATTTGGTATCCTCAAGTTCAGGCCGAATCAATGCAAAAACTGGTCACATGACCTTTTATAATCCTGTCTATGAACACAAAGGAAACACCCTTTCTGCTGACAGTGGTTATATCTACGAAAATGAAATTAAACAACAGTTTTTCGAAGCTTTTGGGAATGTAGTCATTACTCAGCCTTCGGGTACCGTTATTTATTCGGACTATTTACATTATGACGCCGCCGCACAACATGCTAAACTTACAGGCAATGTCAAGATGGTAGATAGAAATTCGGTATTAACCACGAATTATCTGACGTATAATATGCGCTCAAAAATCGGAACGTATACGGGAGGGGGTCGGATTATCACGCAAACTGACACCATCACTTCACGGAATGCTTATTATTTCGAAAATTCTGGAGATGCTTATTTCCGTTATAAAGTAATTGTGAGAAATCCTTCGGTTAAGGTTTACACCGATACTATGCGGTATAACAGCATGACTAAGGACACCTACTTTTTTGGACCAACAAATATCAAAGGCAATAAACAAGAAAACTTATATACAGAGAAAGGTGTATACAATACGGCTACAGGTATCGCTAATTTCAATAAGAAAAATTTATATACCGAAGGCAGCCGATTTCTAAAGGGTGATAGTCTTCATTATGAACGTGCTACAGGTATAGGTAAAGCCTTTCGGAATGTGGTGTTCGTGGATACCTTGGACAAGTTTTATGCTTATGGAGGGAAGGGAGAATATAAGCAAGACGAAGAATCTATTTTGATGACTGAAAAGCCGTATATCATTACGGTGGTTAAAAATGATTCGGATAGTACAGCATCAGATTCTACGAAAGTTGAACCTCCTTTAATGGCTAGTACGGAAAGCAAGAAACCAAACAAAAAAGAAGTTCAGACGAATAAAGAGAAAAAGTCAACTGAAACTAAAACTTCGGAAAATGAAGTTACAAATTATATTGAAAAGCCCACTGTAGATCCTAAACCAGAACCTAAAATAGATTCGGTCTACATGACTGCAGACACCTTATATTCGCGAATGATTCTTGCTAAAGAATACATTCCATTGGACTTAAAATTAGATCGAAATGGTGGCGAGATGTTGGATGAAGACGAAGAAGATTATGGAGATGACGATGATACGGGTGAAAACACATTAACTGATTCTACGCAAGTGCAAGGAGCTGATCCATTAGCCAAAGTAGAAAAAACAGAAGGAAGAACATTGCAAAAAGCTACCAATGCTGTTAAAAAAGCTGCTCCTAAGGTTACTAGTAAAACTACAGCAAACAATAATCATGGTGAAGGAAGGAAAGAAATTGAGCACACTTTGAAAGCTGATTCTATTCTTCGTCAAAAAGCTGTTGTTCCCATAGCAGGACATGGAGACACTGCCATCAATCAAGCATTGAAAATTGCGCAACAGGCTGATACAAATTTGACTAAAAAAGAAATTTCAGATACGTCTCGTACCCGTATAGTAAAAGCTTATTATAATGTGCGATTGTTCAAATCCGACCTGCAGGCAGTAGCGGATTCTGTATATTATGGCATGCAGGATTCTATGTTTCGCTTTATGGGAAGACCAATGATTTGGGCTCAAGATTCTCAAATATCGGCAGACACTATATACATGCAGATTGTGAATCAAAAAATGGATAATGCGCTTTTGAAAGAAAATGCTTTTATGGTGAACGCATTGTCCGATTCCACAAAATTCAACCAGCTTAAGGGACGTAAGATTACGGCTTTCTTTGCTAATAATAATATTGAAAGACTATTTGTAGATGGTAATGCTGAGAATCTGGTGTTCTCTCAAAATGATAAAACAAAAATTATCACGGAGATGTTTCATGATCGTGGTGGACGAATTAAAGTGTACATGGAAGATAAGAAAATTATTGACTATGTGACCATTAAGAAGGTAGATCAAAAGGTGTATCCTTTTAGCTTGGTAACGCAAGAAAATGAAATTTTACCTGGATTTGTTTGGCGACCGCAAGATAGACCAAAATCGAAAGAAGATCTATTAAACCGAAAACGAGAGCTTCCAAAAGACAATGATACAACGGATGCTAAAGGTGATAAAAGTGAGAAAGAAGAAGTCGAAGTAAAAGGTAAACCAATCGAAAAGAAAAAACAGATTGAAGAAATTTCAGAAGAAATCGAACCATAAAAACAAGAAGCTCATCAATTTGATGAGCTTCTTGTTTTTATAAACTTTCTTATCATCCCTACTTAGACAAGGAGATAAGTTTTAATTTTTATTTATACACTAATAGTTTTTTAAAAACTCTGCTAGTTTAGAGACAGCAATTGCGCGGTGGCTAATCGCATTTTTCTCTTCAGAGGACATTTCAGCGAAGGTCTTATCATAGCCATTCGGAATAAAAATAGGATCGTAACCGAAGCCCTTCTCACCTTTTCTTTCCTTTATAATCTTACCTTCAATAGCTCCTTCAAAGAAATGTTGTTGCTCATTAAAATACAAAGAAATCACTGTTTTGAAACGTGCTGTTCTATTTGGATTATCACCTAATTTCTCTAATACATATTCAATGTTCTTTTCCATATCGCGTGTTCCTGAATAACGTGCTGAATATACACCAGGCTCTCCATTCAAAGCATCTATCTCTAGTCCTGAGTCATCACCAAAACAGTATAAACCATATTTGTCCACTAAATAATCAGTTTTCTGTTTTGCATTTTCTTGAAAAGTTACTCCTGTCTCTGGAATATCGTCTTGACAACCTATATCACTTAAAGATTTCAATACAAACATATCTCCTACAATAGCTTGCACTTCTTCAAGCTTATGGGCGTTATTCGTCGCAAATACTAGTTCTAACATGCTGTAAAAGTAAAAAGTAAAAAGGTAGAAGTCAAAAAAGAAATAAGAAGAAGTGATAAATCAAAAGTAAGAAATAAGAAAAATCTCAATTCTCATATCTCACTACTCAATTACCAATAAATGTCTTAAATTCTCCCCAGAAAAGTTTCTTTTTATTGACATCGGCAAACATCTCTTCAAATGAAAAAGTATTAAACACAGTAGCAATACGACCTTTCATATATGAATTGTGTGTGATTTCTGGAAGTTTTAAGGAAGCGGGTTCGACGCCTAACAATGTGATTTTCTTAGGCTCGAAGAAAGCCATAATACGTTTAAAGTCATTTGGATTTTGAGGATTCGCCAAATTGACTATAGCTACATTTTCTGGAGTAAGCTGCAATGCTCCTATGGTTTTGATAAAAGCTTCTTCTGCCGCAGGCGAGAAATATGGATAAGAAGCATACCTCAGAATAAACAATACTCCTGTGCTTTTATCCCCCTGAAAAACAAACTCTTCTGAAGACGAATCCCAATTTACAACAGCAGCAGATGATGAAGATGCTACTCCAGAATTTTCATCCACAGTAAAACCAGTAGAAAACAAGGTTTCATTCATCAAAGCTTGCAAAGCAATAGGGTTATCAGTAAGAAGGTTGCTCATTGTCATTAGATTAACAGATATTAGATAATAGATGTTAGACAATAGATATTAGATTGAATATACTTCTTTTTTTGAACTCCTAGAAGTAAAGATATGAGATACAAGAAAAAATCTCATATCTCATATTCTAAATACTAATATCTAAACTATTGTCCCAAGATCCAAGCGAACACCAATGGCGCTACGATAGTAGCATCGGATTCAATCATGAATTTTGGCGTATCAATATCTAATTTACCCCAAGTTATTTTCTCATTAGGAACAGCACCTGAGTACGAACCATAAGAAGTTGTAGAGTCAGAAATCTGACAGAAGTAAGACCAGAAAGGAACATCTTCCCATTCTAAATCTTGGTACATCATAGGTACTACACAGATAGGGAAGTCACCAGAGATACCACCAGCAATTTGGAAGAAACCAACACCTTTACCTTCTGAATTAGCACGGTACCATTCTGTCAAGTAAATCATGTATTCAATACCTGATTTCACAGTAGAAGCTTTCAAGTTACCTTTGATCACGTTTGCTGCGAAGATATTACCTGTAGTAGAATCTTCCCATCCCGGACATACGATTGGTAAATTTTTCTCAGCAGCCGCTACGATCCAAGAATCTTTAGGATCGATTTCATAGTATTGCTCCAATACACCAGAATTAACTACTTGATATAAAAATTCATGTGGTAAGTAACGTTCACCTTTAGCTTCAGCAGCGTGCCATACATCTTCCAAGTGTTGTTGAAGACGACGAAATGCCTCTTCTTCAGGGATACAAGTATCTGTAACACGGTTGAAGTGTGTATCTAATAATTCGCGCTCTTGCTCTGGTGTCAAATCACGGTAGTTAGGAATACGTTTGTAGTGCGAGTGCGCTACCAAATTCATCACATCCTCCTCTAAGTTTGCACCTGTACACGAGATAATATGTACTTTATCTTGACGGATCATCTCCGCTAAAGAAACACCTAATTCAGCAGTTGACATAGCACCACCTAATGAGATCAACATTTTACCACCTTCTAGTAAATGTTGTTCATATCCTTTAGCTGCATCTACTAATGCGGCAGCATTAAAGTGACGGTAATTGTGCTCAATAAATTGACTAATTGGACCTTTTTGTGTACTCATCTTTTTCTATTTTTAATAAGTAGCACAAAGGTACTGATTTAAATTTATTTAAAGCCCTTAAGCCTGGGAAAGCATTCCCTCGCAGCAATTTTTTAACAAATGATAAAAAGACTATTTACGTTGGTACGTTACTTTCTCTGTTCTTGCTGTTCTCGTTTCAACATTAAAGGTATTACCAGCATTTGGATTCGAAGGTCTAGACGGAATATTCGTATAAACTATATTGCCTTTACGGTCATAATCTTGTTGGAAAATCTCTAATTTATCATTTTGAAGACTAAATTTAAATTTGAAAGATCTACCTCGTAAATGATCAAAAGGTAATGTATTCGTCAATTCAGGATCTATATACAGATTATTTGAAATGGTCTGTTTCATCCCATCAAAATAAACTTCTTTGACATTGAAAAATATACTGTCATTTTTCAACATATAAGTTCCTCTATTTTCTTCTTCTTTAGCTGTATAATGAGGATAATTCAACAACAACCTAACTTCCTTATTTTCTAAAAAGATTATCTTTTTATAGATTGCTCCTGACATAGTTACATCAGTTCGGTTTATAGTAGTTTCTTGTGGATCTGGGCAATTAGAGCAATAATTATATTCATAATAATTATTGAAGTTCCACTCACCTACAAATGAATCTTCAATAGTTTCATCTTTTTTACAAGAAGAGAAAACAAGTAATGCGAAAAACAATAAAAAATAGTGGTTCATATAACCGACAGACTATTATTTAGATTAACATATTCAAATATAAAGAAAAATCACTAAATGTGTTATATATTTTTAAAGGGATTTCGCGGAGTATAAGAAAATAAATTTAATTTTGATTCCTAATAAAACTAACCGAAAAAAAATGAACACACCCTTGCTAATTGATAAAATCAAAATAGGAAATATTGAATTTGAGGCTTATATCATTAAAGATGAAAATAACTTAGAGGCCTTTGTTATTTATTTTCAAGGTGAAAAAGAACCATTAATAATGTTCCAACAAGTGGCAAGTAATTATAAAGTTGAATTAAAAATTAACGAAGATTTGGTCGATAAACTTCAACAATTCAAATCAAAAGACCCTCAACAAAGAAAAGAGCATTTCAAAATATTCCAAGAATTTGCATTAAATGCTGAGCAGAAAGCTAAGGAAATAGCTTTTCAAGATGCACGATTAATTTATTTTTCGGATATCCAATTAATCAAAAGTATCGAACAAGCCTTTTTAGTAGACTAATTATTTACGTTTCAGCAATTTTGAGAAGAAAAAGTAAGCAGCAGTCAAAAATACTGCAATCACAATAAGTACGATAACTTCTTCTTTTCCAATTCCCCAAGACATTGTATTCATAGTTCAAAACTATATAAAATGGGTGATTAAATCACCCATTTTTAGTTTATTATTTTTTCTCAATTTTTGCGGTGTACGCTCCCGGAGTAAGATCTAATGTTAAATCATACAAACCAGCTGAAGCAACCTCTATATCCGCTCCACCTTGTGTAATTTCATTTGGAGTTCCTCCGAAATTTATTGCCCAATCATCGTTGGCTCTAAATTTTATTTTTCCAACTTTTAAGTTTAGAGACACTTTCCATACATAAGTTCCTTTTCCACCTTCGAAAGTCATATCCGTATCGCTGTCCCATCCACCTGGCGTAGCATCACCGATCACTCCCATTGATAGTTTTAATGTTTCATAGGTTAGATTTTCAGCATCCATACGGATTCGATAGAAACCATTGATAGGGACAGTCAAGTTACCCGCTTCTTCATCTTGTGAAATAGTTCCAGGAGTGTCTCCTAAACCATATCCGCCTGTCCAATCTACATTTGTTGGTAAGAATTTAAAGCCTCCATCAGCAGTCAAGTATTCAAATGTTTCAAATGTAGTTTTACTATCTTCACCATATAATGTCATAGCTACCGCATTGGTAGGTTCCCAACCTGCTCCAGTAGACCCACCTACGACAAACATTTGTGGATTACTTTCTTCGAAGGTTATTGGATGCGTTTTAGTCACTGTTTGTCCCCCCGATTGATAGGTTATTTTAAGGTTTGCTTCTCCTATATAGCTTTCATCCAAAGGAATATTAAATTCTTTTTCTGTAATATTTTGATTAGGCTCTACCGCAATTTGTTCTGTAAGCAATACTTTTCCATCTTTCTCAATACTAAATTCAAAGGTATTCACATTCATTGCTATGAAACCTACTTTCAGCTTCTTACCTATCTGGATAGTTGATACTGTACTTTCATTTATTGAAACAATTTGATCGTCAATGCTATGTTCTACCTTTTTACAGGCATTAATACCTAAGAGAAGTAGACCACATAAACCAATTGCTAAAAATTTATATATTGTTTTCATAACATTCATAATTAGTAACCTGGATTAGGTGTTAGATTTGTGTTATTTGCCAACGCTGTCGCTGGTATTGGAAATAGGCGCTTATATGTCTCTGCTGTGTTTGCTGGCTTAAACAACATGGCATCTTCCCATTTGCCGAAGCGAATCATATCTGTTCGACGCGTTACTTCAAATGTAAATTCCAACCCACGTTCTTTATATATGGCATCTAAATTCAATGTTGCAGTTGTAAAATGTTTCTCTGGATTAACTGGGAAAGCACGTTTGCGCACTTGATTAGCTGCTTCTACAGCTTGTGCAGCAGTGCCATTTGTTGCACCTCGCAAGATAGCTTCAGCTTTCATCAATAAAACATCGGCTAATCGGAAAACCACTACATCATTACCTGCATCACTGCCAATGTGATTTTTATCTGGTTGGTATTTCACACAGCGTGCACCCGCCAAACGACCACCATCATCTGCGCCACCAATATCAAAATCAGAACCTGGCAATAGATTATAGCCATTAGGATTTATCACTATATTGATCCCATTGTAGATTAATGGTTGACCTGTGGAATTATATTGCTGCCCATATAACCATTGTTGCTTACGATTGTCTAAATCTTCAAATAAATTGAAATATGCGGGCTGCGCACTCCATCCATTCCATGGATTACCATTCAACTCAAATGTTTGGCGATGCGCATAATGCAATACTTTGTTGAATAAGGCATTACCTTTTGCTCTTGATGCATCAAATGGAATTGAAAAAATTGGTTCTGGACTGTCCGCACCATTATCTGCTTTAAATTGAGCTAAGAAATCATTTTCTAGGGAATATTTCTCTGACGCAATTACAGCATTCGCATTTTCTACAACTTTGTTCCATTGCGCTGTACCTGTGTATACTTGCGCATTGAGATAGGTTTTTGCTAATAATGCGTGCGCAAACCATTTTGTAGGTCTTCCATAAGTTGCTAAAGATTTTTCTTCACTCAATAACGGTAGATTTTCCTCCAATTCTGAAACAACAAATTCAAATATTTGCGCACGAGGCGTTGTACTTGGCAACTCCGTACCTGTATCAAAAGACGTTACCAACGGAATATTTCCATACGCATCCATCATCAAATAATAGTACCAAGCACGCATAGTTTTAATTTCTGCTAATGTTTGGTTCTTTTGTTCTGAATCTTCAGATTTTTCCAACACACTCAACACTCGATTACATGTACCGATAGCATTGAAGCCCCAATTCCAAGCATTACGAACGACTTCGTGCGACGGCGACCACGTATGAAAATGCATATCACGCCATTTACCACCATCAAACCAGTCACCACCACGTGTCGGAATAATCACTTCATCCGAGCCTGCGGTCTGTAAATCAAAGTAATCCCCAAAATATCCCCTAGCCGAAGTATATACAGGCCCCGTAACCGCAACAAACTGCTCAGGCGTTTTTGGAAAAGTATCTTCTGTGTAAGATGAATAAACTTTATCATCGAATTTGGTACACGAGGCGCCAAAAAATGTAAGTCCAGCCAACAGAAATATATGTAGTTTATTATTTTTCGCTTTCATATTATTTACGTATTAAAATGTAAAATTGACACCAAAAATGAACGAACGAGTTTTTGGATAATAGCTTCTATTATCAATACCTGGAGATAATCCACCTAAGCTCAACTCTGGATCTACGCCCGTGTAGTCAGTCAATGTAAATAAGTTTTGTGCAGTCAAATACAATCGCGCTTGTTTGAAATATTTAGCTTGGCTTGTGTTGAATCTATAACCTAAAGTCATATTATCTAGGCGCAAAAACGAACCATCTTCTAGAAATCTGCTCGACGCGATCAATGGTGTTTCAAAAATCCCTTCTTCTAACGCGTCTTTTGAAATGTTAGTCACATTCGCCTGTTGCAATCTTGATAAATCTGCACGTGTAGCATTGAAAATTTGATTGCCGTATACACCTCTTAAGAAAATATTTAAATCCCAACTTTTGTATCTGAAATTGTTGTTCCAGCCATAAGTAAATTTAGGAAGCGCATATCCCATAATTTGGTAATCGTCTGGTGCCGAAATTTGGTCCTGCGTTACCAATTCGCCTGAAGGTTTTTGGTAAATAGTACGTTTCGCAACTTCGTCGTAACCGACATATTTAGCCACATAGAAAGTTCCTAAAGGTTGACCTGGCAATACAATCGATGCCGTTTGCCCAGTCCACCCTTCTAAGCCGATACCTCCTTCATAACGTTGTGACACACCGATATTCTCAATATTAGAGGAAAGCGAGCCAACTTCGTTTACATTTCTAGCAAAATTCACGGTAGTGGAATAGCGGAAATTTTCATTGGAATATACATTCGCATTCAATACCACTTCTATTCCTTTATTACTCATACTTGCACCATTTGCCAATAATCTATTGAATTGATAAGGAGGAGACGGCACATCGTATTCATACAATAAGTCTTTGGTTTCTTTATTATAATACTCAATTGTACCACCAATACGACCTTTCCACAATTCGAAATCCAAACCTACATTAAACATGGAAGTGCTTTCCCATTTTAAATCAGGATTTTCATTTTGGCTTACACCATACGCATTTACCCATTTACCATTGTAGAAAAATTGTCCATCACGTGGTCCAAACAAAATAATACTACGGTAAGGATCGATATTTTGGTTACCCGATACCCCATAACCCGCTCTTATTTTCAATTCAGAAAATAATTGTTGATTTTGCATGAAATCTTCACGTGTCAATCGCCATGCCGCAGAAATGGATGGGAATGTTGCCCATCTGTTATTCACACCAAATTTGGATGAACCATCACGACGAATAGAAGCACTTAACAGGTATTTCTCGTCGTAATTATAACCCAAACGACCGTAACCAGAGATTAATAATGATTCTTTGATGTGTGGAAAATCACTGTATGGATTGTACCCTTCGGGCAAAGAACCCAAATTCAAATTATTATCCAACAAATCATCTGACATAAAGCCTACAGATGTACCGCGAAGACCATCATCATTCTTAGTCTTTTGATAAGAATAACCTGCCATCGCCTCAAATGTGTGCAAATCAGCAGTGAAGGAATAATTCAGATAAGATTCTAGAATCTTGTCAATATGTTTTAAGGCTGTTCGATCTGCAAATCCTCTTCCTAAAGCGAAAGAATCAAAATCAGTACGTGCCATATAATAATTCTTATCCCAATGCGTACGTTGGTAAGACAAGACATTCGACCAAACCAATCCATCAACAAGCTTTAAATCTGCTTTGAAGTTTCCAAGCAACGTGTTATTACTTCTGTTTTCATCACGTAGGTTTAACATCGAAACTGGATTCATATAGCCTGTACGACCTACGACCTGAAAATAGCCACCATATTGTGCATATTCTGGATCATCCGTCATAATTGGTGAAGTCGGGACAAAACGCGCTGCGCCATTAAAAATACCATAATCGATATGCGTAGATGTATTGATGCTATTTGCTAAATTAAATGAAAGTTTCAATCGGTCTTCAAAAGCGTTTTGATCGACGCCTACACGCGCAACAATTTTTTCTACACCACTACGTTTCACAATACCTTGATTGTTAAAGTAATTCACAGAAGCATTGTATCGTGTGCCTTCACTTCCACCTGTCAGCGATAAATTGTGGTTGTGTGACACACCATTTCTGGTGATAGCATCTTGCCAATCCGTTTCGAAGCCTGTTTCAGTCGGCGCTACCGCAAGACCATTTGCTTCGACAAAAGCCTTATGCTCTGCAGCACTTAATACATTCACACGGTTAGAAACTGATTCTGATGCGGCATACCCGCTGTATGAAAGAACAGGCGCGCCTGCTTTACCTCTTTTGGTCGTCACAAAAATAACTCCGTTAGCTGCACGCGAACCGTAAATTGCTGTTGATGAAGCGTCTTTCATCACGTCCATCGACACAATATCATCTGGCGCAATCAATTCGATATTAGCGCCGACTATTCCATCAATGACATATAAGGGCGAAGAGCTCGCTGTCAAGGAAGAAGGTCCACGCAATTGCATCGTCGATCCAGCAGTTGGATCTCCACCAGATCTATTCACCGTTAGACCTGCTACCTTACCTGCCAACAATTGATCAGGAGAACTCACCACACCTCTATTGAATTCCTCAGGCGTAACACTGGAAATTGAGCCCGTAACTTGTTTACGTCTCGCTGTACCGTATCCTATGACTACGACTTCTTCCAATTCATCAGAAGCTGATATTAAGGCAATATCCAACTTATTTGCTCCCGCGACGATATTGATATTAGTTTCTGATTTCTCATAGCCAATCATATTCACGATAACTACTTGACTCCCCAGCGGTACATTAGTCAACAAATAATTACCATTCGCATCTGTAGAAGTTGCAGTAGCCGAATTTTTAATACTTACAGTTGCTCCTACTACCGCTCCTCCATTCCCATCTGTTATTTTCCCAGCAATAGAATTCGCCTGTATATACGACGAAGCATAACTAGAAAATGAAAACAGGTTGAGAAGCAAAAACAAATAGAAAAGCAACGAATTACGAAATGTAAAGTTTTGCATAATTTGAGTTTTTGGTTTATAAAATAGATGTATTTAGGTAAACATTCTACAATAAATAGAACATATACATAATAACTTTTGTTTTCCTTTTGGTTATCACAATCTTTGGGAACGTTCCCAAAGAGGTTACATAAAGATAGAAATTTAATTTATTTAAACCAAAATTTATTCAAAAAAAGTATTTCGAAATTTTCAAAATAAGTTTCTATATTACTAGCTCCAAACCAATTTTATGCAAGAAAAAACTACCAAGTCCACTCTACAAATCTCTTCATTATGTATAGGCTTTTTAGGTATACAAATTGGTTTTGCATTACAAGCAGGAAATGTAACACGCATACTACAAAATTATGGCGCTGATCTTACCCAAGTCTCACTTTTTTGGCTTATAGCTCCGCTTTCAGGTGCTGTCATCCAACCCTTAATCGGGTATTGGAGTGATAGAAATATAAATTCGGGAAGTACAAGAGTTCCTTATCTTCTGACAGGTGGAATTTTGTGTGCTTTATCGTTATATGCATTGCCAAACTCGAATTTACTTATCGCATTATGGTCGCCACTATTTATAGGTGCGTTTCTGATAATAATCATAGATTTATCCTTTAATGTCAGCATGCATCCACTCCGTGCGGCTGTCACAGACTATCTCCCTACTTTTCAGCAACCTAAAGGATTTGCGATTCAAACTTTTTTAATAAGTATAGGAGCCATTATTGGATCAACGTTGCCTTATATATTACACAAATTTCTATCCTTTAGTTCTACTTCAGAATCACAGCAGATTGCCGACAATGTAAAATGGTCCTTTTATATCGGAGCAACTTTATTGTTAATTACGGTTTTAATCACCGCGAAAGCCATTACCTCAAATAATATAAATCCATTATCCGCTGCTCAACCTAAAGCGAGCAATACTTTTACTCTTCCGAAGATTCCTAAAAAAATGTGGCAATTGGGATTAATACAATTCTTCAGCTGGGCTGCATTTTTTTTAGTTTGGATTTACATGACACCAGCCATCGCCCAACATATTTATGCTGAGTTTGATTATTCTTCCCAATCAAAATTGTATGCTGATGCTGCCAACTATACAGGAATATTATTTGGATGCTACCATTTGGCTGCAAGTCTATTTTCCCTTGCTTTACCCTATTTATATAAAAAAACAAATGTTATCACGACTCACATAATTGCATTATTTATCGGTGGAATAGGTTTGTTAGTTGTATTTAATTACCATAATGTTAATTTACTATATATCCCCATGATCTGTATTGGAATAGCTTGGTCAAGTATATTGGCATCACCATTTGCATTATTAAGTCGACTGATTCCGCATCAAAAAATTGGATTGTACTTCGGAATATTCAACTTATTCATAACAGTACCACAAATATTAGTCGGATTGTGCAGTGGTATTCTTATACAAGATTACTTTGAGGGAAAGGCAATATTTGCGATCATAATTGCCGGAATGTCATTATTGTTAGCTGGATCCACTGCATTGTTATTTCGAAAGTCTCTAAAATTGTGACGATTTTCGAATACGCAATTCTGACTTCAAAATTATTGTTTTGGCATCCACATCTTGAGGCTCTCCCTTTAATGTATTAAGTAATAATTTAGCAGCCTCTTGTCCAATTTGTTCTGCTGGCTGAGTGACTGTAGAAAGAGGAGGTGATAAAAGTTCTGCAATCTGAAGGCTAGAAAAAGCTACAACTTTCAAATCTTTTGGAATTTTTAATCCTAGATCATTACACACAAAATACGTAGAAAAGGCCAAGCGTTCGACTGAAGAAAATACTGCATCAGGTTTATGATTGATTAGAAGTTCCTTTAAGATTTTGAAATTTTCATCGTAAGAATTCGAACAATCTACTATTAAATCTTCTTGAATCGCGATTTTATGCTTCTTAAGTGCATCCTTGTACCCTAAGGCCCTTTCTTTACCAATAGAGTGATCTTTATCAACAACTAAATACGCTATGGATTTGCAGCCTCCTAGTATTAAATGTTCTGTCGCATCAAAACTACTCTGGTAATCGTCGGTCACGATTTTTGTAATATCTATATCATCATATACCCGATCAAAAAAAACAATAGGCATTTTTTTTAAATCTATATTATGTAGATAACTGTGGTTATCACGTTCGCCCACCACCGACATTAACACACCATCCACTTTACCATTCGAAATACTGGTAATAAACTCGCGTTCTTTATTTATATCATCATCGGTAGCATAAATCAAGATATGATAGCCCTCCTGCTTAGCAATCTTTTCAGCCCCTTTAATGATTTGCGTAAAATAATTATTCTCCAATTCGGGAACCACAACCGCTATGGTTTTACTCTTTTGTTCACGCAAATTACTTGCATAATGGTTTGGACGGTAATTAACTTCATTGGCATACGCCAAAATACGATTTCGAGTATTAGGATTTATATCGCTTTTCTCTTGAAAAGCACGAGAAACAGTAGACTTTGATAAGTTCAAAGCTTTAGCTATGGAAATTATATCTACTTTACTCATAATAATTGGCTAATTCAGGAATTATAAAAATACAAATTAAAGAAAATGGGTGATTAAATCACCCATTTTTCACATTTGTCTAAAAATGATTGGCTCATATCAGCGCCAATCCCAATATCTTCTGCTATATGAATTTCATAACCATTGTATTGAATACCCCCGATTACTGGATCTTCTAAATGTCCAACCATACATGTGTCTAAATCGTAGAATTTCACATTAGGCGATGCGTAAGCAAAATGTACTTTAGCCGCTAATGCCAAACGAGATTCCAACATGCCACCAATCATGCAAGGGATATTATATTCTGCAGCTACAGCCTGAATTTTCAAAGCTTCATGAATACCAGAAGATTTTGAAAATTTGATATTGATATAATCACAAGCATCAGCTTTGCACAACCTTTCCGCATCATGATGCGAATATACCGATTCATCCGCCATTATTGGAACGATTGTTTGTGTTCGCAATTCAGGAAGCAAATGATCATTATAGGTACGCATAGGTTGCTCGCAAAATTGAATTTTGTAAGGTTCTAAGCCTTGAAGAGCTTCGATAGCTCCTTCATAAGACCAACCTTGATTAGCATCTATACGAATAGGAACATCAAAACCTACAGCTTGACGAATCGCTCGGATACGTGCAATATCATCTTGAGGCTTCTTACCCAATTTCACCTTTAATGCAAAAGCTCCACTATCCTTTAATTTCAACGCTTTTTGCGCCATTTCTTCTGGAGAAGCTATACCTAAGGTAATATCTGTTATGATATCTTTTTTCTCTCCACCTAAGAATTTATATAAGGGCATTCCTGCAACTTTAGCCGCAAGATCATAAATAGCCATATCAAATGCTGATTTTACAGTCGCATTCCCAGCTATATACAAATGTAATTCTGCTATACGCGCTTCAATATCTAATGGATCTTTACCTTTCCAAATTTTAGCAAAGTCTTGCGCTACCGCCAAGCACGTGTTTTGCGTCTCTCCTACGATCATTGGGAAAGCCGAACATTCGCCCACCCCATAGTAATCTGTATCCGTAATAATTTTGATAAAAGTATTCTGCGCGTAATCCATCGTCCCTGTTGCTATAACAAAAGGTTCCATAGGTATGCTTAAGCGGTAGATTTCGATTTTTTTAATAATCATAACTCGTTTGTATAGAAGCACAAAAAAACGAATGAAATTCCATATTACCAATCAAACTACGAAATAAATACGAAATGAGTCTGAAATCTACTACAGTATTAAAAATAAATCAAAGTATTATAATTTTCATTGAAAATATTTCAATTATTTTAGTAGAAATTTTTTATATTAGCAAACTCTAATTAGGTAAACATAATTTATATAAGAATGCAGCAAGAAGGACTTTACAACCCAGAATTTGAACACGACGCTTGTGGTGTTGGTTTTGTAGCACATATAAAAGGTAAAAAATCCCACGATCAAGTGCGTGATGCCTTAGTTATGCTAGAAAACATGGAACATCGCGGAGCATGCGGATGTGATCCTGAAAGTGGTGATGGTGCGGGAATTATGATTCAAGTACCACATGAATTTTTGTGGGAAGAATGTATTGATTTAGGCATACAACTTCAAGAACCTGGCTACTATGGCGTAGGTATGGTATTTTTACCAAAGGAAAAATCTTTAAACGACCTGTGTCGTCAAGTTATAAAGGAAGCAGCTGAAGAAAGAAACATGGATTTGTTGGGATTCAGAGCTGTTCCAGTCAATAAAGAAGGAATCGGACCTACAGCGTTGAGTGCAGAACCTGAAATCGTTCAATTCTTCGTATCAAGGCCAGTAGGTGTTACTAACACAGAAGATTTTGATCGCAAATTATACGTTTTAAGAAGACTTATAATTCAGAAAATCAAATCAACCCAAGAATACCCACTTCCTCTTTATATTGCCTCACTTTCTTGCAAAACTATTATTTACAAAGGTCAATTAACGACCTATCAAGTTGGCACTTATTATAAAGACTTAAAAGATCCTCGTGTAGTATCAGCATTTGGTTTGGTACACTCACGTTTCTCGACAAATACATTTCCATCATGGTCCTTGGCGCAACCTTTCCGCATGATGGCACACAATGGTGAGATTAACACCTTAACAGGTAACTTGAACTGGTTCTATGCTGCAGTTCGCTCTCTTTCTTCTCCTTATTTTACCAAAGAAGAAATGGAAATCTTGTTGCCTGTGGTAGACAAAGGTCAATCCGATTCAGCTTGTCTGGACAATGTAGTGGAATTATTATTACACAGCGGACGTAGCTTACCACATGTCATGTTGATGTTGGTACCAGAAGCTTGGGATGGTAACACACAAATGGATCCGTTGAAAAAAGCATTCTACGAATACCACGCGACATTGATGGAGCCATGGGATGGCCCTGCTGCATTATGTTTCACGGACGGAAAAATCATCGGTGCTACCTTAGACAGAAATGGTTTACGTCCATTGCGTTTTGCTGTAACATCAGATGACCGTGTTATCGTTGCTTCAGAAGCTGGAGCATTGCCTATTGATGAGTCTACTATCATCAAAAAAGGTCGTCAACAACCAGGTAAAATCTTCGTGGTGGATATGGAAGAAGGAAAAATCCGTACCGACGAAGAAGTGAAAGGTGAATTGGTTCGTCAACAACCTTACGGTGAATGGATCAACAACTATAAAATCAAATTAGAAGAATTAGCAGAACCTCGCGTAACGTTTACCTACTTATCAAAAGATTCTGTTTTCAAATACCAACAAGCTTTCGGTTATTCGAGAGAAGATATCGAAACAATTTTGACGCCCATGGCGACTACAGGTTACGAGCCTATTGGTTCAATGGGTACAGATGTTCCTTTGGCTGTATTGTCTGATCAACCGCAACATATTTCTAGCTATTTCAAACAGTTCTTTGCGCAAGTAACTAATCCTCCTATCGACCCAATCCGTGAGCGTTTGGTAATGAGTTTGGCTACTTTTATTGGTAATTCAGGAAACATTCTTGTCGAAGACAAAAAATCGTGTCACTGTGTTACGTTAGAGCACCCAATCTTAACTTCTAGCGAATTAGAGAAATTACGTTCTATCGATACAGGTGTTTTCCAAGCGAAAACATTGCAAGCATATTTTAGAGCAGATGGCAAACCAGGTTCATTAGAAGCAGGTATCGAAAGATTATGCCGCTATGCAGATGATGCGGTACGTGATGGATTTGAGGTCATCATCTTATCTGACCGTGCGATCGATTCTCAACATGCAGCTATCCCTTCTATTTTAGCTGTATCTGCAGTACACCACCACTTAATCAAAACAGGTAATCGTGGTGCTGTAGGTTTAGTAGTAGAAGCAGGTGATGCTTGGGAAGTGCACCACTTCGCTTGTTTGTTAGCTTTCGGCGCAACAGCAATCAATCCTTATTTGGCATTAGCTAGTATCCGTACATTGAAAGCTGAAGGTCAATTAGACACAGAGTTAGAATGGGAACAATTACGTAAAAACTACGTAAAAGCAGTTTGTAATGGTTTGTTGAAAATATTCTCTAAAATGGGTATTTCAACATTACAATCGTATCACGGTGCTCAAATCTTTGAGGTATTAGGTATTGATAAATCTGTTGTAGACAAATATTTCTGTGGTGCAGTATCCCGTATCGGCGGTTTGAATTTGGATGATATTGCTCGTGAAGCATTAACTAAACACTGGCGCTCATTCGAAGCTCCACGCAATGTGAAGCCTTTATTGCCTGAAGGTGGTATTTACCAATGGAAACGTCGTGGCGAAGGTCACTTGTGGAATCCACAAACTGTTCACTTATTGCAACAAGCTTGTCGTAACAACGACTTTGAAACATTCAAAAAATATTCCGCATTAATCAATAATCAAAAAGAAGCGATGTTTACGCTTCGTGGCTTATTGGATTTTGCAAAACATAGAAATGCTATTCCTGTAGAGGAAGTAGAACCAGCAAGCGAAATCATGAAACGTTTCGCTACTGGAGCAATGTCTTTCGGTTCTATCTCTCACGAAGCGCACAGCACATTAGCTATCGCAATGAACCGTATTGGCGCTAAGTCGAATACTGGTGAAGGTGGTGAAGATGAAATCCGTTATGTAAAATTACCTAATGGAGACTCTATGCGTTCGGCAATCAAACAAGTTGCATCAGCACGTTTTGGTGTTACATCAAACTACTTAACTCAAGCCGATGAGATACAAATTAAGATGGCTCAAGGTGCAAAACCAGGTGAAGGTGGTCAATTGCCAGGACACAAAGTAGATGATTGGATTGCAAAAACTCGTCACTCTACTCCTGGCGTAGGTTTGATTTCTCCTCCTCCACACCACGATATTTACTCAATTGAGGATTTGGCTCAATTAATTTTCGACTTAAAAAATGCCAATCGCGATGCACGTATCAACGTGAAGTTGGTATCTAAAGCAGGTGTTGGAACTATTGCTGCCGGTGTTGCCAAAGCGCACTCAGACGTCATCTTAATTGCGGGATACGATGGTGGTACTGGAGCCTCTCCTATCAGCTCTATCAAGCACGCAGGTCTTCCTTGGGAACTTGGTTTAGCTGAAGCGCATCAAACTTTGGTACAAAATAAATTGCGTAGCCGCGTCGTGTTACAAGCAGATGGTCAAATGAAAACAGGCCGTGACTTAGTTATTGCTACTTTATTAGGCGCGGAAGAATGGGGTGTAGCAACAGCTGCATTAGTAGCTGGCGGATGTATCATGATGCGTAAATGTCATTTGAATACTTGTCCTGTTGGTGTGGCGACTCAAGATCCTGAATTGCGCAAGTTATTCTCTGGTAAACCAGAAGATATAGTTCATCTATTCCAATTTTTAGCGGAAGAAATGCGTGAGATTATGGCTCAATTAGGTTTCCGTTCGATCAATGAAATGGTGGGCCGCGCACAATTCTTGAAAAAACGCGAAGATGTAGGCCATTGGAAAGCTTCTAAAGTTGATTTCTCTGGAATCCTACACGTAGCACGTAACGAAGTAGGTCAATCTCTTTATAATACCGAAGAGCAAGATCATGGCATGAGCATGATTTTGGATTGGGGATTATTGAAACAAGCAAAAGAAGCTTTAGAAAATAAAACTCCTGTATTTGGTACATTCAAAGTGAAAAATACAGACCGCACAATCGGAACTTTACTTTCTAACGAAATATCAAAAATCTATGGTTCTGAAGGCTTGCCTGACAACACGATCAACTTCAAATTTGAAGGTTCAGCAGGTCAATCTTTCGGTGCATTCAACACAAAAGGTATTTCCTTCGAATTAGAAGGTGAAGCAAATGACTATGTAGGTAAAGGTCTTTCAGGAGCACAATTAGCCATTTATCCGGCAAAAGAAAGCTCATTAACACCACACGAAAACATCATCATTGGTAACGTAGCACTTTATGGTGCGACTTCAGGTCACTTATTTATTAATGGTATGGCTGGTGAGCGGTTTGCGGTACGTAACTCAGGAGCTACAGCAGTTGTTGAAGGTATCGGAGATCACGGATGTGAATATATGACAGGCGGTCGTGCCCTGATTTTAGGGGACACAGGTCGAAACTTCGCAGCAGGTATGAGTGGCGGTATTGCATGGATTTACGATATCAATGGCAACTTCAAAGACAACTGCAACCAAGAAATGGTAGATCTTGACCCACTTGATACACAAGATGAAAATGAAATTATCTCGTTATTGAAACGTCATGTCAACTTGACTAAGAGTGCGAGAGCATCTTATATCTTGGAAAATTGGGCTACCGAAAAGAACAAATTCATCAAGGTATTCCCTCGTGAATATAAAAATGTGTTATTGAAAAAAATGGTTGTAGCTTAATTAAAGAGGAAATAAAATCATGGGAAAAGCAACTGGATTTTTAGAATTTGATAGAGTACTTCCTCAAAAAGAGGCTGTAGAAAATAGAAAACAAAATTACCAAGAGTTTGTAAAATTATACTCGGACGAGCAATTGAACAATCAAGCTGCACGTTGTATGAATTGTGGTATTCCATTCTGTCACTCAGGATGTCCACTTGGAAATGTTATTCCTGAATTTAACGATGCCGTTTACGATGGAAAATGGGAAGAAGCATATAATATATTATCGTCGACAAACAATTTCCCTGAATTCACAGGTCGCATTTGTCCTGCACCATGCGAATCGGCATGTGTATTGGGCATCAACAAAAACCCTGTAGCTATTGAGGAAATTGAAAAACATATCATCGAGATTGCCTACAAAAAAGGTTATGTACAACCTAATAAGTCTGCTATCAAGACGGGTAAAAAAGTTGCTGTTGTTGGTGGCGGTCCTGCTGGACTTGCTGCTGCAGCACAGTTAAACAAAGCTGGTCATGACGTAGTGGTGTACGAACGTGATGATAAAGTGGGTGGACTTTTACGCTATGGCATTCCAGACTTCAAATTGGATAAATCTGTTATCGACAGACGTATCGAAGTGATGAAAGAATCAGGTATAGAATTCCGCACTAACGCTGAAGTGGGTAAAAATGTCCCAGCTTCAGAATTGGATCAATATGATGCAGTTGTGTTATCAGGAGGCTCTACTATTCCACGTAATTTGAATATTCCAGGACGTGAATTGAAAGGTGTATACTATGCGATGGAGTTTTTGAAACAACAGAACAAACGCGTAGGTAACTCTCCTATCGAAACAGAAGAAATTTTGGCTACGGGTAAAAATGTATTGGTAATCGGTGGTGGTGACACAGGATCTGACTGTGTAGGTACTTCAAACAGACACGGTGCAAAATCTGTAACTCAATTTGAATTAATGCCTCAACCTCCCCAAACACGTACTTCGGCAATGCCTTGGCCTACTTATCCAATATTGTTAAAAACAACAACTTCTCACGAGGAAGGATGTCAAAGACACTGGAGTATCAGTACCAAAGAATTCTTAGGTGACGAAAACGGTAACTTACGTGCTGCGATTGTAGTAGATTTAGAATGGGAAACTGACGCTTTGGGAAGACCAACTAAATTCAAAGAAGTAGAAGGCTCTCAACGTGAAATTCCTTGCGAATTGGTAACACTCGCAATGGGTTTCTTACACCCTCAACATGAAGGTTTATTACAACAATTGGGTATCGCATTGGACGAACGTGGCAATGTAAAAGCTGCTGAAGGTTCTTACCAAACTAACGCAAGTAAATATTTCGCTGCCGGTGATATGCGCCGTGGTCAATCCTTAGTGGTTTGGGCGATTTCAGAAGGCCGTGAATGTGCTCGCAAAGTCGATGAATTCTTAATGGGTTCTACTGTTTTAGAAAGCAAAGAAGCTGTCTATAATTATGCATAGCAACTAATCATCATCTATATTTTTCAATCTAGCCTTCTTGCAGAAATGTAAGAAGGTTTTTTTTATTTCTCAGCTAATAAGCTGACTTGCAAAATTTAAAAACGCTTTTTTGTACCGCATTAAAAATGTAATATTAAAACAAACTACTATCTACTTATGAACCCAAGTCTTAATTATTGGAATAAAATTAGGAACATAGGATATCATACAGATTTATCATTATATGATATGAAGGTGCTTAATAATATTAATTCAGCATCCTTTATTTTTATACTTGTTTCATTCCTATATGCGGTTCTTAATTTTTTTCAAGAAAGAGCATTATTGACCGGAATAAATTTCAGTATTACACTTAATCTCGTAGCGGTTCTGGTACTCAACCATTATAGAAAGTATAATTTTGCAAAGATTGTTCTATTATATTTTAATGCTTTATCATTATCCTTATCCGGCTTTATTTATAAAAATCAATCGGAACTTTATTTATTAAGTATATTAATAGCTATAGCCCTTATATATAGAAATAAAATAACGCAGATAGTATCATCAATCATTCTTAGTGCCATTTTCCTTGCTATAAAATTTGTCCCCTATCCATTTGAAGTAGATTTGCCAGTCACTCAAGATCGAACCATTTTAAATGTTTTCGGGGGTCTATGTTGTTTGATCTACATTATGATGCTGCAATACAATACACAAATTTCGATGAACAAGAAAATTCAACATCAACATTTGTTATTGCAAAAAAATAATGAGAATATGAAGAAGATCCTTTCCATTATCGCACACGATGTACGGGCACCGTTGGGATCAATTCAAAATTTACTATTTCTTTATAAAGAAAAAATAATATCCAAAGAAATCGCTACCGATACATTCGAATCTATTAATGATCGGCTAACTAATCTCGACAGCACACTAGTTGATCTCTTGAATTGGAGCTCCACTAGCCTTCGACGTTCTCAAGCCATTCCCCAAGATATCAACCTTCAGGAGGCTATAGACCACCTTTGCTTATTTCAAAAATCTCAATTTGAAAATAAAAATCTAAACATTTAGACGAATATTTCAAATGATCTACAAGTATTTGTTGACCCAGACCATTTAAATATAATTGTCCGCAATATTCTTAACAATGCCATTAAATTTTCTTTTAATGAAGGAACAATAATCCTTTCTGCGCAAGAAGAAAACGATCAAGTCATCTTAAAAATACAAGACCAAGGGATTGGTATTTCGGAAGAGAAAACCAAAAACATTTTTTGAATCCGTTCAAACGCCCAACTTAGGAACGGCAGGTGAAAAAGGAACAGGATTTGGCTTAGTGCTTGTAAATGATTTAGTTCACCAAAATAATGGGCATATTTCCTTAAAAAGTAAGTTAGGTGAAGGTTCAACCTTTATAATCACACTTCCCAAAAGCAAGAAACTGCAGCAAACGGAAGTTTTAATCACTTCTTGAATTATTGGAAGTGAAATGACATATAAGCATAACGAAAAGCAATAATCTACTAATCTAGTATATTTTCATTTTTTATATTGCTTTTCCCACGTTTTGCGTATGTTTGTACTTAATAAGAATTAATCTAAAGAGTACATTGGGCGAAATTCTACTTCATATTCTTGTACCGATTGTCATTTTTGGCTTCATAGCTTTATTTACGCTTTTTGCAGTATATGCGGAGCGGAAAGTAGCAGGTTTTGTACAAGACCGTTTAGGTCCAATGGAAACAGGTAAATTCGGTTTATTACAAACCTTTGCTGACATACTTAAACTCCTTCAGAAAGAATTAATTAACCCAGCTGCAGCAGACAAAATATTATTTGCAATTGCTCCGGTAATCATTTTTGTGGCGGTATTTATTGGGTATTCGGTTGTGCCTTGGGCTCCGGATTTTTTGCCAGCTGATACCCATACAGGATTGTTCTTTATTATGGCAGTCGTTTCTATCGATGCACTTGGCATTCTAATGGCAGGCTGGGGCTCCAATAATAAATATTCATTGTTAGGTTCTATTCGTGCTATTGCGCAAATGGTGTCGTATGAAATTCCAGTTGGCTTATCGCTTATTGCTGCGGTGATGATTACGCAAACTTTGAATCTTAATGAAATTGCCATAAATCAAGGTGTTTTGAGTACAGAAAGTATTCATTTTTTAGGATTTTGGGATGTATCTGAAATAGGAGGTTTATTCGCTTGGAATATATTCCAAGCGCCACATCTAATTGTGGTTTACGTGATATTCTTTGTAGCAACCTTAGCAGAATGTAACCGTGCTCCTTTTGATATACCTGAAGCTGAATCCGAATTAATCGGTGGTTTCCATACGGAATATGGTGGTATCCGTTTTGCATTCGTATTTTTAGCAGAATACGCCATGATGTTTTTGGTGGCTATGCTTGGCGTTGTAATTTTTTTAGGTGGTTGGAACACACCACTGCCAAATATTGGTGCTTTACAATTAGCAGATTGGACAACAGGTCTTATTTGGGGAATTTTTTGGACATTGTCAAAAACATTATTGATTGTAGGTGTTCAAATGTGGATACGCTGGACTTTACCTCGTTTTAGAGCAGACCAGTTAATGAATTTGTGTTGGAAAGTGATGATTCCTATTGCTTTTGCGTGCATGGTAATTTCGGGATTGTGGCGAATTTTAGTAATGAATTAAGGTGATTTTAAAAACAACCATACACGGCTTTGCGACTGCGGTAAAAGGATTACTTTTGACCGTACGCCACCTCTTTGGGGCTAAAAAATCACGTGAAATACGCGACATTCGCCAAGAAAATTATTTCGAAAAACAAGAAGGTGTTACGACCGTTCAGTTTCCTCACGAAAAAATGCCTATACCTGAAATCGGCCGTTATCAATTACACGTAGAAATTGAAGATTGTATCGTCTGTGATTTATGTGCGAAAGCATGTCCAGTGGATTGTATCGCCATTGAATCCATCAAATCACCTGAAGCAATTGGCAAAACATCGGATGGTAGCGTAAAACGTTTGTATGCGGCACAGTTTGATATTGATATGGCAAAATGTATGTATTGCGGTCTTTGTACCGTGGTATGTCCTACGGAATGTATTACGATGACCAATCAATACGATCGCAGCACAACAAAATTAACCGACTTGATTTACGATTTTGGGGAGATGACTGAAGAAGAAATTAAGCAACGTAAGGAAGAATGGACACGTTTCCAAGCTGACAAGGAGGCAGCGAAAAAGAAATAATGAAATTAGAAGTGTTTCTTTTTTATGCTTTCGCTGTGTTAGCGATTGGTTCAGCCCTTCTAGTTGTAAGTTTGAAAAATACAGCCCGTGCTTTATTTTTATTCTTCATCACTTTATTTTCCATGGCTGGGTTATTCCTGTTTGCCTTAGCAGATTTTGTGGCTATTACGCAAATCATGGTCTATGTAGGTGGTGTACTCATTTTAATGATATTTGCTTTTATGCTTTCCAACAAAGAGCTTTTAGCAGATTTACAAAATATTTCGGGTTCATTTATCAGTCTTCCGAACTGGCAATCTTTGCTATTGGCTTTAGGATTTTTTGCAGTTATTCTTTTGGGATTAAAAGAATGGAACAACGATATGCCGGATTGGATGCTCAGCAATATAAAATCTGGTGATCTAATTTCCCCGAATGATAATAATATTCATCAGTTGGGAATTAAATTTATGACGCAATATGTCTTACCTTTTGAGGTAATTTCTATATTCTTATTGATGGCTTTGATTGGTGCCGCACACTTATCCCGAAAGGAGGATACACAATGATTACCTTAACTCATTTTTTGGTGGTTAGTGCATGTATTTTCTGCATTGGTTTGTATACTGTTATTGCGAAACGCAATGCTATTATGATTTTAATAGGCATTGAATTAATGATAAATGCAGCCATTTTGAATTTTGTAGCATTCAGCAAATACGATAAAATAAATTACGGAGGTCAGGTCTTTGCGTTATTTGCGATTGTATTAGCGGCAGCTTCAGTTGCTGTAGGCTTGGCAATAATCCTGAATGTATATAGACATTACAAAACAATTAATCCAGATAATATTACGGACTTAAGAGACTAATGAATTATCTACTCAACATATCACCTATCTTTGCAAGTATGCTGGTCGTAGTTTTGCCTTTCTTGGCCTTTATTATTCAGGCTTTGTTTGGCAAAAAATCTACTTCGGGCATCTTTTCATTGGTTGCCATTGTGTTGAGCACGATTATTTCTGGTCTTTTTGTTTTTGCTGAAGTGTGGAATGGCATTCCCCTACAGGCTGATTACAGTTGGTTTACAATAGGCGACAAAACATTCAGTTTTGGTATTTTGTTAAATAACCTGACGGTATTGATGCAGTTTATTGTTTGCATCATTGCCTTACCAGTGCACATATATTCTAAATCCTATATGAAAGGTGATGCTGGAATACATCGATATTGGATGTATTTGAGCTTATTTTGCTTTGCGATGTTGGGTTTGACCATTTCCAAAAATCTACTGATAATGTATATTTTTTGGGAATTGGTTGGTTTTGCTTCATACTTGTTGATTGGATTTTGGTTTACCAAAGAATCGGCAGTACAAGCGAATAAGAAAGCCTTTTTGATGAATAGGATTGGTGATTTGGGCTTCTTAATAGGTTTGGCTATTCTATTCAGTACGTTTGGCACTTTAGATTTAGTTGAAATATTTGGAAAAGATGGCTTGTTCTTCCAAGGAATAATAGACCACCATTCGGGATTAATCACCGCCGCAGGAATTTGTTTCTTCTTGGGTGCCATGGCAAAGTCAGCACAGTTTCCATTACATCTTTGGTTGCCTGATGCGATGGAAGGTCCTACATCTGTTTCCTCATTGATTCACGCGGCGACAATGGTCGCAGCTGGTGTGTTTTTATTAAGCTCGATTTTCCCTTTATTCAATAGCACTGTTTTATTAATCATTGCTATAATCGGAACAATCACAGCGATTACGGCAGCCATCTTTGCTTTAGGACAATATGATATTAAAAAAATATTAGCCTTTTCTACCATTTCTCAATTGGGTTATATGATGGTAGCCGTAGGCATTGGCGCTTGGGACGCGGGAATGTTTCATTTGGCTACGCATGCCTTTTTTAAGTGTCTTTTGTTCTTGAGTGCTGGAGCTGTGATTCACGAAATGGCGCATTTGAAAGCACATTCACATCAAGATTTTGACCCACAAGATTTACGCAATATGGGCGGACTTCGTCAATATATGCCAAAGACTTTTGTCTTGATGAGTTTGGCCTCCTTAGCTTTGGCAGGTTTTCCGTTGACATCAGGATTCCTTTCCAAAGATGCCATTGTTATTTCTGCTTTTGAATGGGCTTTGCAACAAGGAGGGCTGTATTTGGTAGTTCCAATCATTTTGGTTCTCGTTAGTATTCTGACTGCATTCTATATCGGAAGATTGATTTTCAAGGCTTTCTTCGGAACATTACGTGTTAACACTGGTCAAGCTCATTTACACGAAGCTCCAAAAACTATGTTGATTCCAATGGCTTTCTTAGGGATTTGTTCCTTATTCATTATATTTTCTTGGAATCCATTTTCGTATGCGAATGCTGCGATTTTAAACGGATTAGTTGTTAATTATACATTCCCTGAAATTCATTCTTTACATACGATAGTACCTATTACTTTAACTGCTACTGCCTTACTCAGCTGGTGGATTGGGTACAATTGGTACGTAAAAGGTAAATATCCATTGAATGCTAATAGTAGTTGGATTCATCTGGCACAAAATCAATTTGGCATGAATGAATGGATGATGAAGACATTCGTAACACCAACGGTGAAGCTTGGAAAAATCAGTTTTTGGTTTGATAAATATATTGTAGATGGTTTCGTGAATGGGGCTTCATACCTCATAAAACAACTAAGTGGATTGATAACCTGGATTGATAAATATATAGTAGACGGAATTGTAAATGCTGTGGCTTATCTAGCCTACGAATTGGGCAATGCACTTAGATTTGTACAGAACGGTAGATTACAAAATTACTTAGGATTCACATTGACGATGGTTTTGATTGGAATAATTTATTTGATATTAAAATAAAATGGGATTACTCTCACTACTCATATTTTTGCCTCTGCTTGCAACAGTTTTAATTCTGTTGTTGCCAGCGACCTTGCGCCAAAGCTATAAGTACATTGCATTGGGATTTACTGTGGTGCAATTTGTTTTATCAGGCTGGTTATATAGCCAATTTGATAACGCTGCCACGGGAATTAATCAGGCAAGTGGTTTTCAATTTTTGGAACAACTTCCTTGGATTCGTTTAGACTTGGGAAGTTTGGGACAGTTGGAAATTGATTATTTCGTCGGCGTCGATGGAGTTTCTCTTCCTTTGTTGGTATTAAGTGCTTTTGTCATGCTAATGGCCATTGGAGCATCTTGGAATATTACAAAAAGTACAAAAGGCTATTTCTCGCTATTGATGCTGTTGAATATGGCAGTAATGGGTATTTTCTGTGCTTTGGACTTCTTCCTATTCTACATTTTCTACGAAGTAATGTTGCTTCCGTTGTATTTCCTCATCGGAATTTGGGGTGGCGCCAATCGCGAATATGCTGCTATTAAATTCTTTATTTATACATTATTTGGTTCAGTTTTCATGCTGCTAATCATAGTAGGATTATATTTTTCTGTAGTAAATCCTGAGACAGGAGCAAATACATTCAATATGTTGCATATGATGAACCCAAACAATTATGTAGACGGTTCATTCTTCGCTTACTTGAATAATTATTACGAAGTGTTGGGAATCCCAGCACGTATGTTGGGCTTTATTGTGTTGTTTATTGCTTTTGCGATAAAAGTTCCTATCGTACCATTACATACTTGGCTACCAGATGCACACGTGGAAGCGCCTACTCCAGTATCTATTATACTTGCAGGTATTTTGTTAAAAATCGGTGGATATGGTATCATAAGAGTATGTTATAGTATATTCCCTGATGCCGCGGCAGCTGCCAATTGGTGGTTAGGATTAATCGGCGTAGTTTCCATTTTGTATGGAGCGTTGAATGCTTTAGCACAAAAAGATTTAAAGCGTTTGATAGCTTATTCCTCTGTTTCGCACATGGGTTTTGTGCTATTGGGCGTTGCTTCTTTAACCGCGGAAGGTATTTCAGGTGCATTATTCCAAATGCTTTCACACGGATTTTTATCGGCAGCCTTGTTCTTCTTAGTTGGCGTTATTTACGACCGCGTACACGACAGGTATATTTACAATTTCCGCGGATTAGCGACGCATATGCCAGCCTATACTGGATTTGTGGCTGTAGCTTTCTTTGCATCTTTGGGTTTACCAGGATTCTCTGCATTCATCGGTGAAGCTTTTGTTATCATCGGAACATTCAATGCAGAATCAGTAGGCACAGGAATTCCTCGTTGGATGGCTATTGCAGGTTCGGTAGGGATATTGTTGAGTGCAGCTTATTTGTTGTGGACTTTGCAACGCATGTTCTTTGGACAAACACGTTTCAAAGGTGGAGAAGAATGGGCAACTTTATTGACAGACATAAATACGCGCGAACGAATTATTTTGTTCCCAACATTAGCTTTAGCTTTATTATTAGGTGTTATGCCTTCGTTGGTATTTGACAAAATGAATGCAACAGTTCTTAATTTAGTTTCATTGGTTTCACAGTATCTATAATGCAAGATATCAACATACAATTACCGAGTATACTAGATCAAGTCCTTCAATCCATCCCTTATTTCAAGGCGGAATTGGCGTTGATCATCGCTTTCTTGGGCAGTATTCTAGCGACATTGTTTTTAGATAAAGCGTGGAAACAAAGCTCCTTTCTTATTACCATATTAGGTATCCTAGTATCTTTTGTATTATCGACAAAGCAATTCGGCCAACCTCAAAGTGGTTTTTTCGGAATGTTAATCGTAGATAATTTCTCGGTGTACGCTCGTGGAATAATTCAAATCGCTTTATTAATATGTGTAATTTTTGTACAACAACATTTCCAACATAAAAAATTCGGCAAAAACTTAGGTGACGTCTACAGCATTTTACTTACGGCTGGATTAGGTATGAATATTTTGACGATGACCAGTAATTGGTTGTTGACCTTTATCGCAATTGAAACTGTTTCTATAAGTTCATATATACTCGTAGGTTATTTTTCGGAGAACAAAAAACAATCCGAAGCTTCGATGAAATATGTACTCTTTGGTTCGGTATCCGCTGCAATAATGTTGTATGGTTTGTCATTACTCTATGGCTTTACTGGAAATTTAGATTTCACCTCTTTTGAACATATTCAGGGCTTAATTGAAGCGCCAAAAATTCTTTTATCTATTGCTTTATTGTTTATGTTCGTGGGTATTGGGTTCAAATTAAGCTTTGTTCCTTTCCACATGTGGGCTCCTGATGTTTACGAAGGTGCACCTACTCCAATCACAACATTTCTATCCACTGTTCCTAAAATTGGAGCTTTGGTTTTATTAGCGCGTTTGTTTGAAGAATGGACCTCTTCATCCTTCTTTTTCTCAGAATTGGTATTGATTCTTGTGAGTGTGGCTTCTATCGTGACCATGCTAGCCGGAAACTTAATTGCGCTTCGTCAGACCAACATCAAACGTATGATGGCGTATTCGTCCATTGGTCATACTGGATTTTTGTTAATGGCTTTGGTAGGAAATTTAGCTTCAGAACCTCAAGTTTTGTTATTTTATATCACTGTATACACGATAATGAATTTGGCAGTATTCGGACTTATCGATGTTTTAGAACAAAAAATAGGAAGTGCACAATTAGAAAATTACCAAGGTTTGGGTAAACAATTACCCATTCTTTTTAGCGTATTTACCTTACTGGGTATTTCCTTAGTGGGCTTACCTCCTACTGCAGGTTTTATCGGAAAACTTTTTGTCTTTACTTCTATTTTTGATTTATTCCAATTCAACAATAATAGATACTATTTGATATTATTGGTCGTAGGTGCATTGACTTCCGTAATTTCTTTATTCTATTATTTCAAAATCCCTTTATTTGCTTTTCTACGTAAAGGTGAAGTTGTAAATATTTCACCTACGAATTCCACGCTGGTTGTCTATATTATTTCGATTATTTTAGGGATTTCCACATTAGTGTTAGGAATCTTTCCGAATATACTTTTGACATTATTTAAATAAATCACATTCCACTTATTCAGAATAAGTAATACATTTGTAGCATCCATGACACAGAATAAGGCTATAGTAATTACACCTGTAAAAAATTCGCTAGAAAACACTTTAGTGACGATTCAATGTATTAAAAACAGTTCTATTCCAGTGGATTATTATGTATATGATGATTATAGCGAACCGGAAATTTCCAAAACCTTAGCCACAAAGGCGGATGAATTAGGCTTTCACTATATTCATCTTTCTGCTTTGACAAATACGCCATCTCCAAATTACTTCACTGTATTGAAAGATGCGCAAAGTAAGTGTATCGCAGGAGGTATGCCCTTAATTATTGTAGAATCTGACGTTGAAGTGAAACCAAATACATTAGATATCTTATTACAATTTTACAAAGAAGATAAAAATAATGTGGGCATGGTGGGTGCAATAACAGTAGATTACGATAATAAAATAAATTTTCCTTATCTCAAATTTAAAGACAATAAGGAATCACATATTGAAACCAATAGAAGTTTAAGTTTCTGCTGTACACTTATAGCCTTAGAATACTTAAAGAAATTTTCTTTTCAAAATCTAGATCAAAGCAAGGATTGGTTCGATACAACAATATCACATGCTTCGATTGAAAATGGCTTCAAAAATTACGTACTGTTAAACACTCCTGTCCTACACAAGCCACATGGCAGTAGACCTTGGAAAAAGTTAAAATATACTAATCCTTTTAAATATTATTGGTTGAAATTCACTAAAGGAAGAGATAAGATTTAATATGAAACTCCTAGAATCACCTCGAGAATTAAGTTACCAAAATGGTGTTCCATTCGTGATTTGGTGCTATTGGGAAGGTGATGCTATGGAGGGGAATCGTAAACTTTCTTTCGAATATTTTCTCAAACACATTGAAGTTCCTGTAGCTTTAATCACCCCTAAAAATCTTCACAAATATATTCAACCAGAGCATCCATTCCCTGAAGGTTATCCCTATCTAAGTATTGTCCACCGGTCAGACTATATTCGAGCGTATTTGATGCATTATTATGGCGGCGGCTGGCATGATATTAAAGCGACAGAGGTATCTTATAAAGAAATTTGGAAAGAATTTGAAAATCCTAATATTTGGCTAATTGGTCGTCACGAAGTTCCAAATGGAGCTGCAAAATCATATGATGAAGAAGGTCGATATATGCCCAATTATCATCAAGATTTAGTCGCCGTACCTTCATGGGTTGCAAGACCTAACACGCCATTGTCTAAAGAGATTTTAGAAAGAATTGAGTCGGTCATCAACGACAATTACGACAAATTAAAAAAATATCCAGCCAAACATCCTCGAGAGAAGAAATTAACTGGAAAAAATCTCCTCCAAAAGATATTCAATATTCTGAAATTCACTTATCAAGGTAGGTCATTGCACTATCCCCTGGATTGGACCTTATTTGGAAATATTTTCCATCCTACAGTATTGAAATATAAAGGACATATTTCAAAAAACCTTCCTGTTGACAGCATTAAAAATGCGGGAATTTATCACCGAGGATAGTATTATTTTCTGAAAAAATTAAGGAAACGAGACCAAGAGCGATTGTAGTGCAAAATTCCGCCTAGTTGCTCTCGGAAAAAGTCTGCATGATGTACATTCAAATAATCTACTTCTAATCTTTTCTTTTCTTTAGACATACTTTTTCTACGAGAATTTTCATGTATACGATAATAAAATCCTACAAAAGGAAGCTTTATAACTTTTCCACCATCTTTCAACATTTTAATCCAAAATTCCCAATCTTCACGCACTAAAACTTTATTCTCTGTATACCCTCCTACTCTCTCCCAATCATCTTTCTGATAAATTGCGCTGACATAGATCATATTATCCTTAGCCAAACGCAAAGGCGAAAATTCCTTGAGTTTCCATGGTTTATTTACAGCGCCGAATTTCTTTGCTTCAGCATAGACAACTTTTACTTGATTATCAGCCTCAAAACATTTTACCGCCTCTGCAATATAATTCTCACTAATAAGATCGTCCGCATCTAAAGGTAAAATATACTTACCCGAAGCCTTAGAAATACCAAAATTACGTGCTACAGATGGGCCACTATTATCTTGATAATAATAGGAGACCTGTTCAAACTGATCGCATAATTGCGAAGCCACTTCCTTAGAATTATCTTTAGAACCATCATCAACAATAATTATTTCTAAATCCTTACACGAAGAGGTAATAACACTCTCTACGGTTTGTCGAAGGTACTGACCATGGTTATAGCAAGGGATAATAACACTTACCAACATTTATTTTCATTTTTTACATTCCCAGCTTCTTCATTCATTTTAAAAAGTCGCTGGTTGGATTAAAAAAAACTATACAAGGATAGTTGATTAATTTCCATTATAGAATACGAACTTGTAACTTTTCTACAATAATCTTTCTTTCCTTTATAAGGATATAAACACAAATTAACACAATTAAATATTGTTAAAAACATGTTTAGGCTATTAAAATGGCATAGTATTTATACCTTTATGAAATTAAAAATATTTGTAGCAAACTTGATACATATTACGTTTTAAGATGAAAAAGATTATAATATGCTGAATCTCACTATAATTATCCCTAATTACAATGGGAAAAATTTATTAGCTAAATACATTCCTTATGTTCTTGAATCCATAGCCTACGCAAATATAAGTTATGAATTTATTATAGTAGATGATTGTTCAACAGATGATTCTGTAGAATTCATAAAAAACCAATATCCAGATATCAAACTCATCCGTAATTCAAAAAATAGAGGCTTTGCCAAAACATGCAACAAAGGTATCGCAGAAGCTCAGGGCAAATACACTTTATTACTCAATTCGGATGTAGAGTTAACGCCAGAATATATTAGGAAATGCTTAAATGCATTTAAAGATGCCAACACTTTTGCTGTAATGGGAACTATTGAGGAACAAAATGGTACGTCTCAAACTACCGGGATATTATTCAAGCGTTCACATTTTTTTATTAAGAAATATGCCAACATTGAAAGCAAGGAAACGCATTTCGTATCTGGAGCCAACTCCATATATGATACAGCTAAGCTCAAACAACTAAAAGGGTTTAACACTATTTTTAGCCCTTACTATTTCGAAGACGATGATTTGAGTTATAGAGCCATGCTCAAAGGCTGGAAAAGCTATTTTTTAAGAGAGGCGATTTGTTATCATCAAGGATCAGCCTCCATCAAATCTTGTGCTACAAAAAGAAAAATAAAACAAACGTATTTTAGAAATAAAATGATTTTTAATTTTCTACATTCTAAGTCATCATACGCATATTTTAACACGAATAACTTAATCCTTAATATAATTCCAAAGTTTATTTTAGGTCACTTTTGGATTTTAGGAAGTTATTATCAGTATAAAAGATTAATTGCCTCAAGCAATTAATCTTAATAAGATCTACTATGAAATCAATAATTCTTTGTGCTCCATCGGACTTCGGATTATTTAAAGCAATAAAAGATGCATTAATGTCTTTGGGATACCATGTTTATGGATTTCCTATGGAAGACGGAAATTATAGATATAAAAACATCTTATACCGATTCAATAATTTATTCCATAAAACTATTCTACGCGACAAGGAATATAAAAATAGATTAAAACTAAAAGAACGGAACATCCAGCTGAGTACAGCATTGGAATCTATTCCTGCTTTTGTGGACTATGCACTTTTTATACGCCCTGATATGTATCCCACCGAGTTTATAAACAAAGTACAGAAAAGAACTCAAAAGTGTGCTGCTTACCATTGGGATAGTATGGACAGATTCCCCAATGTGGTTAAATATATTAAACTATTTGATCGTTTTTTTGTATTCAACCAAGAAGATGCTACCAAATATCCTTCTACGAAACTCACCTGCAATTTCATTATACAGGATGATAGTTCTTTCACTAATAACACCTCAAATTTGGCCTACTTTGTTGGTAGTGATTATAATAATAGAGTAAAAGAAACTATTCAGTTAAAGGTGATTTTAAACAGTGCTGGCGTCGCATGTGATTTTACATTAAAATCAAATCATTCTAAAAATAGACGTTTACTTCATAAAAAAGGAATTCAAACTATCAAAAATACCATTCCTTATATAGAGAACTTAAATAAGGTTAAACATGCCAAATTTATTGTTGACTTGCATAATCAAGAGCAGTCAGGTCTATCTTTTAGAATTTTTGAAGCATTAAATTATAATAAGAAGTTAATTTCTACAAATAAAAACCTTAAAAATTACGATTTTTTCCATCCCAATAATATGTTTATATGGAATGGTGAAAACGATAAAGAACTATATCAATTTTTAAATAAGGAAACAATTAAAATGCCAGGTGAGATTATTGATAAATATAGATTAAATAATTGGATAAAATATATATTGGACGACAGGCCATATATTGAAATTAAATAAAAAACAATAATTCATTAACTTAATTTTAATGCACTAAACTATAATTAATGTCAACAATTAAAGGGATTAATATATTAGGATATATAAATAAACAATTCGGATTAGGGGAAGGTGTAAGAAGCAATATTCGTGCAGTAAAAGCAGCGAATATACCTTATGTAATAAATGACTTTAAAGGAGAAATTTCAAAAGATATTTTAGATGAAAAAGAGGATGATCTCACATTAAGTGATGAAAATCCATATAATATAAATTTGATCCAGATCAATGTAGACAACTTTGATAAGGTCTTAAACTCTAACAATCCTTCTTATTTCAAAAACAAATATAATATCGGTTTTTGGGCCTGGGAATTGGATAATTTCCCTACCGACTTTCAAAGCTATATTGACATGCTTGATGAAATATGGGTTCCTAGCAACTTTTGTTTGAATGCGATTTCGAAGGTATCTTCAAAACCTGTTTTACGATTTATGCATTCTATTGAAATCCCAAAAATTAATTATTCTAGGGAAGATTTTTCATTACCTGAGGATAAAGTGATTTTTTTTACCATATTTGATTACCATAGTACTGTTGCCAGAAAAAACCCATATGCTACAATAGATGCATTTATCACGGCGTTTGGTTCTAACTCAAAAGAAGCTCTATTAATAATAAAAACATCATTAGGTACAGAATTTCAGTCCGCAAGAGCCAAACTTAAGGAATACGTTAAAGATAAAACAAGCATACAAATTATAGAAGAGATATTACCTAGGGAGAAGCTTAATGGATTGATGCAAGTTTCTGACGTCTATGTATCGCTTCATAGGTCTGAAGGTTTTGGATTAACAATGGCAGAGGCCATGGCTTTGAAAAAACCTGTCATTGCCACCGCGTTTTCAGCAAATACAGAATTTATGACATCTGAAGACAGTTTTCTAATCCCTTATACATTAATCCCCACAGGTAATAATTATTTATATCCAGGTTTAGGAAATACGTGGGCTGATGCAGATGTAGAAGCAGCAAGCAAGTGTATGAAAATATTAGCTGCAGATCCTTCCTTACGACATGAAATTGGTGCGAAAGCTAAAAATGCTATTCAAAATAAGTTATCTCCAGAGATAATTGGTACGCGAATCAAAGAAAGATTGGAATATTTGTACCAGTTTGTAATTCCAAACTTACAAAATGATGCTCAGCAAACGATACTTCAACTCCAACATAGAAATGCCTTATTACAAGCAAAAGTAAATGCATTAAAGAACATCAAATTCGTCAAATTAAAACTTTCCTTTAAGAACTTAAAAAATAAAATTTCAGGGAAAAACAGAAAATATATTTGGGAAGATTAGGGTATAAAAGGTGTTACATTGTTAACACCTTTTTAGGATTCAAAATACTGCATTTAAAAATTACGATTGTAGAAATCATTTTGCTGAATTTGCTTATCAATACCTTTTTCATGGATAAGACAATAATCATAATTATCTACAGGGAGAGAAATGAGCTTTTTATAACCTATTAGTGTTTCATGTACGTTATTAACCCAATGGATCTTCTTATTTTTAATTTTAAATAATCTCATCTGAAAATCTGGAAAATTAATATAACCATCTTTATTTTGACTCCAGTTCCATTCTTCCAATTTTTTATCTTCTATATCGTGAACGATGTTTACCCGAGGAATAAGAAAACAATCTCCTTTTTTATTATTACTAAGGAAACTCTTTAATTTCTCTATTAATGATAGCGAAGGAATTTCGTCTGCATCTAATTGAAACATATAATCACCTCGCGCATGAGGAATAAGTTGATTTTTGAATTGAGAAAAATCACCTAGCAGACGTCCTTGGAGATGCAATACCTTAGCACCATATCCTTTGATCAAATCATGTACTTCAGTATCCAAATTAGAAATATCTTGAAGGACTATAACTTGGTCTTCCAAATCGATATTTTCAAATAATATTGTTAATAATTTACCTAACTCTAACTTTTCATTACAGACAGTTATCGCGTATGTAATTGAAATTTTCTTTTTAGACAAGAAACCTGATATTCTCATATTATTAAATATAGTTTTGCACTAACTCCTTTTCTCTACCTAATAAAATATTAATCCTAAAAGAAATAGCACCTATTCGAAAATTATTTCTGTTAAATAGAAAACGTCTTATAAAGCTTTTTTTACCTAAATAATTCTCCTCCAAAATTTCAGATAACTTTTTTATATTTTCATAATCAGACAATTTCATTCTTCCCATATCCAAAGTTATTATAACATCATGATACTCCATTTGATTGATAGATCTAAACTTATTTTTCAAATTATATAAAGTATTTTTTTGCTCATTCTCTATATAATTTTCAATATTTGAATCTGTATATACCTTAGCCACATAAGGTTCTATTTTAATCATTTCCTGCGCTTCCCCATTCATTACAATGGCTCCGATATCAAATCGACGAAAAACTTTAGCCCCAGGCGCAAAAGACCATTTTCGATAAAAGTTTCTTACTGAATTCTCTTCTATACGTTGTGTTTTATTTAAAAATTCTTCCGAAAATCTAGACGTTTTACTAACAAAATGATATACAATAGCTCTTGGTAATTGAATCATCTCAAACTCTAGTAATTTGAGACGCAACAACAAATCAGAATCCTCACAAAACATTGGATTAAAAAGAGGATCTAAACCTCCTAATCTTAAATTTTCATCACGATGCATGCAAAGGAAAAAGAAAGGATCCCGAGTTTCAAAATTTTTCAAATTTTCGTCTGATAATCTCTTAATTGTAAATTCATTAAATTTTTCATAGTCAAAATGTTCTATTATATCTCCAAAATCTTTTACAATTTTCCAGTCATGCGTGTCTGAAGTGAAAATAGGAGGCTCTACAACAGTATAAAAGGAAACTCTATGGTTTTTACGTGACGCTACTAGTTCCTCGATAAATCCTTTCGATACTATCATATCGTTATGCATGTAGCATATTAATTCTCTAGTGGATAATTCTACACCTTTGTTGTAGGTCTCTGATAACGTCTTTGATTCATATGAAGCAAAATATATTACATTTTTATCTTCTAAATCCTCAAGCCATTTATGAGTCCCATCCGTACTACCTAAACTTACAAACACAATTTCTACATTTGGGTAATGTTGTCTGACACTATTATAAAATGCTATAGTATAATTAAGGTTATTCCGCAGTCCTATTATCAGAGAAACAGGTAGATTTAAATCATTATCCATCATACAAACAATTATTGTAAATGCATTATTAAACCCAATTTACCATTAAATACGATGAATATCTAAAACAGATGGAATATTTGACAAAACTGGTTATTCACTTAAAAAACAAAAAGTCCATTTCGATTGGACTTTTTAGCTGCAGAGAGGAAGGGATTCGAACCCTCGATACGGTTGCCCGTATACTACCTTTCCAGGGTAGCTCCTTCAACCACTCGGACACCTCTCTGTCGGCAAAAATAAACAAAAGCTGCATATCTAAAAGGGATTATTCAATTTTATTTTTTAAATATCTTATCTTTAAGATATGCCAAAGAAAATATTATATCTAATTCGTCATGGAAAAGCAGAAGATCACTCCTTTCTAAAGAGAGATTATGAACGGAATCTGGTGGAGAAAGGAATAAACAGAAGTCAGATCGTGGCACAAAAGATTAAAAAGCAACTTTCTAAGGAGGAAATCTTAGTTGTAAGTTCTAGTGCTAACCGAGCATTACAAACTGCAGAAGTATTTGGGAAAATACTGGGGTATTCCAAGAGTGAGATTCATCAGGAAAGTATTATTTACGAAGCTTATTACACCGAAATTTTAAAGGTGATTTACAAAGTCGACGATAATGCAAATACACTCTTTATATTTGGACATAATCCTGGCTTGTCGGATTTAACGAATTACCTGTGTAATTCTTATATAGACCTTAAAACGTCTCATACTGCCAAAATAATTTTACCAGAAGGTTTTAATTTCAGCGAAGTTTCGGGTAGTACCTGCAAACTTGAGTGCGTTATTACAGAATAATCGAGTAGGAAGATAGGGATTATTTCCCTATCTGTCCTCTCACACCACCCGGCATACGGATCCGTACCAAGGCGGTTTGTTAGAATAACGTCGTTTGATGTGTTGTTCTCCAGTAATAGT
>PJUJ01000152.1_pt1 | contig 51602 bp, 41 predicted proteins | sample 1512321 | NCBI WGS metagenome assembly PJUJ01 (sample SAMN08177669, study PRJNA422409) | Feces metagenome, whole genome shotgun sequencing project. | isolation source: Chicken feces enriched on filter paper: beechwood xylan treatment | host: Gallus gallus | place: USA: Madison | collected 2015-01-15 | reverse complement strand
CTTTTTTGATATTTTGAACTAAATATTGAAATATTATGAACTCTTTGCTCACAAGGTAGTCAAACCATGACGGATTCATTTAAAACTAAAAAAGCCGCCTCAATTATTTTGAGACGGCCTTTTATTTTTTTATTGTAATACAAACAATTTAGTGCAATTAGGTATTATTTATGCATGGGTAGACAAAAACAGTAATTCATATGGACGGAATTTTAGACAGACAAAAGGCTAAGCTTAAAAGAGCAGCTAAACTCATGCAAATATTAACGAAGTATGGTTTTGAAGACTTTAAGTCAAAGCTCGATAATAATTCCGACAGTACCGATGAGGCCAAAATAGCGCAAGATTCCGCTTTTTATGAACGTGTACGCCGTGCTATTGAAGAACTAGGACCTACCTATGTGAAATTTGGACAGACATTATCCACGCGTGAAGATTTGTTTCCTTCCGCTTTAATCAAAGAATTCAAAAAATTACAGGACAATGTGCTTCCCGAAGAGATTGATTTGATTCCTCATCTTGAGAAGGAACTGGAAATAGCAGTAGGTGATTATTTTACTGAAATTGATAATACGCCTATCGCTTCAGCCTCCATTGCTCAAACATATGTAGGCAAACTCCAATCTGGAGAACAGGTTATCCTAAAACTCAAACGGACAGGTATCAAAGAAATCGTTCATGCAGACCTGCTGTTGATGAAAGATATCATCGAATTATTGACAAACTATTACAGCGTTGTACGCGAAATAAACCTTTTACATGTTTTCGATGCTTTTGCAGCAAGTATTCAAGAAGAATTATCCTTTACAAACGAACAAAAGAATATTCAACTTTTCGGACGGAATTTTAGAGGAAATCCGGACATCGAGACCATGAAAGTTTATCCGGAGTTGAGCAATGATAATGTATTGTGTATTTCTTATATAGAAGGTGTTAAAATTAATAATAAGGAAGGTATTCAAGCCTTAAATCTTAACCCTGAAGCGATATTGGACAAATGCTTCAATCTCTACCTTACCCAAATGCTTGAACATGGATTCTTTCATGCGGATCCGCATCCAGGCAATATTTTGGTTACTCCAACTGGAAAAGTTTCTTTTATTGATCTGGGCGCGGTTGCTAAAATGTCTCCAAACGACAAGGATTTGTTAGAAGACTTCGTTGTTTACTTCATTTATAAAGACGCTAATCGACTAGTGAACACATTAAAGAAAATGGCACTGCATGTTGATATCAAGGATGATAAACTATTGATTCGTGCTTTTCAAGAAATGTTGGACATAATCAATACGCATTCTTTAGAAGAACTGGATATAAAAGCCTTGTTTAGCAAATTTTCTCATCTTTTGAATGAAAACAATATCATTATGCCCGAACATATTTATCTTCTGGTCAAAGGTATTGTACTTATGGAAGGAATTGGTCGGGAACTTTCTCCTCAAATCAATATTGTGGACAAAGTAAAACCATACATTACTAAAATAGCTACGCAACGTATATCTCCAGAAAAATTGTTGGAAGACAATGTGGGGACGCTTTGGGAAATGCGTCGTATGCTACATAGCGCTCCTCAGTCATTCACTTCTATTATCGACAAGTTCAATCAAGGAGAATTCAAAGTTTCGGTCAATTACCGTGAATTTGAAAGATTCCGATCGCAAGAACTTCGTAACAATTCGTTGAATAGAATGCTTGTTATTTCCGCTGTGCTATTTTTAGGTGGATGTCTATTAGCCAATGTAGAGCAAGTAAATTATCAAGGCATATCTGTTATTTCTTGGATTTTATTTGCATTCTCTTTTGCTATTTTTATTAAAATGATGCTCAAAAAATACAAGTTGAATAATTAGAGTACCCCACATATTATTTTTTTACTTTGTTTAGCTTATATTCTTTGAGAATTACATTGAAGTGCTTGTCTTGAATGTAATTTATAAAATGATGGGATCGTAAACCAGAAAAATCCGTTCGTTTCAAAAATTTATATGATTGGGACAATTCCTCAAAAGAGTCGCTTTTGTAACCTAAATCTGTAGGATGTAATTTATTGGACAGCCAACCAACCACTTTTTTGAGCATTAAATCGTCTTTATTCGTAGAAATATGAAAAGCTTTAAGCTGTGGTGTAAATAGCACATTATAAATGCTGTCCTCATGTTTAATTTCAAAATCTGATTTTCCAATAGCAGGCGCCAACGCGATAGCATAAATCCTATTTTTCTGATTGCGGATAAGGTCGTTTTGCAAACTTGCAGTATCTATATAATGGTTTTCTACCACATCAGACATCTTCACACTATCTATCGGCGCCGAACTCAATGCGGACATAATGACCGATGCTCCCCTACTGTGCGAAATTAAATACACATCCTTGTTTGAAATACTATTTAAAATCTTTCGCAACGCGAATTTTCCCACATATTGAGAATAATCCGAAGCTGTGAACCACGTTTTCAAACTGGAGAAAGGATTTTTGGTATACAATCCATCCCAATAGAATTGAATGACTTCATCCGAATTGGTAAGATTAAGCTTGTTTTGAATACGCTCGTAATTACGTGTTACCTCTCGTTCTTTAGCATTGAATCCATGAATTAAAATAAAAACACGCTTCTTATTCTGTAAATGTTTCTTTAAAAGGCTGAGGTATTCTTTTTCGAATTTTTCTAAATCCTTGGACAAGGATTTCTCTTCTGCTAATTTACTCAAAGAATATGCATTCTTCTTCCCATTACGAGGCGGGATACCATACACTTTACTCCAATCGTTGGGATAGAATGCTCCATACTGGTCTACAAATGCAATCGTAGTGCGCGGTGGAATTTGACGATTGGGATTTACCGCAGTGGGTGCATTATGCTGTATTCCACATGAAATACATAACCCAATAAGCAAAATTGAATAAAAGAATAATCTCATATTAAAGTTCTGAAAAAGACAGAAAAGCATAGATTTTTATTATTATCCAATATAAGACAATTAAGTCAGGTTTTGGTTTGAGAAAAGTTTATGCAACTTTGATGCATTTAATTTGCAACTTTGATGCATTTGATATAATTTTGTAGCATTGTTGCAACAACGAATTTTTCATGAATCGAATTATACTTTTTTTGATATACAATTTAGTCTTCTTTGGAGCTGTACAAGCTCAACAAAAAATCCATATCTCGGGAAAAGTATTAAACGATGACACGAAAGAAATCATTGTTCACGCCTATATACGGATCGGCAATCAAATCACGGTATTATCTAACCACCAAGGTGAATTTAATTTAAATGGACTTCCAAAAGGAACTTTAAATCTAGATATTTCACATGTCGCTTATAAAGCTCAAAAGCTAAGTGTAAACCTTTCAAAAGACACTGTTTTTAATATTTATCTAACACCAAAATCCATTGATTTAGACGAGGTCAATGTCCATAAAGCAGGTCCAAACAATACTGCAAACACCTTAAAAATCGAGCAACGTAAAGAAAGTCAAGGCAAAAACTTAGCAGACGCTTTAGCTGATATCACAGGTGTAAGCATTCTTCGTACTGGGGCAACTATTGCCAAACCAATGATTAATGGTTTATATGGTAATCGTATTATTACGCTGAATAACGGTACGAGACATGAAAGCCAGCAATGGGGATTGGATCACGCGCCTGAAATTGACCCTTTTGCATTCCAAAAAATTTCTATTCTCAAAAATGCAGAAGCCATTCGCTACGGAGCGGACGCTTTAGGTGGTCTGATAAAATTAGAGCAACAAGATATTATTAAAAATAAAGAATTAGCAGGAAATGTAAGTCTTGGGGCACATACCAATGGTCGTGGTGGATATCTCAATACGCAATTGGAAGGAACTAAAGGCCATTTTTCTTATCGTGCAGGCATTACGGCGATGAAAGCTGGAAATCTTAAAACACCAGATTATTACATCGGAAATACTGGAAAAAATGAATTAAATGGTAATGCATTTCTGCAGTACGAAAAAGAAAAGCACGACTTTTCCATTTTCTTCAGTCATTTCGGGACTGAATTAGGAATTTTCCAAGGCGCGCATATAGGTACGAAAGAAGACATTTTTGCACGCATTGCATATGGAAGACCATTCGAAAACTATAATTTCTCCTATGAAATTGCCGCTCCAAAACAGAAGGTTACGCATCAATTGGCAAAATTGACTTACCAATATCAAATTGATGAGAATCAAAAATTAGAAACATATTATAGTATTCAACAAAATCACCGTCGGGAATTTGATTTACGTCGCGCCCAATCGGATAATACACCTATGGCGGATATGGTATTGACTACACAACAAGTAGAAGCTGTTTATTCTAATCAATACACGCAAGTCGGATTAGTAGGTTCTTTACAAATAAACAATAATACTGCAGGTACAGGTACTACGCCAATCATTCCAAACTTTGATAATCATAATATCGCCTTGTTTGCCAATCACAAGATTCTATATGGACAAAACCAGGTTGAATTAGGTGCTCGCTATGATTATAAATATTTCGATGCTGCAGGTTATCGATTTGCCTATGACAAAATGAACGATGACGGAACAGTACCACAGTATTTATTAAAGGACAGAAGACATTTCAATAATATTTCGGGTGTAGTGGGCAATACTTTAGCCATAAATTCACACTTCACTTGGAAAAGTACAATTTCCTTAGCTTGGCGTGCGCCATCTGCTAGTGAATTGTACAGCGATGGAATACACCATGGAACTGGTACTTATGAAATCGGCAACATCGATTTGAAAAGTGAGAAGGGGTTAAAGTGGGTCAATACTTTGCAATACAAAACTCCTTGGTTAGCAGTTAATGCGGATCTATTCACTCAAATGATTGACAATTACATCTACAGTCAACCTTATCCTGATTCTGTACGTCAAACTATTCGAGGCACCTTTCCAATTTTTCAATATCAGCAGGATAATGCGGTCTTCTATGGATTGGATTTACAGGCGCATATTGATTTAGGTAAAAAAACAATTTACGAAATGGGATTTTCTTCGGTAAGAGCTAAAAACATAAGTAAAAATAGCTACTTGCCTTACATCCCAGCGGATAGAATACAACAAGCTATTGCTTACAAATTCTTGCTAAAAGAAAATAATAATTCCTACTTAAAGCTTAAACATCGATTTCAAGCATGTCAAACGCGATATGAAGCGAATTCAGATTTCGCGGCGCCTCCCGCAAGCTATCATACTTTCGCATTAATAGCTAGCAGCAACTGGAAATTACCAAATATGAATTCTATCGGTTTGCTTTTATCGGTAGAAAATATTTTCAACACAGCATACAAGGACTATTTGGACAGATTTAGATATTACACACATAGCCCAGGAAGAAACACATCTTTAAAGATAAATTACACATTCTAACACTTATATATTATGAAAAATTACATTTTAATAGCTCTGATCAGCGTATTTGCATTCTCATCATGTACAAAAGATGATCCAATTCCAGAAGTTGATCAAGAACAGTTAAGTACAGCTACCTTAACTTTTACTCCTGTAGAAAAAGAAATTAAAGACGGTAAAACTATATATACGTCAATCGAAGGTGGAGAAGTAGAAAGCATCAAGTTCCAAGCACCAAGCTATTTGCCTGAAGTGGGTACGCATTTGGATTTACATGTCGGCGAAACGTATAAATTATCATTGAAAACTACAGACTTTGCTGGAAGGGCTTCAGAGCAAACCTTCTTAAATCGTTCAGGAAGTCACCAAGCTTTCTTATTAGGCGCAGATAACGCCACACTGGAATTTGTGTACGGAGACGAAAATAATGTTGGTATTACAGCATACATCACGCCGAAAAAAGAAGCATCTGTCGTATTAAATTACATCATGCGTCATCTTAATGCAGCATCAAAACAAACGCTGAAAGCTTCCGATTGGAACAATACTGCAATCAAATTAGGTGCTATAGATTTGGATTTAAAATTCGAAGCACACCTTGTAGAAGAAGGTCACGGACATTAATATCAAAAACTAATTTTAGTTTCGCCTAAAAATGATATTTTTGCGAAACCGCCTGCGTAGTTCAATGGATAGAATATCAGATTCCGGTTCTGCCGATGTGGGTTCGACTCCCGCCGCGGGCACTTAAAAACACAAAAGCTCATTTACTTTTCGTAAATGAGCTTTTATTTTTTGTGTTAAACTGCTATAAGTTCCATTAAAATCATATTTATACAAAAACAAAAAGGACTTTTCGCAAATAAAAAGTCCTTTTTAATTCTTTAAAATAAGAAAAGCCTAAGAAATTCGAGCGAATTCTTAGGCTTAATAAAACCTCATTACGAGGTAAATCAACCTAAACCTTCACAAAGGTAATAAAATAATTTATTAAGTTCCAAATACTTACTGCAAAAAATATTATTTATTTAACTATTGGTTCATTAAAATTCTGGTAATCAATTAGATAATATTAATAAAAAAAGGTTTTCAAACGGGGAGAATGAAAACCTTCGATAACCAATTATAAACCTAAATTATGATACACCAAAGATAGTGTACTTTTTACACATATGCAAATGATTTTGAAAAAAAGTTTTTGTTAGCAATATTTTACTATTGCTTTTGGTTTAAAAATCATGGCATTTGAAAGAAGTTGTTATTCTTTTAAACAATAAAAAACTGCGTATATTATTATTGAAAGTCTTTTTTATGAATTTTTCTTTTAGTAATTAAGCATAAATTACATTTAAAATTTACAGCTAATCTTCAATGTAACATTATCAATACATATATTTTTTTGTTCCCTTATTATACTTCCCCCCCCCCATTCTATTTCCTTATTTAACGTTTATCTCCAATTCTTCATGCAGGAAGATTATTCTCGAATAGTTTGTGTATTTTTGTAAAAAATAAATTCGCATGTTCACAGGGATTATAGAAACATTAGGTATAGTCAAAAACATTCAACAAGAACAGTCTAATATTCATTTTCATATTGAATCATCCATTTCAAATGAATTGAAAATAGATCAAAGTGTATCGCACAATGGAGTTTGCTTAACTGTAGTAGAAGTTAATGCGAATACACATGTGGTAACGGCTATTGATGAGACATTACAGAAAACTAACTTAGGTCATTTGCAGGTGGGTGACGTGGTGAATTTAGAGCGTTGTACACAAGCGAATGGTCGTTTTGATGGTCATATCGTACAAGGGCATGTGGATCAAACTGCGGTCTGTATTGCGCGAGAAGATCAAAATGGAAGCTGGTTGTTTACTTTTCAATATGATCCCTCTTCCAATAATATAACTGTAGAAAAAGGTTCTATAACCGTAAATGGAATAAGTCTTACGGTTGTGAATTCACAAATAGATCAATTTTCTGTCGCTATTATCCCCTACACCATCGAACATACAAACCTGCAGCATGTCGATATAGGAACGACGGTTAATTTGGAATTTGATATAGTAGGAAAATATGTTTCAAAAATAATGGCTCTTAGAGGATAAGAGCCATTATTTTTAATTCTATTCTAGGTACGAACCTTGCCGCATCAGTAATGCCCGGTATTTGTTGAATACAGCTGATTTGGAAATAAAACCTAAGTAATTTCCATTCTTATCAATGACGGGCAAAATCCAAACATCTTCCCTATTCATTTTCTTCATCACAATATCCATATTTTCATCAATACGAATAATATCATTGGGTTTCTGTGCTAAGGTCATAAAATTTCGATTAACACCATCTTCTTCGCCCAATAAAATAGAAAACAACCTTTCACTGTAAATAATTCCCAAAAATTTACCGTCAGCTTCCACTATAGGAAAGATATTTCTTTTGGAATGTATAATATCCGTTTTACGATCATTAGGAGTTTCCACAGGGCGTAAAATAACAAAATTCGTTTCAATAATATAACGAAGTTTCATCATGCTCAAGACTGTGCGATCTTTATCCTCATATGAAATTAGATCTCCAGATTCTGCTAATACCTTCGTATAAATAGAATGCTTCATACCATTTCTATTAATTAGATACGAAATAGAAGTTACAATCATTAAAGGTACCATTAGCATATAACTTCCAGTCACTTCCGCGATCAAAAATACACCTGTTAAAGGCGCATGCATAATCCCGCTCAATGCTCCTGCCATACCAGCCATCACAAAATTCGGAACATTCAGTTCTATCAAGCCAGTAAGATTAATCCCATATGCAAAAGCAAATCCCAATAAACCTCCCATGACTAAACTCGGGCCAAATACACCGCCGTTACCCCCACTATTTACCGTAACGAGCGCAGCCAGTGCCTTAGCAAATAAAGTAAGAGTAGTATAAGCAACAATAACCCAGCCTATATGACGAAAATCAGCAAATAGACTATTCTTAACGATAGCATCGAACTGACCATCCAAAATCTGTTGTATGGTCAAATAACCTTCGCCATATAAAGCAGGAAACACAAATATTAACACCCCTAATGACACCCCACTTACCCAAACCTTCATGTAAGGACTGTGAATATTACCGAGCCAGCCTTTGACAGCTTGACTGAATTTGGAGAAAAATATGGTATAAACCCCCACTATAGTTGCAAGGAGAATATAAAATAGAAGGGCGTTAACATTCCAATCGGTTACGCTAGTGTGGAATAAGGGTTCACTATATACAATTTTTGAGACGACAGCTGCTAAAGCAGAAGAAATCAAAAGCGGAATAAGCACCGGGATAGAAAATTCAGTCAATAGAATTTCTATGGAGAAAATCATTCCGGCAATTGGACTGTTGAAAGCACCTGAAATACCTGCAGAAGCTCCACATGCTAACAACATGGTTACTTCCTTATAACTCAACCCAAAAAAACGACCTATATTGGAGCCTATGGCTGCCCCACTGTGGGCAATAGGTGCTTCCAATCCCGACGATCCACCAAAACCAACAGTTAGCGCTGAAGTAATTATTTGGGAATAAATATTATGAGGTTCAATGCGGCTAGATTTTCGAGATATGGCATAAATAATTGGCGTAATACCATGTTCAAATTTCTTACCTCTCAAAACTTTCCTCAAATAAAGAACAGATAGTAAAATACCTATAAGAGGGAAAATCAGGTACAAGGAATATTTATAGTGCCAATCAATATCATCCTGCAAAAAAGAGGCAATGGAATGCGTCATTCCTTTTAGTAAAGAAGCAGCAATCCCTCCGACAATTCCAACCACAAAGGCAAGGATGATAATAAAGTTTCTATTCGAAACCCGTTGCATCCGCCATTTATTCAATTGCTGTAATTTTATAGAAAATCTATTCATTCCTTATGATTTACAGATCAAAGCCCATGACTTCTTTCTTCTTTTTAGATTTGAAACGCTCTGGAACGATTTCCAATATTTCCCTAATTAAAGTATTAACAGCTTGTTTCTTGACAAAGTTTTGCGTCGTCACAACTGAAATTTCACGAACTGGTTCTGGTGCTTTGAAATACCGAACATGAGTTAATTCATCTTCATTGTAATTCATAATACTCAACTCGGGTAAGATAGTAATACCTGAATTAATATCTACCATACGCTTCAATGTCTCCACGGAACCGGTATTGTATTCAAAAGTTCCTTCCAAACCATAATTGTGCTTATAGTTGCAGATATTCAACACCTGACCACGCATACAGTGCCCTTCATTAAGCAACCATAATTTCTCGTCGGCAATATCATCCGTGCTTAAGATTTTCTTTTGAAAAAGATTACTTTTTCCCGAGACATATGCTACAAAAGTTTCATAGAAAATGGGAGTTTCAACGATATTGTTATCTGTCAAAGGCGTAGAAAGAATCCCACAGTCCAAAATCCCTTGTTTCAATTCCTGCACAATACGTTCGGTTGTATATTCCCAAATTTGCAATTTAACTTTAGGATACTTTTTTAAGAAAGCAGTAATGACATCCGGAAGCAAATATGGTGCAACCGTAGGAATTACGCCTACACGAAGTTCACCTTCTAACTCCCCCTTTTTCTCCTGTAAAATTTCATTGATTTTTTTGCTTTCCATCAACACTACGCGTGCCTGCTCAATGATTTTCAATCCCACTTCTGTTGGCACCACAGGCTGTCTACTGCGATCAAAAATCTTAACACCAAGGGATTCTTCCAACTTTTGGATTTGCATACTCAGTGTGGGCTGAGTTACAAAACATTTTTCTGCTGCTGCGACAAAACTTCTATACGTATCCACCGCAACAATATATTCCAGTTGAACTAAAGTCATTCTATAAATTTTTCTTATACAAAGGTAAGAAACCTATAAGTAAAACACATTAACAAAAGCTATTCTTCTCGTATCTTTTTAAATGCTTATAAAAGAATTCGTATTTTTGAGAAAATACATTTAAATATGAAATTAAATCTTAAGTCAGCAGCTTTAATCGCGCTTTTGTTTGGATCAGCGTCTGTATTTACAGCCTCTATACCAGACGAAGGAATGTTTCCTTTGAGCGAATTGAGCCGTGCAGGATTGAAAAAAGCCGGTTTGAAAATTAGTGAAAAAGATATTTACAATCCGGGACAAATTGGTCTAGTCGATGCTTTAGTACAAGTTTCAGGATGTTCTGGTTCTTTCGTATCGGGCAGTGGGCTTATTATCACGAATCATCACTGTGCATTTAGCGCGGTACAATTGGCTTCTACGCCTGAGCATAATTATTTAGAAAATGGTTTTGTAGCCCGTTCTCAAGAGCAAGAAATAGAAGCGAAAGGATTGACGATTCGCATTACAGATTCTTATGAAGATGTTTCAGTACGTATTTTAAATGCCGTAGCAAACATCTCCGACCCTATTAAACGTATCAACACCATCACAAAATTGCGTGAGCAAATTGCAAAAGAAGCTGAAGCCAAAGATCCAAGCATCAAAGCTGAAGTGTCGGAAATGTTTATCGGAAAAACATACGTCCTATTCCGATACAAAACTATTGAAGATGTGCGTCTCGTATATATTCCACGCCAAGATATTGGAGAATTTGGCGGTGAAACGGACAACTGGGTGTGGCCAAGACATACAGGAGATTTTTCATTTTTGAGAGCTTATGTAGGTCCTGACGGAAAACCTGCTAAGTATTCTAAAGATAATGTACCCTATAAACCTAAAAAATACTTGAAGGTAAATCCTAAAGGCGTAGAAGAAAATGATTTTGTGTTTATTTTAGGTTATCCAGGTCGTACATTCAGACACAGACCAGCACAGTTTATAGAATACCAACAAAAATTCTTGTTACCATTCACTTCTGAATTGTATGATTTTCAAAATCAGCAAATGGCTTTAGCGGGTAAAAATGATAAAGCAACGGAATTAGCATTAGCAACGCGCATTAAGCGTAATGCCAATGTGATGAAAAATTACCGAGGAAAACTTAAAGGTTTACGAAATATTGATTTAATTGGCACAAAGAAAAAAGAAGACCAAGAGCTAGAGAATTTCATCAATTCTAAACCAGAATTGAAAAGCAAATATGGTTCATTGATGCAGGATATTGACCAACATTATCAATTGGTTTTCTCTGATGCTTTGCGCGAGTTATGGTTTAATAATTTGTATTCGGGAATTCGTACAATGCAAGTTGCGAATGTGATTAATTCATTCAAGAATGCATTGATAAAACAAACTTCAGCAAGCAATCGTCAGCAAGTTTTTGATTTGAATATTGCCAATGTAAAAAAACAGCTTAATGCTATTTACGAGAGCTATAATGTAGATGTTGATAAAAATATTGCTGCAAAAATGTTTGCTGACGCAATGGCATTGACGGATAAACATCGTGTAGAAACAATCGCAAAAAGAAATTTCTCTTCCGATGATGCAGCTGCTGGATTCATTAAAAATGCAGTAGATAATTCTAAATTGAATTCTGCAGAAAGTCTTTATAATTCTGTTTTAAGAGATGCTAATACATTATTATCGTATTCAGATGACATTCTAACTATCCAACAGGAATTGGATGCCGAACACAGCATTTTCAAAGATGAATTAAAACGTCGTGAAGGAGTTTTAAATCGACTTATGGGAGATTATGTGGCTGTAAAAGAAGTTTTTCAATCGAAAAACTTTATTCCTGATGCTAACTCGACTTTACGCTTGACTTTTGGAAATATAAAAGGATATAGCCCTGCTGATGCTACCTATATGTCTCCGTTCACGACAGTAAAAGGTCTTATAGAAAAAGGTAATTCTGGAGATCCTGAATTTAACTACCCACAACCTATTAAAGAAGCATGGTTAGCCAAAAACTTCGGTCCATATGTAAGAAAAGGAACTAATGATGTCCCTGTAAATATCTTATACAATATGGATACTACAGGAGGAAATTCAGGTTCGCCAATCATGAACGCATACGGAGAACTAATCGGTGTGAATTTTGACCGTTCTTATGATGCGACAATTAATGATTTCGCTTGGAACGAAAGTTACAGTCGTTCTATCGGAGTCGACATTCGCTATGTCTTGTGGATTGCTGACAAAATTGACAATGCACAATTCATCATTAAAGAAATGGGAATTTAAAATTGGAAGAGGTGCTGAATGGCACCTCTTATACTATAAAAGACTTAAGCATGAAATATATCATTACAATAGCTGGTTTGTTTTGTAGTCTAATGACGTTTGGGCAAACCAAAATTGCAAATACGGAAGCTTTACAAAAAATAAATAACGAAGATGTTCAGCTCGTTGATGTACGAACTGATGAAGAATACAGCAAGAAGCATCTTAAAAATTCTATCCATATTAATTGGAATGATAAAGAAAACTTTGATGCTTTAGCTAGCAAATTAGATAAGAAAAAGCCAGTTTATGTGTATTGTTTGTCTGGTGGACGTTCCAATAAAGCTGCACAATATTTGTCGGAAAAAGGTTTCGAAGTATTTGATATTGAAGGAGGAATAATGAAATGGGAAGCATCAAATCTACCTTTAGTATCTGCCAACGAAAAAACAACAGGAATCAACCTTGACGCGTACGAATCTCTAACAAAAAGTCATCCAAAAGTGCTTGTTAACTTCTATGCGGAGTGGTGTGCTCCTTGCAAAGAATTGGCTCCAATAATTGATAAAATAGCTCAAAAGCAAGCAGATAATTTGAAGGTAATCAAGATTGACGCCGATGAAAACAAAGATTTACTTAAGCAACTGGGAATCTCAGGAATTCCCCAATTGTATATATTTAAAGATGGCCAAAAAACTTGGTCAAAATCTGGTTTAACTACTCTTAAAACTTTAGAGAAAAAATTAAAATAATGATGAATACTGCTACACTTATTATCGCTACATTATTTGGAAGTAGTGCCATCATCTTAGGCGCTTTTGGTGCTCATGCATTCAAGAAACTTATTTCAGCCGAAAAGTTAGCATCTTTTGAAGTAGGTGTTCGTTATCAAATGTATTCGACATTGATTTTACTGATTCTTGGATTTCAATTAAATTTTGATATTTATAGTGAACGCCTAGCTGTATATGGTATTACCGCAGGAACGATTCTTTTCTCTTTTAGCATTTACTTTCTGTCATTCGCCGAATATTGGAAAAAGAATTTGAAATTCTTGGGTCCCATTACTCCCCTGGGAGGACTTTTAATGATCATTGGATGGGGAGCATTATTGATCTCATTTTTGAAATAAGAAGAAAGCCTTTCGCTTATATTTTTCGTTAAGACCTTTATAATCATTAATAAACTTTCAATAATAATTCTATAATCATCTATATTTTGCGAGCAGATTTGTATATTGAATGATATCTTAATAAAAAAATAAAAGTCTAATAACCAATGAAAACTTTAGATATACAGCAAGAAACCGATTTATTAAATATTCTGGAAAAAAGATTTCACAAAAATTCCCACCGTCATCCCGAAGTGAAATGGGAAGAAGTCTATAAAAAATTAAAAGATAGTCCTCTAAAACTAAGTATATTATTCAGAATGGAAGAAACAGGTGGCGAACCTGATGTCATTTGCTGGGAAGGTAATGACAATGAAATAGTATTTGTAGATTGTGTTACAGAAACGCCGAAAGGAAGACGCAGTATTTGCTATGATCACGAAGCATTAGAAGCACGAAAGCAATATAAACCAGAAAATTCGGCAATCAATATGGCTGAGGAAATAGGAATAGAATTGCTAGATGAGAATCAATATTTTGAATTACAAAAATTTGGAGAATTTGATCTCAAGACCTCCAGCTGGATTAAAACTCCGAAAGAAATACGGGATCGCGGCGGAGCACTTTTTGGAGATAAAAGATTTGGTCGCGTATTTATTTACCACAATGGCGCTGATTCATATTATGGAGTTAGAGGTTTTAGAGGTTTTCTTCGCGTGTAATTTTCACTCCAAATAACTATCCATCTGTTCAATATTTCCTGATAAGTAAAAGAAATCTGATGATGCTATTCAAAAAATTAGGCTTTACTGCCCAAAACAAAATTAAAACCACAACGCTAGTTTTCTCCGTACTTTGTTTGATTCTTTTGACTAATCTTCAGGAACGCATGATGATCAAAAGAGTAAACGAGACAGTAACTTCTATTTACGAAGATAGAGTCGTGGTTGGCAATTATATCTTACTACTTTCTTACCATGTTGAAGAAATTATCCATCATCTTCAATCTAATGATCTTTCAGTCACTAAAGATGTTAAAACTATTCTTGATCAGATTGATTCGATAAATATCAAATATGATAAGACTTATCTGACAGAAATAGAAAAAGATAATTTTACAAGATTCACTTCTCTCATCACTGAGATGAAGAAACCCACTACTGCATTAAAAAATCAAGAAGCTTTGCAGCAAAGTGTAGAAGCACTTCAAATCCTAAAAAAGTTATCTTCTATTCAGGTCGATGAAGGAAAAAATAAGTTAGATGAAGTCTTGAGCATGACAAATACGAGAAGTATACTCTCCTATTTAGAGATTGTGATAATCATTATTATTTCTATACTCATACAGAAAATCGTATTATCCGCAAAACCATTAGCAGTCAAAAAGCAAACTAATGATCATCATTTAAATTAAAAGTCACTTAATATAATCCACACAACTCATTGATTATCAACAGAAAGCACTAAAATTTTATTAAAATACAATATTTTGTGTATATTGCAAGACTGAATGTAAAACCCATTTTTACTAAAGTATTCTATCTATTGAACAAACATATGAGCAAAATATCTGTGCTTTATGTAGACGATGAAGAAAACAACTTGTTTTCTTTCAAAGCTACTTTCCGTCTTAAGTATAATGTACATACCGCTATTAGTGGTAATGAAGCATTAGAAATTATTAAATCAACGCCTATCGACATCATTATTACCGATCAGAGAATGCCAGAAATGACAGGTGTTGAATTTTTAGAAAAGGTTATAGATATCAATGCGGAGCCAATACGTATTTTGCTAACTGGCTATACGGACATGGGAGCAGTAATAGATGCTGTCAACAAAGGAAAAATCTTTCATTATCTGACTAAACCATGGAGCGAAGAAGAATTGGATGATACGATTCAACGCGCTTATCAAATCTATTCAGATCGGAAATCCACAATGGAAAAATTTTCGCAGCTGGAAGTATCAAATGAACAATTGGAATTTCTATTAAGACAAAAGCTTTTGTCTTAATAGAAAAGCTATTTACTAGGAATCTGAATAGTAAATTTAGTTCCTTTTCCTAATTCAGATTCGACTTGTATAGTTCCCTTGATCTTGATTAGAGCGGTATTCACATTGTATAATCCAAATCCCATACCTTGTGACTGATTGCTCGCTCTATAAAATAATTTAAAAATTTCTTCTTTAGCCTCTGTTGGAATACCAATACCATTATCTTTTACTTCAATGGTGGCTATTCCTTTAGCTACTTTTATTGTTACATGTATAAATTTATTAGCTTCGCCTTCTCTTTGGTATTTGAAAGCATTACTCAATAAATTGTGCATGATAAGCTCAATTAAAGAAATATCACTTTTGAAATTAGTAGGTTGATCTACTTCAACTTTAAAATCAATTTGCGTTCGCTCTACGGATACTTGATAAAATTCCCTTAGATTATTAGCGACTTCATTAAAATCAATATCTTTTAAAAGCAACTCTCCTCTTCGCAATAAATAATAATCCCTTAAACTGTCGATATATTGATCAAGCTTCAATATAGAGCCTTGCATCATCTTCAACAGTTCATGAATATCTTTCACTTTATCATAGCCTAAAGCATACGTAATCGCAGACAAAACACCAGTCAATGGATCTCTAAGATCATGGCTAATACTGTAGGCAAACTTATCCAATTCATCATACGCTTTTTGCAATTCTTCATTGCGAACATCTAATAAAGAGGTTGCGATGTAAAACTTATTAGCTTCTTCTATAGAAGAGATAATATCTTCATTGATCCAAGGTTTACGAACGAATTTGAATATATTTCCTCTGTTGATGGCATCAATAACTACACTCATATCTGCATATGCAGTCAGTAGAATGCGTATTGGTCGAGGATATTCCTTTCTTACTCGCGCAAGAAAATCTACCCCCAATTCATCAGGCATACGTTGATCACAGAAAATGATTCTTATATTAGGATTCTCTGCTAATATTTTTTCTGCTTCCTTTGTGTTGGAAGCTATATGGATGATGTAATCCAATCTGAAATTTGCTTTAAATCCCAACAGGTTATTTACCTCATCATCAACATACAAGATTTCAACTTTTTCCATAATACTCATTTAACTAAACAGTCTGCTTTATTGGAATAACGATAATAAAAGTCGTTCCTTCGCCTACTTCAGACTCAATTAATATTTTTCCATTGTGCTTGTCTACCGTATTGTATGCAATAGACATGCCCAGTCCTGTCCCTTCACCCACATCTTTGGTTGTAAAGAATGGTTCGAAAATTCTATTCTTGATATCTTCAGGTATACCTATTCCATTATCAGCTATCTTGATGAATATAGAATTACCATCCTCGTACAGACCTGTAGTTATTTGTAATTCGCCCCCATAATCTTCTGAAAATTTCTTATCAATGGCATATATAGCATTCGAAAGGATATTTAGAAACACTTGATTCAATTTCCCTGCGTAACATTCCACAAAAGGGATATCACCATAGGATTTGCTCACCTTGATTTTATCTTTAACTAAACTATTCAAGATGACCATCGTCGATTCTACACCTTCGTTGATATCGGCAAATTTTAAAGTATCTTCATCTACTCGTGAGAATACCCTTAAACTTTTCACAATCTCTGCCGTGCGACTTGCTCCTTCGTGCATACCCTTAAGCAAGAATTCCACCTCTGTCTTTAGGTAGTCCATATCGAGCTCATGCTTATATTTTTGAATCCAAGTAGATTTTTCTTCAAAAGACAGCTCTGCGTTCAATGCTAAGCTTTCGAATTCTTTAATGGCTTCCCAAATCATATCTATATCTCGACGCAAAGGAGCTACGTTGGAGGTTACAAAATTGATTGGATTGTTTATTTCATGCGCCACGCCCGCTGTAAGCTGACCTAATGATGCCATTTTTTCCGCTTCCACCAGTTGAGATTGTGTTTCTTTCAAATGCGTAAGCGTTGTTTGCAAAGACTCATTACTTTCCGTCAATTCTCGCGTGCGTTCTTCTACTTTTTGTTCTAACATTACATTCTGCTCTCTAATTAATCGTTCATTGTCCAGTAGTATTTTAAGTGCTTTGGATTGGGATTCTTCTTTCTCTTTGCGATAGACATTTATTTTATCCCCAAGGGCGAATGACAGGAGAATTGCCTCAATTACCGACCCTACTTGAATAGAACGTAAAGTAAAAAAGTTGTACGGCAACACATTAAAATCTTTGAGCACATACACTAATACACTAATTAAAAATATACACCATGCAAAAAGAAAATATTTTGTCTGTCGATATTTCTCGCGAGACAATCGAAAAGCTAATACCAATACGATCGTAGATCCTCCACCAGCAACAATATTGACCATTTTGTAGGCTGGAGTTATTATTCCCGCGAGTAATAATCCAATAGCGATAAGGTAACCACCTATAAAAATATTCAATAGCTTATTGAATCTTGGAGATTCCTCTTTCGTTTGTAAAAATGACTTAACGAAAAATATCGCTGCCAATCCAGAAAGAGCTCCAGTCAAAGTTAAAAGGCGACTTTTAATCCAAGTGCTTTCTATAGCCAACAGTGGCTCCAATAATCCTAGAATGGCCAATTGTGCTACTACTACCCAAAAGATATAGTTTACATAGGTGAAATAATGTGATTCTCGTGTGGAGAAATAAAGAAAAATATTATAGAGAATCATGGAAAGCATGAGACCTATATATATTGCCGAGAAAATATCCGATTGCAATAAAGTATCAAACAAGCTTTCGGGACTATGGATAGAAATCGGTGCAGAAAGCTGTGTATGATTAAAAAGTTTTAAATAACATTCTACTTGTTCACCTTTTTTAACCGGAACTTCAAATAGGTAGAATTGATGATGGAATTCAAATTTCTTTCTAGATATCCTCGCATCTGCATTTAAACTATCGACTTTGCCATTATGAACCCAATAAAAGACTACTTCATCAATACCAACTTGGGAAAGATTAATAACTAAATCGTCTATATCGCAAACATTTTTTACCGAAAAACGAATCCAATTATTCGAACCATCCACACCCAGGTTAGGTACATCTTGATTACTATCAACAAACTTATTTCCCATTTGAACAATCTGTTCAAAAGAGAGTGTTCGCGTAGGATCCTTTAAAATAGAAATATTTTTACCTATATATTTGCCATTACTTTCTTTTGAGAAAACAACGGGACTATAAGCAAATGCGTTTAAATAAGACGCGAATATTAATATAACTAAAAGAATAACTCTAAAATTCATAGGAAGATTGTATATAGATTATTCCTCAGTTCTTATCAAACTTTCTACATCGACATAATGTCTTGCAGATGGGACAGAATGTCCCAGTAATATTTCACGACATACTGTAGTGGTAATAGCCCCTCCTAGAAACACCTCAGAGGCCAATTGTGGCCATGATGCTAATGATTTATTTATTTCTGGTAGAGATTGTTTCATCCTGTTCGAAAGATTAGCAGCATTCACTATTTTCATCAGATAGCCCATTTTTTCTTCTGGGGATAATGTAGAAAGTTTTTCCGCTGTTAATCCATCCGCTAAACCATGAAACAAGGGCCTTCCAGGTTCCAAATCAAATCGCTCAATATCCAACATTCCTTTATCATTGGTATCCATCACAACAGGAATACCAGCTTTACGCGCTTCTAATCTACTTTTTATTTTGACTTCAAAACTATCGCACACCTCAACTAATACATCTACGCCTCCGTTGCCTTTCAAAAAAGCCTCAAAATTATTTTCTGCGACACCTTCCGGATAGATTTCTACATCAAGAAAAGGATCTATCTCTGCTATTTCTCGTGCTGCAATGACTACTTTGGGTACCGAAAGATTGAAAACCCCCGCACGAAGTCTATTCATATTGCTCAAATCCAGCGAATCAAAATCAGCTAACCTTAAACTTCCACAAATACGCTCCATCGCAATGGTTAGTGCTATAGACTGTCCTACAGACAAACCAATTACACCAATCTTTTTAGAAGCTAACTTCTGTTGTTCTTCTTTAGAAATTTTTAGCTGATTACGATTTGTTCTTACCTCAATAAACTCCCTCTCATCCAGAATATGAACCAATGACTTTCTCCAAGGATAATATACCCAGACACCAAACTCCTCGACAGTTTTATTTCCTAGAATTTCTTTTCGTAACACTTCCGCTTCTTGCTCACTCACGCCCATCGGGAAACGGCAACGAATTAATTCTTTAATCTGTCTTTCAATTTCATCGTACGTAAAAGCAATATCACCTATTTTTTTAAGGTCATTCAAAGCGTCCTTTTCTTCTTTATTCGAAATACGGAAGAAAGTAGGTTTATAAGGAAATTGGTTTTCCAAGATGTCTTTCATATTTATAGCGTCAATATTTGTTTAGTTACATTATTTGAATATCGCTGTCCTCCGCATACTTATCCAATCCAGCTCTTCTAGGAGCATTGGCTATCACCTCATTGATATCCCAACTTCCTTTAAGATCAAGTTCCAGTTGATATTGAATTTCAATTTCCTTGGAACGTAACATTTCGATTCGAGTGCAATTTTGGGTATTACGTAAGGCTAAAATTGCATTCTTATCTTCCTCGGAAGCCAATTCCAAGGTATTAACATCCTCCAAAATCATTGTTGTCGCTAAGAGATCCAATTTGGGATAATAAAATGTACCATTATTTCCTACACCAGTTTCCTGCCTATATCCTACACTTTTTGTAAGATTGATAGTATAAGGAGCACATAAGGCGAACAAGGATTTGATGCCTATATGAGGAGCAATCGCGATAGCAGCTCTTGTCAAAAAAATACTGCCAATTCCGTATCCAGCAATTTCTCGCGAGTTCCAAAGACCGCAACCTTCGCCAGTTCCTTCTTGTCCGTACTCCCATACCAAATCAAAAATCTTAGGATCCATCTTTCCAGTAGCTTCCTCAATAGGAAGAGGTTGATTACCTCCAGCTACATGTATACGCGCACCACCATAGACGTTTTCACCGTCTAATGATTCTACAATAAGTACAAATGCGGCGGGATTATACATCCAATCGTTTTTGGATGAAGTAACTTTTTTTACGCCAATCGCTGTGAGGACGTGTTCATGCCCCGCAATAAAGCGTTCGCAAGTTTTCGGATCATCTATAGCTCTAAAAGCTCTTAATCGTACTACAGGCCTTCCTTCTTTGAATACTAGTGCCACTTTAAAATAATCAATAAAATGAAATGTATAATATATTGAATGTCAACAAAGCTACTTCATTAACAATCCATACGGTTATAATAGATTCTCGTTATATTTATCCAAAATCTGATAAATCCCTTCCCTATAAATCGGTTTGATTATATATTCTTTGATGAATTTATATTCTTGTAATTTTCCTATATCTAATGAACTTTTTGAAGAACTAACTATGTATATCGGTGCGGTATGAATAAATTCAAAGCTATTAACCACCAGGTTTTCTACTAATTCCCAACCATTCATAAATGGCATATTAATATCAATGAAAACCATATCAGGATATAAATTAGGCGCATCTTTTATCGACAAAAAATGATCCCAAGCTTTTTTACCGTCCGAAAAAACTTCCACATCTATCTTTCTAGAAGGATAATCTTCCAGAAATTTTTTAAATAAGAAACAGAAGATAGCGTTATCTTCTACTAGCGTTACGCGCATTGAACTCATAGGTAGTAATCCCTTTTGTACTAATTTATTATGTATTGCTACAATATTCTAATAATAACCATCCGAGCTACTATCAAATAATACTTCACAGGTCATTCACAATAAAACTCTAGAATACAAAAGGTTAGATTGAATCGATTATCTACAATAATCAAAATGTTTTCATAGCAAATATATCCTAATATTCCCCAAAAAGAATGATTAGTCTACTGCAAAATACAAAAACTTTTTATTAGCCCATAAAAGATTTGAATAATATTAGATATAAACTATGATATTTTTAAATATCCTGCGCAATAGCGAATCCCGCCGCCCAAGCCCATTGGAAATTATAGCCACCAAGCCAACCTGTAATGTCAACAGCTTCACCACCGAAATATAAACCAGGATTTTTCTTTGATTCCAAAGTTTTAGGGTTTAATTCTGAAGTAGAAATACCTCCACGCATCACCTCAGCCTTATCATAACCTTTGTCACCAGCTGGTTTGACTTTGAATTTGTGAATAGTTTCGACTATTAGCTTTGCATCAGCTTTACTCAGCGAAGCAATTTTAATATCCAATGGCAAGAATTTACCCAATGCATCGACCATTTTTTTAGTAAAGTAATCGTTTAGCATCTGCCCTACCAAACGCTTACCGCCACTGTTGCGCTCTTGCTTAATGACATCTTCTAATTTGAATTTTGGAAGCAAATCAATTGTAAAAGTTTCACCAGCTCTCCAATATGAGGAAATCTGCAAAATAGCAGGTCCACTCAAGCCCCAATGTGTGAAAAGAATATTCTCTTCAAACGAAATCTTATCATTGTACACACGCGCAAAAACGGAATTACCTGATAAAGAAGCATACCAGTCTGCGTCTTTTCCGGTAATCGTCAACGGAACCAAAGCAGGCGCAGTTTGTACGATTTCCAACTCAAACTGACGCGCTACACGTAATGCAAAATCCGAAGCGCCTAACTTTTGAACAGGCAAACCACCTGAAGCAAAAACTACTTTCTTAGATTGCAAAACTTCTTCTTTGCCATTCCGTTCTATCGAGAGCTCATAGCCGCTTTCAACTTTTCGAGCAGCTTTTACCAATGCATTCAGCCATAAATCTTGTCCTGTTTCAAAAAGCAATTTGGTAAAAGTAGCGACTATATCCTTAGCCTTATTCGTTGTTGGAAAAAGTTGACCTAATGTCTTTTCTTGCGGTTTAATACCTCCAAAGTTTTCAAAAAACTGAATGGTATCTTCTACTGTCCATTGTGAAAAGACAGTATTTAAAAATTTTGGATTTTCAGAAACGAAATTTTCTACGGAAGTGCCTAGATTGGTATAATTACAACGTCCTCCACCTGAGATGAGAATCTTAGCACCTGGCTTTTCATTGCGCTCGAGAACTAACGTTTTCTTGCCCAACAATCCTGCCTGTGCAGCACACATCAATCCACAAGCTCCCGCACCAATTATTATTGCGTCGTAATTCACCACTATTTTTCTATTAGAATGCCAAAGATAGGTCGTCTTAGGAAATATGGCAAGTTAATAATAAGTAAAAAGTTAGAAGTAGGAAATTAGAAATAGAAAATAAAAACGTTATTGTTCCCAGTCACTTCAACGAAAGGAGAAGTCTATTATTCGATCTCTAACCATATTTCTTTTCGCTTGAAAAAATGAAAAGATATAGAGAATGAAAACAAAAATCCCGAAGTATACCTAACTCCGGGATTTTAATAAACTAATATTTTGAAGAAATCAGTTCACCTTCAACTGGTACAGTTCTTTTTTCTCGCCAAGAAATATCACCCAACTCCAAAATACGAATTACATCTCGAGCTTCTTCTGGCTTGATATATAAAGCCTCTTCTCCACGCAAAGTAGCTACTATATTCTTATAAAAATCCTGCCCTGTACCCACTTCGCTTAATACATATTCTTGTACATCTTTTCCATTTTCCAACAAAGACAAGGAACCTTGTATATCAGCTGGCTCTACTCCCCAATCCGCCTTTGATTCTGGTCTTACACCTGCACGGAGTAAATTCTCTTGAGGGTCTACACCTCGTTTTACAAAAGAACCATTCATACCATAGATAGCAAATCGAGGTGTAGGTTCTTTCGCAAGCATTTGACCTTTTAAGGTTACTTTTAGTCTTGGATAAGATAAGATATATTCGAAATCGTCAATTGCTTCCGCACCGTCCCGCTGTACCCGTAGATCGGCAAACACCGATTCGGGATGACCAAATAACTGCAAAGCTTGGTCTATCAAATGTGCACCTAAATCATAATGTATTCCTGATCCTGGACCTGCTTGCTCGCGCCACGCGCCTGGTCTTAAAAAATTACGGAAACGGTCAAATCGAGCTTCATAACTCACTACTCGACCCAATCGACCTTCTGCTAACACACGTTTAACCGTTTTATAATCGGAATGAAAACGTGCATTATGATGAACAGAGAGTAACAATCCCTTTTCTTTTGCTAATGCAATTAACTCATCCGCTTCTGTTGTAGTATTAGTGAATGGCTTTTCTACAATGACATGTTTACCAGCTTCCAAAGCTTGTTTTGTCAGACTGTAGTGCACATCATTGGATGTCGCTACTACTACAATATCCACTTCGGGATCATTAATAATATCATCAGCTGATAATACCCCAATCGCATCAGGGTAACGCTCAGCTAACATTTTTTGTTGCTCCTCTTTACGAGCTGTTACTTTATATAATTGTAAATCTGGATTGCTTGCAATAAATGGCGCATGAAAAACATGTCCCCCAATTGAAAAACCAATTAATCCTACTTTATATCTTTTCATAATTTTATTGGTACATATAAGATGCCAAATATAGTCAGCTATAAGCGCAAAAAAAATAATCTAACCCAAATAGGTTAGATTATTTCACTAAGTATATTTAGAAATAATGAATTACATTCTATCCGGAACTTGAATTCCTAACAATCGCATAGATTCTGCGATTACTTTCGCTGCTGAAGCCGATAAGTGTAAACGGAAAGTTTTCACGTTAGCATCTTCTGCTTTCAGGATTGTCTCTTCGTGATAGAATTTATTGTATAATCTAGCGACTTCGTATGCAAAGTTTGCTAATTGCGCTGGCGAAAATTCTTTTGCAGAAGCCTCGATTACATTCGGGAACTCAGCTAAAGCTTGAATCAAATCACGTTCGTATGAAGATATTGTTGCAGGTACAGTTACCGCAACATCAGTTGTGAATTCCGCTTTGCGTAATACCGATTTGATACGAGCGTGCGTATATTGAATAAAAGGACCTGTATGACCTTGGAAATCCACCGATTCATTCGGGTCAAACAATAGACGTTTCTTAGGGTCAACTTTCAACAAGAAGTATTTCAAAGCCCCCATACCAATAGTATTGTATAACTCTAACTTCTCTTCTTCTGAAAATCCTTCTGTTTTACCTAATTCTTCCGTACGAGATTGAGCGGTTTCAATCATTTCAGCCATCAAATCATCAGCATCCACCACTGTTCCTTCACGAGATTTCATCTTACCTGATGGTAAATCCACCATACCGTAGGACAAGTGGAACATACCCTCAGCCCAAGACTTACCTAATTTTTTCAAAATAGTAAACAACACTTTGAAGTGATAATCTTGCTCATTACCTACGACGTAGATTGATTCGTCCATGCCGAACTCATCGTATTTCAATTGTGCTGTACCTAAATCTTGTGTGATATACACCGAAGTTCCATCACCACGTAAAACCAATTTTTGGTCTAAACCTTCATCCGTCAAATCAATCCACACGGAGTTGTCTTCTTTCTTGAAGAAAACACCTTTGTCAAGACCTTCTTGGATAATATCTTTACCTAGTAAGTAGGTATTTGATTCATAATAAAACTTATCAAAGTTAACGCCCAATTGGTTATATGTTTTCTCAAAACCAGCATACACCCAACCGTTCATCATCGTCCACAAAGCAATAACTTCTTTATTGCCTGCTTCCCATTGACGCAACATTTCTTGCGTTTCCAACATCAAAGGCGCATTTTTCTTTGCTTCCTCTTCTGTTTGTCCTTCTGCTTTTAAGGCTTCGATTTCTTTCTTGTATTCTTTGTCAAATACCACATAGTATTTACCTACTAAATGGTCACCTTTCAAGCCTGAGGATTCGGGTGTTTCGCCATTACCAAATTTCTGCCAAGCCAACATAGACTTACAGATGTGGATACCACGGTCATTTACCAAGTTCGCCTTTATAATATCGTAACCATAAGCTTTCAAAATCTCCGCTACCGAATAACCTAACAGGTTGTTGCGGATGTGACCTAAGTGCAAGGGTTTATTGGTATTAGGCGAAGAATATTCCACCATTAACTTTTTACCATTTGCTGGGAACTTACCAAAGTTTTCAGCTACGATTGTATTATTCAATAAAGCAATCCAATAGGTATCCGATAAAGAGATATTTAAGAATCCTTTTATCACATTGAATGCCGAAATAGGATCTATATTTTGTTGTAAATACTCCCCTATCTCTGTACCAGTTTGTTCTGGTGATTTTTTCGAAAAACGAGTTACTGGAAAAGTAACGATAGTAATTTGACCTTCAAATTCTTTTCTCGTCTCTTGCAGAGAAATCTGTGTTTCTGGAATATCAGCACCATAAAGCGCTTTGACAGCGGCAACAGTTTGTTCAACTAGCGTTTGTTGTATCGAATTAGCCATGTAAATATTGCGTAATAATTCTATCTTTCTGATAATGAACAGGAAAAATAACACCCTAGGTATTTAGGTATTCATTTCGAAAGTATATCTTTGCAAAAATAATAAAAAATGCAGAGCTATCAGGAATTTCTTGACTTAAGTGTTGGTTTTCCCCAAGACGGATTCGAAATCATCGACGACGAATTGTATTTCCACGATTTGAACTTGATGGAAATGATTGAGACGTATGGCACGCCATTGCGTTTTACCTACCTACCTATTGTCAGTAAAAAAATACAACAAGCGAAAATCTTGTTTCAAACCGCAATTTTGAAACACAACTATCGCGGGTCTTATAAATACTGTTATTGTACGAAATCATCGCACTTCAAACATATTGTAGAAGAAGCGTTGAAAAATGATATCCACTTAGAGACTTCATCAGCCTTTGATATGCCGATGATTGATTCTTTGGAGCGTCAAGGTACGGTAACTAAAGATATTACTGTCATCTGTAATGGTTTCAAAACATATCAATACAAGCAGTACATTATTGATATGATTCATGATGGATACAAGAATATCATACCAGTATTGGATAATAAAGAAGAATTCAACTTGTACGATGATGAAATCGAATTAGAAGAGCCTTGTGCTTTGGGTATTCGTATTGCATCAGAAGAGCAACCAGATTCTCAATTCTATACTTCACGTTTAGGTATTCGTCAAGAAGATGTTATTGAATTTTACAATAACAAAATTGCAGATAACCCTAATTTCAAAGTGAAATTATTGCACTTCTTCATTAACTCAGGTATCTCGGATACACCATATTACTGGAATGAGTTGGAGAAATACGTAACACTTTACTGTAAATTCAAGAAAATCAATCCAGATTTGGATACATTGGATATCGGTGGAGGTATGCCTTTCAAAGATTCATTGGTTCATGATTTCGACTATGAATACATGGTGAATGAAATCGTAAACCGCATCAAACAAATCTGTGCGCACCACGAAGTAATGGAACCAGATATCATTACTGAATTTGGTAAATACACCGTGGCCGAAGCTTCAGGCATCTTATACAAGGTATTAGGCCGTAAACAACAAAATGACCGTGAAAAATGGTTTATGATTGATGGTTCGTTCATCACCAACTTACCTGATGTTTGGGCGTTGAATCAAAAATACATTTTGTTGCCAATAAATAACTGGGATTCGGAATATGAACGTGTCAACTTAGGTGGTATCACATGTGATGGTCAAGATTATTACAATCAAGAGGCACACATGAACTCCGTATTTATGCCTAAAACTCGTAAAGTACAATATCTAGGATTCTTCCATACGGGTGCTTACCAAGACGTATTATCTGGTTATGGTGGTATTCACCACTGTTTGTTGCCATCACCTAAGCACGTATTGATACGTCGCAATAGAGACGAAACTTTCAACTATGAAGTTTTCGGTGAAGAGCAAAACTCCAAACAAGTAATGAAACTATTGGGATACCAATAGAAAAGATAAAAGAAACGCTGTTCAAAATCTGAACAGCGTTTTTTGTTTATTACTAATGGAGAATTTAAATTATTTAATCGCAACAGGTACGAATACAATTTCTTTATACCCATCTTTTTCGTACAATACGCCAATCGAATTCTTCTTCAATAAAACTATATCGCTATAGGCAGCATAAGCCCCTCCTTTATATCCTTCCGGACTTTTCGCTACTACTTTGTTAAAATACCAAGTTTTGCCTTGGTCTTTGGATAAGCGTAAAGTCAAGTTATCGCGTTGATTTTCATCAGCAGCATTGCTGTGTGCCAGGAGAAATTTCTTACCTTTTTTCCATGATAATACCGAGGCTTGATTTATGGGATCAGGAAGATTAGTATCAGGAGCTGAAGAAATCCAAGTTTGACCGCCATCATGAGAAATAGAAATGATACGTGTTTTCGGGGTGTAAGATTGATTTCTAGACGACATATACACGGAATTCTCTCCTATTTGCGCCGCTAAAGACTCATTGGTACTAGCAAATGGAACTTTCTCACTCAACTTAAAAGTTTTCCCATGGTCATCCGAATAGTAGGCATGTGCATTCCAATCTTTATTTCCAGGTAGCGGATCACCAGCATTGTGATTGCCTGCGATATAGATTCTTCCCTTATTTGGCCCAGACACAAACTGGAAACCATGTCCCGGCGTATTAGCATACGTACGCCAATCTTCTTTGAAGTTGTATTCCGGATTAATTTGTGGTTGTTTTGGTCTGTGTACTTGGGTGGTAATATTTACAGGCTGAGACCACGACTGACCATTATCATTCGAAACAATGTACCATACCTCACGTAATCCTTTTCCTTTACGCACATCTCCTTCGTGGTCATTCCCCGTATTGTAAAATAAGAAAACTCTACCTTTTGGATAAGCTGGATCTAACAAGTCAACTACTGGAGCTGGATTACCTGCTTGCAATTTGTCATAATCGACAGCAATTTGAAGTTTGCCCCATGTTTTGCCACCGTCTTTACTAATTTTGTACACAATGTCGACATCACCAAAATCACCTGCATGATGTACACGCCCCTCTGAAAAAGCAATCAAATCTCCTGATTTTCCTTTCACAATAGCTGGAATACGGTAACTAGCGTAACCATCTTCACCAGATTTGAAGACAGTCACTTCCTGCGCCATTAGTACAAAAGAAGCCGTGATAGCAAAGACACTTAAAAATAGTTTCTTCATAGTATTTAGTGTTTATTTATTTATTTCTTCTTCAACAGGAATAAACGTGAACATCCATTTTGCAGGATTGTCCCAAGTTCTTCCTCTAAACTCTGCTACTGGCAATTTCAATAGCACCTCATTCCAACCTTTTTTCAACGAAATCATCGTTGGCTCTCGGTAAGAATACCCTTCATCAAGCAACGGCACTTCCGATTCACCATTCTGTCCTGCTTGCTTCCAAACAGGAGGTGCAATACGCTGACCATTTACAAAAGCTTGACTGCCTTTATTATCCCAAGTATCTAATTCTGGTGTATCCGTCAAGTAAGATCTAGAGTGATTATTGAATCCAATCCAAAAAGGTTTTACCATATCTTTATCTGCCCAAATTTTAGTTCTCGCGTAATACGTCGTATTAGCTTTTGGATTTTGAATAGCAGTCTGAATAATATTCCCAAACCAATGCTTCAAAATCACCGTGCCTCCTTCAATACTTTGATCAACTCGTAAGTTCGAATCAAAAGGGTTTTGTTCTGGATCAAAAGATTTATGTACATCTCCCTCATTGGAATATGGTCCGATCAATTCCCATTTTAACCCCAATTGAGAAACATATGGAAATGGTCTATCTCGGAAATATTGCTTTTTATGATTCAATAATCGCCCTTCAAAATCAACAAAACTCGCATAATCCGGATCATTTTCTGAATCTAGATTAGCCACCCAGCCCGCTCGACCTCCGCCCTGCCAAATACGTTCGGCAAAAGTTAATATAGCTGGATAAATCGCACTGTGATAGAACATATCTATTGGTTTAGCAACCGCTCTATCCGGCCACGAACATAAGGTCGCACCTATTAAGTTTTTGTGTTCTTTATCGACCTCAGCAATTTTTCGATGATAAAGTGTGGTTACCGTTTCCAACGGATCCATGTGATTTATATACAGATGTTTGGATTCGATATACACCAAATCACCTTTTTCTTCCACTAATTTAGGACCACCCATCCACATCTGACGAATGGTTTGAGGTTCCAAATTACTACCTGGATCCCAGCCTATCGTTTTTTTATAACCCAATTGTTCAACAAATTGAGTTATCTCAGGCATGAAGTACTTATTTGTAATCTTTACTTCATCCCCACCGATGTGAAAGATTTCCAATTCAGGAAAATTCTGTCTGAATTCAGCTAAAAGTTCTTTAATATATTTAATCCCTTCTTCGGATTGCATGTCAACACCAAAGAATCGTTTGAATGCCGCACTGTGTCCCGGCATATCAATTTCAGGCAGCAACGTGATATGTCGCTCCTTACAATATTGGATTAACTCTTTAAAATCTTGCTTCGTATAATATTGTCCTTTCCAACGCGTCATCACAGAAGCATCTGTTAAACCTGGATATTTATCACTTTGCAAACGCCAAGCAATATCTTCCGTAAAGTGAAAATGCAATACATTCAATTTGTATTGGGCCATCACATCGATTTGCTCTTTAATCATTTCCATTGGTTGGAAATTTCGACCTACATCGATTAAATAAGCTCTCCACGAAAAAGCAGGTTCATCTTGAATATTAGCAAACTGAATTTTCTTATGGTCAACAGAAAATTGTCGCAATGTTTGTAAACCATAGAAAATTCCTCTTGGTGAATGTGATGTTATTTTTATTTCTTTACTATTAATCAAAAGATTATACGCTTCTTCCTTTCCTATTTGTTGAGTTGAAATAGCAAGATTGATAGCAGGAATTCCTTTTCTTTTTTGAACAATCTTAATGCCCCAATCATTAAGAATAGAAGTTAAAAGCTTATATTCATTCGCTAAATTTATATTAGCTTCATTGATATAAACACCTTTACTCAGGTCTAATTTTCCCTCAGCCCATTCCGCTTTTATAGGCTTAGGAATAATATTATCTTGACTCAAACACCATATTGGCGTATGCAAAATAAACAAAGCGATAATGAAATAAATCATTCTTAATATCATAATTCTATCTTAATCGATTTTTAAACTAAATGTAGAAACAGGTACTCCCGAATCGCTAATTAAATTTCCCTCACTATAAGGTTTATATCCATATTGTATATATTTAATCAAGCGAGAATCTATGGGAATGACAATGCAGTTTTGTTCTATTTTAGCATGGTTCACTTCTACTATTTCCCCCATGTACGTGACATATTGAAGTTCAGAAATGGACTTACCATCGATTGTTCTTAAACTCTTACAGTTATTAAATTCTACAACAAGCTTATTCTTATCTTTTTTGTAAGTAATTGGTTGAGGAGAATCAGCAATAATATTTTCCTTATAACTATGTTGTCTGATCAAATCAGCCAACCTCTTCCCCACAATTAACTTATTCATAGGATGTACATCAGTAGGATGTCCGACATCCGAAGATACTGCCATGTATACATGGGGAATAGCATTAGACAATCTGCGTTGCGAATCTCTAAAATCTGGCCAAGAAGGTCTATTGATGCTTGATAATTGAACAAAATAGAAAGGTAGGTCTGCTTTAAAAGCTTTTCGCCAAGAATCGACCATAACCTTGAAAACATATTCATGATGTTCAATATTATGTGCATTGCTTTCACCTTGATACCACAATATACCTTTCACCTTCGTATCCAGCCATTTTGACAAGCCTGCCTCGAAATTGTAAGAAGGATCATATGGATGACGCTGATGTTTTACTACAGATTGTGCAATATTTTTCGCCCCACGCTCACGACAAAAATCTTGGACGAAGTCCGAAGTTTTCCAAGTATGAATGTATGTCGCTAACAGGTTATCGTGTTCTAAAACTGTTCTAGGAATCCATGATTCAGTATTCGAACCTCCGACTGAAATATCAATGATACCAATAGGAACACCTTGCGATTTGTACAATTCTACAGCTGTCATATACGCTATTGCTGAGAATTCTGCTACGGATTCTTGAGTAGATTTTTGCCACTGTCCAGTGAAATATTCCAACTCGTTTACTTTATCCAAAGTGTGGGAATCCCATGTTGTATTATAAGTTTCAACTAAATTTTTATTCTTAAAAATTCTGATTTTTTCAAATGAGTCTGTTTGATGTATTATAGTATCAGCTCTTAAAGCTGCACGCAAATGAAAAACCATATTAGACTGACCTGATGACAAATATACATCCCCAAATAACACATCACTTAAACTTATTATTTCCTTTGAAGTAGTTATATCAATGGTATAGGGACCACCTGCAGACTGTGCAGGAATTTCAACTTCCCAATTCCCTAAATCACTAGCTATAGTAGTAAAAGTTTTCGAATTAAACTTAACATGGATTTTTTGACCTGCGGAAGATTTACCTTTTAATTTATTCACAACATGGCGTTGAAACACCATATGATTCCCCAAAGTCTCATGTAAAGATAACGGTTGTTCAATAGCCTTTAAATAGGAATAGACATTTTTGGCAAGCAATTCAGCTCCCCTTGCATTGGGATGTAAGTAATCATCAAATAAATCAATCCGTGATGCTAGAATTGCATGATTATCTATCAGCTTTGCGCCATTAGCTATCGCAATTTCAGGAATCAATGTTTGTATCTGATCAAACCAATCTCTCGTGCCTGACAAGAAACGACGATGACCACTAAAGATCGGAGTCATCTTACAGACGAATACTTCTAATTGGGGATTTACTTTCTTAAAATCATCAATTAAATTGCTATAATCCCCCAAAAATTCATTCTTGTAATTAGGCCAATTCCTAGGATCTGTATCATTCAAACCTAAAGCAACGACAATTATATCCGGCTTAAAGGCTAAAGCATCTTTATAAGCTTGTGTTTTGTGATAAGGATTATGCCCCTTTCGTAATAACGTAGCTCCCGAATGCCCAAAATTTCCTACCTCAAATTCATCTCCCAATAACTGTTGTAATTGCGAAGGATAACTTTTACTCGAGTCTTGAATTCCATATCCTTTGGTAACCGAATCTCCAATACATGCTACTCGCTTCTTTGCAGAAACTTGCAAGACGATAAATAATAGACATATAAAAGAGAAACTCTTAAACAGGTTTTTCATTATATTTTGGTCTTAAAACTGCTAATTGAATTATTAATACCATCAACACAATAATAGCTAATAGTGCAAAATCTGTCCCCAAGTCGCCTTTATCTGCAGAGGTTCCTAATAAATTGGTAATATAAGCACCTGCAAATACACCCACCATATTCATAATACCATAAGCCGTAGCGCGATATTTAGAAGTTACAAATTGACAAAGAATAGGCATATTGTTCGCGTCAAACATTCCAAATCCAAATCCAAAGATTAATCCCGCACCTACAATCGCATAAATAGTACTACCATATCCAATCAAAATGACTGCAGGAATAGTCAAAGCTAAACCAATGGCACTAGTATAAACGCGCCCTTTTATATTTTTTTGAACCCATTTATCCGAAATAATACCACCAAAAATTACACCTAGCAAAGAAGAAAATGCGATAGTAATGGTAGACAGTGGACCAGCCTTTTCCATGGGAATATTTAGATTTTCAGCAAACAAAGTAGGGAGCCAGTTTTTAGTTGCCCAACCTGGTAAACTTGGCACAGCGAAATATAATAGGATTACCCAAAAGGCAATATTTCCAAAAAGAACAGATATACCTTTGAAAATTGGAACCCTCTCTTGGAATTCTTTTACAGGCTGAGCTCTTTCTGTTGTTTCAAATAAAGTAAAACTTAAGATTAAAGCATAGGCTATTCCTATAAACCCGAAAATAATGAATGTATTCTGCCACGATAAACTCGACGCAACGGTGGCGCCAAAGCCGCCCAATGCCTGACCAAAGTATAATCCTGTCATATGTATTCCCACAGCCAAAGACCGCGTCTTGTCCGAATGATAATCAGCTATCAATGAAAGTGCTGCTGGAATATAAATAGCTTCACTAACTCCCATCACAGCGCGCAAAAAGTACAATTGCTCATACGAGGTAGCATAGCCCATAGTTAGTGTGACTCCAGACCATACAAATAAACTCGAAATGATTAACCATTTACGATTTATCTTATCCGCCAATATCCCAGCTATAGGGCTCATACAACCATATATCCAAAGGAAAATAGCCATTAGATTCCCAAATATCGCAGCACTTTCTAAAGATTTAATATCCAAAGCCATCGCAGGACGCATCGTGGATAATATTTGCCTATCCATGTAATTCAACAAGGCAACAAACCACAATAGACCTACTACGATCCAAGGATATATTTTGCTGTTTTTCATAATTTAGATGTTGGTTATAGGTTATTTTATTTTGCCGATTAAGATTTGATCCGTCCGTACTCCAGCCCTTATTTCTCCACTTGGTATAATTATCAAATCATCCTTCAAAATAGCAGTAGTAGTTACAGGACTTGCACCTTTGATAGGATCCGTTTTTTTCCAACTTTTGGTTTTTATATCATAAATCCAAACATCATGTACAAATCCGGGATGCGAACTTTGAATTGCATTTTTTTTACGTATTAAATCAGCTTTTTTAGTTTCATCCACTTCTAAATTAATAGCACCAATAAGTTCTTCTACCCTATGAAATGTTTTTGCATTATCCCCACCAATAAGAATGATATTTCCTTTATAAAAAACACCAATGCCTGCCGCTATCGCTTCTGGTAATGTGTCTACATTCGTAATTTTATTTGTTTCAATTTGTAATTCATACAACGCATTATAAATTTTACTTTTTGAATTCAAATTACGCTTGCGCCCTCCTGCAATATAAATACGAGAATCTCCATCACTTACCACCACAGCATGTGATACTGCATAAGGTAAGCTCGCATATTCCTCCCAATTGGCATACTTTGAAGATTTAATATTTAATCGATATATTTTATCGGAAACTTTATCAGCATTCTCTCCACCTACAAAATAAATATAATCTCCAACCTGCGTGGCAGCACCATTCGTCAAAGCTTCTGGTAAAAAGGATAAAGCTTTACGATGCAATTTATTACCTTTCATTAAATAACAGAATACATCAGCTGTGGCTTGCCCCATTCTTTCACCACCTATAGAATAAAATACCTTCCCAACAGTGACATTAGCACTATAAGCTAAACTATCTTCGAATACTTCAGTCTGCTTTAATTTCAAATGAGTATTAGCTATGGAATAATGGTATGACTCTTTAGTGTACTGCTTCGCTCCTCCCTCCCAAGGCATACCATTCGGAAAATTAGCGCCACCAGCAACTACTAATACATCTTCAGCAATCCCCGAAACTGGTCCTGCTACACCAGGATGATACCTCTCGCCAGTTGCTGGAAGTATTCCACCAACAGACCAATCTATTTTCAATTCGGGTTCAGACATAGAACAAGAGGATAAAACTATACTGAAAAGAAAAATTTTAGACACATACATTTAAGGTAGATTTGAAGTTTTCAAAACCTAAAGATGCGACATCTTGTTTGAATTTTTCGAAAGAATCGCTACTCATATTGGAAACGGGTAATCTAAACTCTCCACAATCCATTTCTACTAATTTCATATAGGCTTTCCCTGTCGCGATTCCTCCATATTTACCAAGTAAGCGAATCATATCAATTGATTTTTGTTGCAAGACATTCGCTTTATCCAAATCACCTTGTTGATAGGCTTGAATCAAATCATGATATAAGGGCGCAGCATAATTATAGGTACTACCTACAGCACCTTTACAACCTAAAACTAGAGAAGATAACATATTTTCATCCCTTCCCCACAGCATATTGTATTTACCATTTTGGTAATTCATGCACGATAAGAAATCCATAAAATCTTCATGTGTATATTTAATACCTGAGAAAGTTGGGATTTTACCGTCTATTTCCTGCAACAAATCATACATCGAATAATTCCCTCCCGTTAACACGGGAATATGATAGTAATAGAAAGCGGTACGAGGAGCAACTGCAGCAATTTCCTTACAGCATTTAGCTAATTGAACTACATCAGCTGGCTTGAAATAAAATGGTGAAGTGAAAGAAATAGCATCGGCTCCTACTTCTTCCGAAATCTTTGCCAATTCTTTACATTCTTTTATATTAATTCCGCCTAAAAACATGATCAATGCAAAATCTGGATCTTCTTTAGTGATTGTTCCCCAGGCTTTAAGCACTTCTACTTTCTCCGCAAAAGTCAAAGAAACTCCTTCACCAGTAGAACCACATATAAAAGCACCTTTCACGCGGTTAGTTTTCAATAATTGATAATATGCTGGAATGATATCTAGATTAAGTTCACCCGTTTCGTCAAAAGGTGTGAAGGGAGCAGCTATTAAGCCATCAATTTTCTTATAATTCATAATTTAGTTTTCGGATAAATATCATTATGTATGACATAACAAATGTAGTAAATTAATATTCATTTTCCAAATATGTTAGACATAACACAAATAACAAACGCAAATATTAATTTCATTTACTATATTTGTCGATATAAAATTATAAACTAATATGAACGAGGCTTTAAATGAGTCCATGGCAGTGTTTAGTTATATTGACACCTCCAGTTTAGTAGACAAGGCGGAAAAATCTATTATAGAATATATAAAGATTAATAAACTCAAAATTGGTGATAGTCTTCCAAAGGAATTGGAACTAACTGAAAAATTGGGTGTAAGTAGAACTGTCATTCGTGAAGCATTATTGCGATTAAAAAGTATAGGTCTTATTGAATCTAAAAAGCATAAAGGTGCGGTCCTGACCAATCCAGATGTATTGCGTTCTTTCAAAAAAATATTTCATCCTTCTTTGTTAGATGAGGGTACATTAAAGGATTTATTCGAATTACGTCTTGCCCTAGAAGTGGGAATTGCGGATTTTATCATTAATAATATTACCGAAGAAGATATAAAGGAGCTGGAATCCATCACAGAAGAAATTGTTTCTGGAGATGCAGCCCTGCCTTGGAGTATTGAAGATGAAAAGAAGTTTCACGGAAAACTCTATGAGATTTCAGGCAATAGCATGTTACTCGAACTTCAGGAGCTTCTGATTCCTATTTTTCAATATGTACACCAGTCCGGCATCCTGGACAAACCCATTATGGAAGGAGAATTTATCTCGCACAAAGAATTAGTTGACATTCTTAAACTACGAGATGCTGATGCTTACAGAAAAGCAATCCGAACTCACCTAAACAACCATTTTGCTCGTATTTTAAATTAAAAAATCAAAGCCATGAATAGTTTCATGGCTTTGATTTTTTTCTACATTTCCCCTTCATTTCAGGAGCTTTTGAACTACCGTAATATGACTTTCTAATTAAATAAATAGCAGTATTTTAGAAAAAATTATGGCAAGAAAAATCTTCAAAAAAACTATGCAAATTTTATTGGTTATTCTTCTAATTACTTTAATTGGAGGAATGTTATATATGCGCTCGGATCGTTTTGGCATCAATGCTGCAGGAGCTAGACTTGAGCGAATGCAAAAATCACCCAATTATAAAAATGGCGCATTCGATAATCTTGAAAATACGCCAGCTTTAGCAGAAGATGCTTCCTACAGCAAAATGCTTCGTAAGTTCTTTTTTGAGAAAAAAGTTAGAAATAGCCCTTCCAATCCTCTTCCTGTAATAAAAACTGATCTTAAAAATCTTCCTATTGATAGCAATTTGTATGTATGGTTTGGACATTCATCTTATTTGCTGCAATTGGATGGGAAAAAGATTCTTGTAGACCCTGTATTAAGTGAATATGCCTCTCCCGTTCGTATTAGTGCGAAAGCTTTTCCGATGGAATATGTTTATCAACCTGAGGATATGCCCGAAATTGATATTTTAGTAATCACACATGATCATTGGGACCATTTAGATTATAATACTTTCAAAGCTATTCAACAAAGAGTAAAACATATTGTGACAGGATTAGGTGTGGCAGCGCATCTTGAAAAATGGGGCTTTCCGACCGAAAAAATCACAGAACTCTATTGGGGAGAAGAGGCTTACGTTGATGGATTTAAATTTACATCAGCCACTGCACGCCATTTTTCGGGTCGTACATTCACCCGTAATACCACTTTGTGGTCTTCTTTTATATTACACTCTATCACTAAGAAAATCTATATTGGCGGAGACAGTGGATATGGCAAACATTTTAAGGAAATCGGCGAACAATATGGACCAATTGATTATGCTATTCTTGAAAATGGACAATATAATCAAATGTGGAAATACATTCATATGATGCCAGAAGAGGTCATTACAGCAGCCAATGAATTGAAAGCAAAATATACTATGCCCGTTCACTCGTCTAAATTCGCTTTAGCCATGCATGAATGGGATGATTCATTGATTCGTGTAGCTAAAGCTGCTGAAGAAAACAACTACCCTATCGTTACGCCAAAAATTGGACAAGTAGTGTCGTTAGATAATTATGTTAAACTTCCGAATTGGTGGGAAGGAATTGATTAAATAAAAAACTAAACCACCAGATTATTTGTATTTCTTAATATAGATTAAGTTTTCAACTAACTTAATTAGTCAACTTTGTGCTTAAATAAGAAACATATGAAAACATTATTTAACATTCTAGCAGCTTTTATAGCTTTTACTAACATTGCAGTAGCGCAAGTCAAATGGTCTGTAGATCCAGCCCATACAAACGCGCGTTTTGAAGTAAAACACTTGGGAATAGCTTTCGTAGATGGACAATTCAAAACCTTAGAAGGAAATGTAGAATCTGCTACAGCTACTGATTTCAACAATGCAAAAATCAACTTCAGCATTGATGTGAATAGTATTGATACACGTGTCGAAATGCGTGACAATCACCTTAAATCGGATGATTTCTTTAGTGCAGCTAAATTTCCTACTATGAAATTAGCAAATGCTACACTAAAAGGTAATGATGGAAAATACATACTAACTGGAGATTTGACAATTCGCGATGTAACGAAAAAAGTAACGTTTAATGTTGTTCAAAATAATGGTATCATCACTGACCCTTGGGGAAAAACAAGAGCAGGCTTTACAGCGACAACTTCTATTAATAGATTTGACTATGGAATTAACTATGCAGACAAATTGCCAACTGGCGTATTTGCTGTAGCTCCTGAAGTACAGATTACTATAAATGTAGAAGTGGTGAAGAACTAAACACACACACTACAATAATATAAAATGGCCATTGCAATCTATTGCAATGGCTTTTTGCTTTAATATTATTTCTTGCTGCAAAAAGAAAACGGTAAATTGTGCGAGAAATAAAACAATTGAATTTCCATCTGATTCCTCATGAAAAAAACACAAGAATTAAGCAGTTTTTTTTATAGTCAATACTTCGCTGAAGGTCTTCGCATTACGCTAGGAACTATTATTCCAGTGATAGTGTGTGCTTTCTTAGGTGAATTTTTAATGGGAACTTTTATTTCCTTAGGAGCATTGATAGTAGGATTATCCGATACGCCTGGAGCACCTAGACACCGCAAGTGGGGAATGTTTTATTGTACCCTCGTTTCCATCTTTGCGATAGTTGTTACCGCATTGGCTAATGATTATATTTTCATCATGACCTTAGTGATTGCAGGATTTTCTTTCCTCTGTTCTATGCTTTCTGTATTCAATGCACGAGCAGCTACTGTGGGAATGATGGGAATTCTAATAATGCTGATTAACATCGATGCAAAATTCACCTTTCAAGAAGAGATGAATTATTTGGGACTATTCATCATTGGTGCGGTATGGTATATGCTAATCAGCTTTTCATTAATGCAAGTTCGCCCCTATCGATTAGCTCAGCAAGAACTTTCCGAGACTATTGTGCATGTAGGAGATTATTTACGATTAAAAGCTAATTTTTACGACCTAAATAAAGATGCAGAGGAAAATTACCTCAAACTCATTGAAAAGCAAATAAGTGTCAACGAGCACCAAGAAAATGTACGTGATATATTATTTCAAAGTAAAAGATCCATCAAAGACACGACAAAAGAAGGTCGTTATCTGACCTTAATCTTTAATGAAATGGTCGATTTGTTTGAGCAAAGTATGACCACGCATTATGATTATACCGAGATTCGAACTAAATATGCGATGTCAGGCATTTTGGAAGAAATTAAAATTATCATTGATAAAATGGCGCATGAATTGGACAATTTTGCCTATAAGATGCATGCGAACAAGCGTCCTATACCGTTATATGATTTCGAAAAAGAGATCGATAAATTAAGAATCCTTATCGAGGAATATGATGCACAGCAAAATGTTAATTCCATTCCACTAAAAAAAATTGTAATCAATATTCGCACGATTACCAAGCACATTCAAAATATTTATAAATATGTAGCTTTCAAAGCTGACGATATTACGAAAGAAGAAATCCAACAGTCAAACAAGTTTATCAATAGAGATATTCTGAATTGGCAGAATTTTAAAGACAATTTAAGTCTGCAATCCAGTGTCTTTAGGCATGCCCTACGAATGGCTATTGTATTATCTGGCACCTATTTCCTATTTAATATTTTCAATTATTCCAGCTTTACGACGTATTGGATTCTATTGACAATTTTAGTGATTTTAAAACCTGGTTTTGGATTGACTAAAGAAAGGAATTTGCAACGCCTTGTTGGAACTATTATTGGAGGTATTATCGGGGGTATTATCTTAATAACCGTTCCGGATGTGACTATACGCTTTGCTATACTCATCTTTTTCTTTTTGATTGCGTATAGTCTTTTCCGTGTCAATTACATCATGGCGGTCATTTTTATGACACCTTATGTGCTGATCATGCTGAGCTTTTCGGGCGTAAACACTTTAGAGATGGCAAAAGAAAGAGTGTTAGACACATTTATTGGCGGTTCTATTGCCTTTTTATCGAGTTATGTAATATTTCCGAATTGGGAAAGTTTCCAGATTAAAAGCAATATGCGCCACTTACTTGTTGCAAATTATAAATACCTAGCGCAAGCTGTATTGATATTAGCGGACAAGAAAGTTTCTATCATTGATTACAAATTGGCACGTAAAGAAGTATACATTGCATCTGCCAATATGGGTTCTACTTTCCAGCGCTTGTTGACAGAACCTAAATGGCGCCAAAAACACACCAAAGAAGTTAACCGCTTTGTGATTCTAAACCACATTTTTTCGTCTTATACAGCTACCCTTTTGACACAAATTTATAATACAGAAAACAAGTATTACACCAAAGAACATATCAAATTATTGCTGAAATCCCTGACCTATCTTCAAATGGCAATAGAAGAGATTTCTACCGCTGATTCTTCTCCTGTAGATTTTATCAAATCATTGGACAAAAATTTTTCAGAATTATCAAATGATGATACCTTATTAATTACCGAACAATTACAATTTTTGACCAAAATTTCTGGAGATTTGCAAAAGAATGTAGCTACATTAGCTTCTAAAGAAATTTAACATAAAATGGATAATAGTATTTACGACGTAATAATTATAGGTGCTGGACCAATTGGAATTGCTTGTGGTATTGCTGCGAAAAATAATAATCTATCGCATTTAATTATTGAAAAGGGGTGTCTCGTTAATTCTTTGTACAATTATCCAATCAATATGACTTTCTTTTCTTCCTCGGAACGCCTTGAAATAGAAGAAATCCCTTTTGTGACAACAAATCCCAAACCCAAAAGAGCTGAAGCTTTAGAATATTACCGTCGCGTACATGATAAATATAAATTGAATACTTGCCTTTTCGAAGAAGTATTAGCTTGTAATAAAAACGAGGGCGTTTTTGAAATTAAAACTTCAAAAGCACAGTACATTGCTAAGCATGTAATTGTTGCAACAGGTTTTTATGATATCCCTATGTACTTAAATATACCTGGCGAAAATCTACCAAAGGTAAGTCATTATTATAAGGATCCGCACTACTATGCAGGAATGAATGTAGTAGTGGTTGGAGCGAGCAATTCTTCCATAGATGCGGCTCTTGAAACATATCGTAAAGGTGCAAAAGTTACATTAGTTGTTCGTGGAACTGATATCAGTCACCGTGTCAAATATTGGGTAAGGCCAGATATTTTAAATAGAATCTCCGAAGGCTCTATTGATGTGTATTTTGAAAGTAATTTGTCAGCAATCCGACAAAATGAAGTGGTAATCAGTACCCCAAAAGGTGATGTGACTATTCCCAATGATTTCGTGCTTGCATTAACAGGTTATAGACCTAATTTCGAATTATTGAGAAAATTCAGCATTAATGTTCCCGATGAAGAATGTATGATTCCCGAACACAATCCTGAGACAATGGAAACAAATATTGAAGGACTATATCTAGCGGGGGTAGTTTGTGGTGGATTAAATACACACCTATGGTTCATCGAAAATTCACGTATTCACGCAATAATGATTATGGATTCCATTCTTTCGAAGAATTAAGCTCTAAGTCCAGCGACAAAAATTTCAGCCAACTTTTTCTGCATAGCCAGAATTTCATCAAATTCACATTTGTCTGGAATAAAATCATTTTTGAAGTCTTTCAATACAGACATACGCATACCTAAAGTACCAAAGACAAAAATGCGTGCCGTATCTTCCACATCTATCGGTTTCAATTCTCCAGAATCCACGCCTTTTTGGAAAACTTGTTCTACAGTTTTACGCTGACTTTCGAACGAATCAATTATTAATTTATCCAATTCTGTAGGAAGTTCTTTGCGCATAATGATGGTATATTCCAACAAATAGAAATATTTCTTTTTGAAATTCATGCTGATGTCCAATACAGAATTGACTCCATCCAATACATTTATCATGTTCGAAATAGAGTTTTCTATCAACCCTTGACACTCTTCGATCACATGTTCAAGAACAGCAGCATAAAGACTATTTTTATCTGGAAAATAATAATACAATAATGCTTTAGAAAAAGATAAGTCCTTCGCAATCTCCGCCATAGTTGTCTTTGCCATACCATAATGAGCAAAACGTCTTTTAGCGGTTTCTAAAATTCTTACTCTCTTTTCATCTGCATTATTAGCCATATTCAAATAAAATTTTTAGGTATTCATCCGCTTATACTATCTTTACAGCGAACTAAAGAATTTAAATATACTACATAAATTCATTAATATTCAGCAAAAGATCAAATTCAATAACGTGGAACTACAGAAAAATATTTTTTTAAAAGAGTACAATACTTTCGGTGTACAAGCAATAGCGAATCAATTTGTTGAAATACAAGACGAAAGACAGCTTATAGAATTATATAATTCTGGTATTTTCCAAAATAGATTTTTTGTCCTTGGAGGAGGAAGTAACGTGTTGTTTACAACCGATTTCGAAGGTACAATAATTAAAATTTCAAATAAAGGAATTCAACATTTTATTGAGGGGAATAATATATATATTACTGCAGCAGGTGGTGAAATATGGAATGATCTAGTATGGTATTGTGTCGATCATGGTTTCCCTGGTTTAGAAAACATGGCGTTGATCCCTGGTACAGTAGGTGCATCACCAATCCAAAATATCGGTGCTTATGGAACTGAACTGATGGATGTCATGTATACTTGTAGAGCTTTTGATACTTTGACAGGAGAATTCAAAACATTCACAAACAAAGAATGCGGCTTCTCCTATCGTGATAGCATATTCAAAAGTAAATACAAGGGTCGATATATCATTGTATCTGTAACCTACAAATTAAACCTTCATTCTGTAAGAAATACTTCTTACGGCGCTATTGAATCTGAATTAGCAAAACGAGGTATCAATAATCCTACGATGAAGGATGTAGCAGAGGTTGTATCTTTTATTCGTGTAGAAAAACTTCCAGATCCAAGTACTATTGGGAATGCAGGTAGTTTTTTCAAAAATCCAATTATTTCTAATTCCCAATTAAATGAGTTAAAACAATCATTTCCAAATATTGTTAAATATTCTATAGATGAGCAACACAGCAAAGTGGCTGCTGGTTGGCTAATTGAACAAGCGGGATGGAAAGGAAAAGAAATAGGCAATGTTGCAATTTGGAAAAATCAAGCGTTGGTAATAACAAATAAAGGAAACGCTACAGGTAAAGAAATTTTTCAAGTGTCACAAGAAATAATTGATTCGGTTTTTGATATTTTCGGTATAGAATTGGAAAGAGAAGTAAATATTTTATAAAAAAGTTTTCCACAATTCTTAAAAACTTTTTTTAATTAAAATTTAAAAAATGCTATTCTCAGTAGCAAAAATACGTTTTTTAATATTTTTTATTTATTATTAACAAAAATTTAATAAAAAGCGATAAAATTCTAGCACAGTGTTTGTAAGGTTTTTATTAACCGTAGTATTCTTTTTATAAATCTGAAGGCTACTTTTTTTTAATTACAAACCTCAAGGCTATGAACAGAACAGAATTTAACACTTTGGTGATAGAACATTCAGATTCATTAAGATCGTATGCAAGAAATTTTACGAAAGATAGTGATGATGCAAATGACCTAGTCCAAGACACGCTGCTAAAGGCTGTCACTTATTTCAAAAACTTCAGGGATGGAACGAATCTTAAAGGTTGGTTGTATACCATTATGAAAAACACCTTTATAAACAACTACCGTCGTATTACGAAGTCAAATAGCTTTATTACGAAAGAAGAAGAAATTTCTCCAGTAAATCTTGTCCATTCTGCGACTAAAAATCAAGGAGAAAACAAGTTCGTATTAGAAGACATTAACTGCGCACTTTCATCATTAGCAGAAGATTACTATACACCCTTTACGATGTATTTTGAAGGATATAAATATCATGAAATATCCGAACATTTGAACATTCCTATAGGAACAGTAAAAACCAGAATTCATGTTGCACGTAAAGTAATGAAAAAGACATTATCTACTTACAAGTACTAATATTTGTACATTTGTAAGATGAGCGATGATAACTTAACCGTATACACGAAATCACAATTAGCTTTACGAAATGGACAGGATAAACCCGAAATATGGGTTGGGTTTAAAGGATATATTTATGATGTCTCCGAAAGCAGATTATGGAAAAAAGGCATGCATTATGAGCATTGGGCAGGACAAGATCTGACAGAAGAGTTAGCAGATGCGCCACATTCAGAATCTGTCTTCGAAAGATTCAAAAAAATAGGGAGAATTGGATAACCAATCTGCCTATTTTTTTGTATATAAATACAATTACGCAATTTCAAACTTTGATAAAGCAACAAACTGTTGTAAACGAGCAGCAATCTCTTCTTGTGTAAGATTTTGTAAGCGCTCCGTACCGAATTTTTCTACGCAGAAAGACGCCATAGCTGATCCATAGATAATAGCATTTTTCATGTTATTAAAATTAATCGATTTCACTTTTGCCATATAACCTATAAAACCACCCGCAAAAGTATCACCGGCACCTGTAGGATCAAATACATCTGCTAAAGGCAATGCAGGTGCAGAAAAAATCTGACCTTCACCGAAAAGCAATGCACCATGTTCACCTTTCTTGATGATCAAGTATTTGGGCCCCATGTTCAAAATCTTTTCAGAAGCTTTTACTAAAGAATATTCACCAGAAAGCTGACGTGCTTCCGCATCATTAATAGTCAAAACATCCACTCGTTGCAAGACTTTTTTCAAATCTTCCAAAGCTACATCCATCCAAAAGTTCATCGTATCCAAAACCACTAATTTTGGTTTCTTTTCCAAACGTTCTAAAGTAATTAATTGCACTTGAGGAGTCAGATTACCTAACAATAAATATTCGCAATCTTGATAGGAACTAGGGATTTTAGGATCAAAATCTTCTAGAACATTTAATTCCGTGATTAAAGTATCACGTGAGTTCATATCATTGTGGTATTTTCCTGACCAAAAGAAGGATTTACCCCCTTTTACCACCTCTATTCCCTCGATATCGATTCCTTTGGATTGAATAATATCCATATTATTCCCAAAATCCTCTCCCACTACACTCACCAATTTCACATCATCATAAAGATTAGAAGCCGATAAGCCAGCGAAAGTAGCAGCACCTCCAACTATTTTATCAGTTCTACCAAAAGGTGTCTCTATCGCATCAAAGGCAACTGTCCCCACAATAACTAAACTCATTTTATTTTTTTATGAATAGTGTAATACCATATCGGCAATAACCGAAAATAACTGCTCCAATCTTTGGAATCGTCCCCCGTCATCCTCACAGCTGCTCACTTGAGCTATAGTAGATAACTACTAGGATTTTATAAATCAAGGTGCAAAATTAATCATTTAATATGTATTACCCAAGATATAAAGTATTTGAGTCAATGCAAATAAGTAAACGCTTTCGAGCATTATTTAAGTTTCTTCTGATTTCTTTGTTATTAAAGAACAATAACTTTATCTTGTTGTTTCAATATGGGCTTCAGGTCCAATCCCTCTACTAAGAGATATTTAAGTTATAAACGCATATGCCCATCATATAAACAAAAATTTATGAGAAAACTAGCACTACATTGGCAAATATTAATTGGAATTTTACTAGGAATATTCTTTGGCGTATTATCGATACAATTTAATGAAGGCAAAGAATTTGTTTTAGACTGGATAAAACCATTCGGTACTATATTCATAAATCTATTAAAACTGATTGCAATCCCTCTTATTATTGTATCGCTGATAAAAGGTATTTCAGATCTAAAAGATATTACACAATTGTCAAGCTTGGGGCTAAAGACTTTCGGATTATATATCAGCACCACCATAATTGCCGTATGTATCGGATTACTTTTAGTAAATCTAATCCAACCTGGATCTTTCATTACAGACAACACAAGACAAGAGATGTTACAGTCTTTTGGAGGTGAAATCAATCAGAAGGTGGATGAAGTCAACAAAATAAACGAACGAAGAGGCCCGCTACAAGTTTTGGTAGACATTGTTCCAGAAAATATATTTGCAGCAACATCCTCTAATAGCAATATGCTCCAAGTGATTTTTTTCAGTCTATTAGTTGGTATTGCTATGATTATGCTTCCATTAACTCAAATAGAACCATTGAAAAAAGTACTTGACGCAGCCAACGATGTCGTATTGAAAATAGTGGATATAATTATGCTATTTGCTCCATACGGCGTATTTGCTCTTATCGTGACACTAATTGCCGAAGCTCCCTCTACGGATATGTTTAAAGCCTTAAGCATATATGCCGTCACTGTTATCCTTGGCCTTTTAATCATGGTTTATTTAATTTATGGATCATTTATATATCTATTTGGCAAAAAAAATCCGTTAGAATATTTTAAAGCAATACTACCAGCACAGCTTCTGGGTATATCGACAAGTTCAAGTGCAGCCACCCTCCCCGTGACAATGGAATGTGCAGAAGAGAATCTGAAGATACGAAAGGATGTATTGAGTTTTGTCCTGCCTATAGGTGCTACAATCAATATGGATGGGACTTGTCTTTATCAAGGCGTTGCAGCGGTATTTATAGCGCAGGTAATGGGATATGATCTTAATTTCTCGCAACAATTAAGTATTGTAGCCACAGCCACTTTAGCTTCTATTGGTGCAGCTGCAGTTCCGGGCGCAGGAATTTTGATGTTGGTTATAGTCCTCGAATCAATAGGTGTAAATCCTGCGGGTATAGCTTTAATTTTTGCAGTTGATAGACCACTTGATATGCTACGAACTGCCACAAACGTGACCGGTGACTTAATGGTAGCTACCTTAATGAATAAAACAAAGCTATAGCATACTAAATCGAGTAGGAGGAAAATGAAAGTTATCTTCCTACTTTCATTTTCCGACCTCTCACACCACCGTACATGCGGTTCCGCATACGGCGGTTCCTTACTTACGATACTATTCTACGATAACAATCCATTAAAAAAAGGATAGTTGGCACGCTTTAGATTATCGTTGTTCAGTGCCCGATGGAGTATAAAGCTGTCAGCGATGCGCCAATAACCCTTTCGTGTATTTGCCCATTCCCAAGCTTTACGCTTATCAATTCCACATTTACATAGATTATTAAAACGTGTCTTTATCTTCTTCCAACTCTTCCAGATGCACATCCGAAGCCTGCGCCTATACCATTCCTCTATCCGCTGTAACCGGCTCTTCATGTCCGCAAGCTTGAAGTATTCGAGGCAACCTCTAATGAACAGACCTAAAGAAGCTTTCCGATTTTCATAGCCCATACCATTGCTACGGCCTGTCAATTCTTTTAGTTTAGATTTGAGTTTGTCGTAACTTTTGGGGTGGATGCTCAAACGGCATTCTCCGGACTTCATATAGAAGCTATAGCCTAGAAACTTCATCCCTCTTACATAGCCGGTAGTTGTCTTCTCTTTATTGACACGCAGATACAGTATATTCTCTATGAATCGAATAATACTCCTTTTTGTCCTCTCTGCGGCTCGCTTGCTCCTACAGAAGACTAAACAGTCATCCGCATACCGAACAAAAGGATGCCCTCGACGTTCCAGTTCCTTATCTAACTCATTGAGCATAATATTACTCAACAATGGACTTAATGGACCGCCTTGAGGTACTCCCGAATGGCTCGCCCCAAACTTTGTCCCGACCTGAACTCCTGCCAAAAGATATTTATGGATAAGCGAAACTACTCGGCCATCCTTGATACGTTTAGAAAGAAGTTCTATCAGGCGACTATGGTTGATCGTATCGAAGAATTTCTCCAAGTCTAAGTCAACAGCATACTTGTAGCCTGATGAAATATAGGCCTGGGCTTGTTTCAGGGCATCATGGCTACTCCGATCAGGACGGAAGCCATAGCTGGTATCACTAAATTCCCCTTCGTAGATGGGAGAAAGAACTTGTGATATAGATTGTTGCACAAGACGGTCTACTAAAGTTGGGATACCAAGTAAGCGTTTCTTTCCGCCGTCTTTGGGTATCTCAACGCGACGAACGGGACTGGGTTTATACTTGCCTTGCATGATTGATTGCCACAGAACTTCTTTGTGTTCTCTTAGCCACTCAGGCAGACCCGCTGTTTCCATACCGTCGACCCCACCACTCCCCTTATTGGACATCACTTGTTTATAAGCCTTGTTCATGTTGTAAGGGGAAAGGATTCGTTCCAGTAAGTCGTCTTTCGTAAATAATACTTCCGTGAGGTGGTTTTCAGTTATCCCAATAAAAGTCTGCACTCCTCGATAGCCCTTGGATTCTGTCCTACTATTCTCGAGCCAGTTATCACTCGTAGTTGATATTTTCTGCATTCTTTCTTTCATCAGGTAACATTCATTGACTGCTCACTTACAATAAGGTTCAGCCCTTCGATACGTTAATCGTTTCTACTATGGCTTCTGCTGACTTCTCACAGCAAGCTTTACTCCGAGCCTCTGAAAAAAAACATCCACTCGTCTGTGAGAACTCCTCAGTTAAGATTTTATTCTTTCCATCTTATACCTGCTTGATTTACTATGGACGTTCCGAATAGCTATCGGGCTTCGTCTTGTCTTGCAGACTCGCCCACGTCCTTTAGCCTTATATCAAGTTTCTGTCCGTCAGGTCAGATGTTTGCCGCAGACTTCCTTCAGATTCTACCTCGCGAATAGACACCCTTGTCCTTAGCTGGACACTTCCCGCTATTAGGGCGTGTTGGGGACTTACACCCGTTAGAATAAAACCATGCTGGGCGAACAATGAAAAAGCCGAATCTCTTAATGAGATTCGGCTTTTTAGCTCCTGAAGCTGGGCTCGAACCAGCGACCCTCTGATTAACAGTCAGATGCTCTAACCTGCTGAGCTATTCAGGATCATATTAGTAGGTTTTCCCTGTCAACGGCACAAAGATAACACTTGTCTTTATAGATTCAAAATGAATTTTAAAATTTCTTTGTTCCTTTTTAAAGCGGAAAAAACCTACAAAAAATCTATTAATTAACTTCTACTTCTGTTTTAGCTTTTTCGTAGCTCTCATTGTGTACACTTGCTACCGCTCTACCAGATGGATCATTCAAGTTTTGGAATGAAGCATCCCACAGTAAAGCTTCCGGTGTACTACAAGCTACTGATTTCACTGAAGGAACAGTTTTCGCTGCAGCTTCAGAAGGGAAATGCGATTCGAAAATCGATCTGTAGTAATATTCCTCTTTGTTTTTAGGTGTATTCACAGGGAAACGTGTAGCAGCCGCTGCAAACTCCTCATCTGTAACTTTAGATTCAGCCTGTGCTTTCAATGTATCGATCCAGCTGTACCCTACTCCATCAGAGAATTGTTCCTTTTGACGCCATGCAATACTTTCTGGCAAGTAGTCTTCGAAAGCCTTACGAACTACCCATTTTTCCATACGACCATCCTTAATCATTTTGTCTGCTGGATTCAACCGCATCGCTACATCCATGAATTCTTTATCCAAGAAAGGAACACGTCCTTCTACACCCCATGCTGCCAAAGATTTGTTTGCTCTCAAACAATCGTATAAATATAATTTTTTCAGTTTACGAACTGTTTCTTCGTGGAACTCCTGAGGATTTGGTGCTTTGTGGAAATACAAATAACCACCGAACAGCTCATCCGAACCTTCACCTGACAACACCATCTTTATCCCCATTGATTTGATAACACGAGCCAATAAATACATTGGTGTAGAAGCTCGAACTGTAGTAACGTCGTAGGTTTCCAAGTGATAGATTACATCGCGGATAGCGTCCAAACCTTCTTGAATAGTAAAGTTGACTTCGTGGTGAATAGTACCAATATGATCAGCAGCTTTTTGAGCTGCTACTAAATCAGGAGCACCTTTCAATCCTACTGCGAATGAATGCAATTGTGGATACCAAGCTTCTTCCTGATCACCTGATTCAATACGTTTTGAAGCGAACTTTTTCGTAACAGCAGCAATTACTGATGAATCCAAACCTCCCGATAATAATACACCATAAGGCACATCGGACATCAATTGACGGTGCACAGCAGCTTCTAATGCATCGCGTAAATCATCAATGCTCGTCACATTATCCTTTACCGTTTCATAAGATTCCCAATCACGCTTATACCATTTCTGAGGTTCTAAACCTTCTTTGCTGTAAATATAATGTCCTGGAGGAAATTGTTCGACTGTAGTACAGAAACCTTCTAATGATTTCAATTCCGAAGCAACAAAAAATTGACCTTCATCATCACGACCATAGTACAAAGGAATAATCCCCATATGATCACGTGCTACGAAAAATGAATCTTTTCTTGAATCATATAATGCAAAGCCAAAAATTCCGTTTAGATCTTCGACGAAACTAGGGCCTTTTTCTAAGTACAAAGCTAATACTACCTCAGAATCTGAATTAGTAGCAAAATTATAATGTGGTAAGGAATTACGTAGTTCTTGATGATTGTAGATTTCACCATTAACTGCTAATACAACTTTCCCGTCAGGACTGTACAACGGTTGACTTCCTGATTTAGGATCTACAATAGCTAAACGCTCGTGCGCCAAGATAGCTTTAGATGAGCTGAAGATACCTGACCAATCTGGTCCGCGGTGACGAATACGTTTTGACATTTCTAATACTTGGGGTCTAATCTGCGACTCCTCTTGCACTAATTCAAATGCTCCAATAATACCACACATAATTTATATTTTTCTTTGAGTTATTTCTAAATTATTTAATAACACAAAATAACAGCTTTAAAAACAAAAATCATAACATTTATTGATTTTTATTGAAATTTTAACATTTTATACATGTTTTTTATAAAAATAAAATAAAACAAGTGTTATTAGCATATCAAATATGAAATTTTGAAAATTTCATTAATCGGATAGGAGGAACGGGATTAATTCCCGTTCCGACCTTCCACAGCACCGTACGTACCGTTCGGTATACGGCGCTTCCCTAAGTTGTAACACGAACTCGCTTGTATTCTGCCAGCAAAGAT
>PJUJ01000150.1_pt1 | contig 51807 bp, 48 predicted proteins | sample 1512321 | NCBI WGS metagenome assembly PJUJ01 (sample SAMN08177669, study PRJNA422409) | Feces metagenome, whole genome shotgun sequencing project. | isolation source: Chicken feces enriched on filter paper: beechwood xylan treatment | host: Gallus gallus | place: USA: Madison | collected 2015-01-15 | reverse complement strand
TAATATCTGAGAAAATACGTTTATATTTACCATGGCGGTGATGGAATTTTAGCGAATTAAATATAGCAATCCCTGCTATATAAATACACCGCCATTTTTTCCCTTATTTTGGACACTACTGTATTAAATTATGAAATTTAAATTAATAATTCAAATACTTTCTTAATAAAATATTAAAGTTTGTTTTGTTTAATTGTGGTTTCCATTGATTTTATCATGTTTTAATGAGAATATTGCTTTTTGAGGATAATATAATACAGTTATAACAGATATTTTTTTGAGGAAGGTGATTGATAATCACTGATAATAATAGATTAACGATACGAAAGATTAAATGAATGGAGAGGAGATCTTTGGCTATAGGTTGGTTGTAGTTTAATGAATTATACCTTTAATAAGGTATCTATTATTTCCCATTCCTTTTACGTATTGTTTTTTATCAAGGATATAAGAATTGCCTACGTTATAATTCATTGTTTCTTCATTAACAAAAAGTAAATTTTGCGTTTTCTTATAAATGCTTATTTCAACAGGTAACTTTTGGTTGAAAATAACTTTTACTGTTATTTTGGTTTTAGAGTCGGTAGGAGTAGAATAAATTAAAGTATCTCCATTTGATTCTTTAAGAAATTCAGTTCCAGATTTATTGATGTCAATAGTAGAAAATTGTGCAAGCTCTTTTTCCCAATTGGAAATTTTAATTTCCTTGCTTTCCGATGATTTATCGTTTGAAACTGTTTTGGTGACAGTTGGATTCAAGGTTTGAAGTTTTTGTACTTCTTCCTTAAAGAATTGAGGGATATCAAATTCTGTTGTAGTTGATTGTGAAGACAAAGAAGTATTGCAACTGTATAATAATACAGCTGCAATAGTTAAGAAAGGTATAAATTTAAATGTCTTCAATGAATCATTATTAATTTACTAATACATTGCCTGTCATTTCCAATGGAATGTCCAGATTCATCAATCGTAATACAGTAGGAGCGACATCTCCTAATTTACCATCTGCGATAGAAGAATAATCTTTATCAATTAGAATACAAGGAACAAGATTTGTCGTGTGTGCTGTATTTGGAGAGCCATCTTCATTTAGCATGAATTCAGAATTACCATGATCCGCTAAGATGATGAAGGAATATCCAAATTCTAATCCGGTTTCTACGACTTTCTTTAAACATACATCAACAGTCTCGACAGCTTTCACCACAGCTTCAAATACACCTGTATGGCCAACCATATCAGGATTAGCAAAGTTTAGACATATAAAATCCGGGCGATTGCTTACGATATCATTGCAAATAGCATCCGCAATACCATAAGCGCTCATTTCAGGTTGAAGATCGTAAGTAGCTACTTTCGGAGAAGGAATCAACAATCTATGTTCACCTTTGAACTCATCTTCGCGACCTCCAGAGAAGAAAAATGTCACGTGTGGATATTTTTCTGTTTCTGCAATACGAACTTGAGTTTTACCTTGTGCTTCTAAAGCCTCACCTAACGTATTGGTTAGATTATCTTTTTGGAAGATTACTTTTACCCCTTTGAATGTGTCATCGTATGATGTCATAGTGACATAATACAAATTCAAAGGTTTGATGTTATATTCTGGAAACTCTTGTTGCGTTAATGCAATTGTAATTTCGCGGCCACGATCTGTTCGGAAATTAAAACAAAATACTACATCGCCTTCTTTAATCACAGCTTTTGGTGAGCCGTCATGGTTAGCAATAAAAATTGGTTTTACAAATTCATCTGTCACTCCAGCTTTGTAGGATTGTTTGATTGATTCTTGTAAGTTAGAAGAATGTTGACCAATTCCTTTAGTCAATAAATCATATGCTTCTTTTACGCGTTCCCAACGGTTATCTCTATCCATAGCATAGTAACGTCCAATAGCAGAGGCAATCGTTCCAGTTGAAGTTGCTAAGTGACTTTCTAGATCTTTAACATATTCCAAACCACCATTAGGATCTGTATCACGACCATCTAGAAAAGCGTGAATAAAAACTTGGTCGTTATTAAATCCTGCTACTTTGGCCGCATCACATAATGATTTAAGATGCGAAATATGCGAGTGTACACCACCATCAGACAACAATCCAATGAAATGTACATTCTTATTGTTTTGTTTTGCATAGTCAAAAGCATCTTGAATTACCTGATGACTTTCGAATATGCCATCTTTTGCTGCCTTATTAATACGTCCAAGTTCTTGATATACTACTCTTCCAGCACCTAAATTCATGTGACCTACTTCGGAGTTACCCATTTGACCTTCTGGAAGACCTACAGCTTCGCCTGAGGCTTCAAGTTTTGAATTAGGGTATTTTTCTAATAGAGAATTTAAATAAGGAATCTTTGCTGCCAATACAGCATTTGAATTATCATTTTTGCCATAACCCAATCCATCCAGGATGATTAAGGCTACTTTCTTTTGATTTAAGTTGTCCACACACAAATATAAAAAATCCTAAGCTTAAGTTATTAAATTCTGAAATGAAATTATTCGATTCTGATAATTTGCTATTTTATGGGAATAATATTGTTTGAAAGGTGTTGTATTGATATATTCGCACATATTTTCTAGTTGATGGGTAAAATTTTATACGTTTTAATTTTTATATTGTCTGTATTTGATCCTTCAAATTTTCGAGAGATTGATAAAATGATTGGGAATGCGCTGAGGAATGGAGATGCTAAAGAATTAAGTAAATTTTTTACTTCTTCTGTAAAGATTTCTATACATAGAAATGTACAGATCGCATCCAAATATCAGGCAGAGTTGATTGTTTCGGAATACTTGAGTGCGAATAAATTAAGTGATATAAAAATTTCTCGCTTAAATGAAAGTCAGCCCAACCATTTGGTTGTCTATAATGCTAAAACTCACAACAAACCAATCCGAATATTAATTAAAACAGTAAAATTAAAGGAAAGCGAGTTTATTTCGGAATTCCGAGTTGAATAGAAATTTATTTTCACGTAACATATATTTTGCTCATCTTAGCTTAATATTTTTATAGATTATTGAACAAATACAATGGATTTAGCATATAAAAATCTCTTGAAAACTTTTGTGGATCAAGCCATTCAGGAAGATGTACAAGATGGCGATCACACAACTTTAGCCTCATTACCAGAAGATAAGTTGGGTGAAGCAAAGTTGTTGGTTAAAGACAATGGAATTTTATCTGGAGTAGAAGTAGGAGTAGAGATTTTTAAACAAATCGATGAAGATTTACAAGTACAGGTGCTCATCGAAGATGGTGCAGAAGTAAAATTCGGAGATATTGCATTGCTTGTTCGAGGAAGTATCCATTCTATTTTGAAAGCAGAGCGTTTAGTATTAAATGTGATGCAGCGCATGTCTGGTATTTCTACACGCACCGCTGAATATGTAAAAGAGTTAGCGGGTACGAATACTAAAGTGTTGGATACTAGAAAGACTACGCCGCTATTACGATTTTTAGAAAAACGTGCTGTTGTATTGGGGGGAGGTGTGAACCATAGATTTGGTTTGTATGATATGATCTTAATAAAAGATAATCATGTGGATTATGAAGGCTCAATCTCAAACGCCGTAAATAATGCTATTGCTTACAAGCAAAAGAATAATATCAATATTCCTATAGAAGTAGAAGTTCGAAGTTTTGATGAGTTGAATGAACTTTTGTCCTGTCAAGGTGTTGATAGAGTGATGTTCGATAATTTTACACCAGAAAACGTAAAAAAGGCTGTTGAATTGGTTGGTGGTAGGTTGATTACTGAAGCATCAGGAGGTATTGATTTAACAACTATTCGTTCATATGCGTTATCAGGTGTGGATTATATCTCTGTAGGTGCATTGACACACTCGGTGAAAAGTTTAGATTTGAGTTTAAAAGCTAAGCTTATTTAGTATTTTTGTTAAGGATTTAAAAAAATTAATGATTTCATTATATCTATTTGGTGTAGTTGTACTAGCCTATTTGTTTGGTTCCATTCCTACAGCGGTATGGTTTGGCCAAGCGTTTTACGGGGTAGATGTGCGGGAGTATGGTAGTGGTAATGCAGGTGCGACTAATACATTTCGGGTTTTGGGAAAGAAAGCTGGAATTATTGTGATGCTTGTAGATATTTTCAAAGGCTGGACAGCCACCAATTTACCTTATTTGTTAGATTCGGGAATTGTAGGGACATCCGATTCTATACATTTTGTGAATTTTCAGTTGGCACTAGGAGTCATTGCTGTTTTAGGTCACTTATTCCCAATTTTTGCAGGGTTTAGAGGCGGAAAAGGGGTTGCTACCTTGTTTGGGATGGTGATTGCTATACAACCTTTAGCCGCATTATGTTGTGTGACTATTTTTCTTTTATGTCTTCTTATTAGTCATTACGTTTCTTTAAGTTCAATTAGTGCGGGTTTTACATTCCCTATTAGCTTGGCTTTAATTATTAAAACAACTGTGCCTTCTTTGATGTTGTATGCTATAGCAATTTGTGTTTTGATACTTATTACACATCAAAAAAATATTGAACGCTTACTTAAGGGTAAAGAATCTAAAATTTACTTATTCAAAAAATCTTCAAAATAATTTCGAAGAATTGAACTTTTAGGAATTATTATTGTCTTTAATAGGTAGAAAGAAATTATAAAACAAAAATTATCATGAAAAAGATATTTACTTATGCATCTTATGTGTTGTTGGGAGCAACATTGATGGGCTGTGCTACTTCAGCAGTTACAGGTAGAAAATACTTGAAACTGGTGGATAGCGAAACTATAAATCAGCAAGCAAGCTTAGCGTATAAAGAGTTTTTAAGTGATAAAAGCACAAAAGTTGTTACGGGAACTGCACAGGCTACAGCTGTAAAAAGAGTTGGTAATAATATAGCAGCTGCGACTCAAAGATATTTACAACAAAAAGGGATTGCTGATCAATTTAATTTTAACTGGGAATTTAACCTTATTCAGAATGATGATGTCAATGCGTGGTGTATGCCTGGTGGTAAAGTAGCTGTATTCACTGGTATTCTGCCCCTTTCAGGAACTGATGGTGGTTTAGCAACAATTATGGGACATGAGATTGCGCATGCATTAGAAGAACATTCTGTAGCGCAGGTTTCTAATCAAATGGCTTTGCAGTTAGGAGCTCAGGTATTGGGGGCTGCATCTCAGATGTCAAATAATAAAGGTGTAGCTGTATTAAATCAAGTATATGGTATTGGCGCACCCATCGGTATGTTGAAGTTCTCTAGAAATGATGAGTTAGCGGCTGATAAAGCAGGTTTAATTATTATGGCAATGGCTGGATACGATCCAAACGAAGCCGTGAAATTTTGGGAAAGAATGGCTGCAGCTAAGTCTGGTGCTAATTCAGTGCCTGAATGGCTAAGTACGCACCCTAGTGATGCTCGACGTATTGCTCAGATTCAATCTTTAGTACCTGAAGCAATGCAATACTATAAAAAGTAATTAAAGGCATTAATATATTGAAAACGCCAAATGAGGAATCATTTGGCGTTTTTCTTTTAGTATAGATTTGATTATGGAATGTTCAAATACTTGTGTGTTTGTAAAGAAATATTCCATTTTGGATTTTCCTTTACATAATCAATGATAAGGGGCGTTACTTCCGCAGCTTTGGACCACTCGGGTTGCAAATAAAGTTTGCAATTAGGACCTACCATTTTAGCGTGTTCCTCTGCCCATAAGAAATCTGATTTATTAAATACAATAACTTTTAGTTCGCCAGCAACAGCAAGCACCTCTGGTCTTGGAGCTTTAAATTTCTTCGGTGAAAGACATATCCAATCCCAATAACCGCTTAAAGGATAAGCTCCTGAAGTTTCAATAAAAGTCTGTATTCCTTCTTCTTTAAGACGAGACGTCAATAAGTCCAAATTATAGATCAAAGGTTCTCCTCCTGTAATGACCACTGTCTTCGCTGGTTGTGATTGGGCATTTTTAACAATTGTTTCAGCGCTAGTAAGTGGATGTAAAGTTGCGTCCCAACTTTCTTTGACATCACACCAATGACAACCAACATCACATCCTCCAAGACGAATAAAATAAGCCGCTTTTCCGGTATGATATCCTTCTCCTTGAATTGTGTAAAATTCCTCCATAAGAGGTAGTAACGAGCCGTCTTCTGGTACTTGATGTGACATTATCTAAATTTTAAGATGCAAAGGTACGATTTATTCATGTTATGTGGTATTATGGAATAAGTAAACTATTTACCTATTGGTTATTTAAGTGTCAAAATGTTATATTTACAACACGACTTCCAATGTAAATTATGAGGGAAAACCTAAAGGTATTATTAATTATATTTTTCTTTATTCAATTTAATGTAGCTTTTTCTGATGGATCTAAAGACTTATATCCAGCTGGGGTGAAGGGCGCACGAGCGTATATGGAAACTGAAGTTTATAATGGTAGTATACTTTATCATAATTTTTATAATAATGGTAGACATTTCGCATATGTGAAAAAAAATGAAATATTAGCTGTTAGTTCCAGCGCGCAAGGTATAGGTAATGGAACTATTCGTGTATATAGTCCATCTGGACATTTGTCTTCACCATCCAATAACACAGTAGGTAGAATCACCGCTCGGCCAGGATTGAATAATAGAGAAGCTGAATTAGCAGGTCCTCGATTAGGTTATGATGCGTATGAAATTCCAGTTGATGAAGAAGGGATTTGGACTATTGAATTTACTTCTCCAGGAAATTCAAGTACGCTTCCTAATAATCTAGCTAATGAAAACTGGACTCAAGAAGCTAATCAAAATTTTATTGCTGCATGGGATATTTCAGTTAGAAATGAGTCAGATACCGATTGGTTGACGGGTAGAGTTTTTGCCAATGTCCTTAATCTCCATTTAAATGGTGGAGGGATGACAGATCCCAATTATGCTTATTATGGCGTGAATTATGTGCTTACCAAAGATGGATATTATTATCGTGTAGATGGCAATGGGAGTATAGGTCTAAGATTTACTTATTTTGTCAATAATTCGGGTATACTAGATCAGAACAATATTCCTAGTTACAAAAGTTCGCCAGCAGGTTTTAATGCCTCTATACACAATCCAAACGGTAATGATGTAGGTAATGAGTTTATCACGCACAAGATATTTTATACCTTACCGAATCTAGATTTGCCTAAAATTACTAGAAGTCACTTTGGAGAAACCTGGTTACTAAATGAAATTCAAATACCACAAGTTAAGAATATCACTTTTGAGGGTTCTGAAAAGACTTCTAATAATGTCAACACTAAAGGTGTAAAAATAAATTTTGAGACTAATTATGCTGGACGATATAAAATAACAATTAAAAGTAACGATCAGAATATTAGTTTTCAGCCTTTTGAAGCAATTGTAAATGCTACTGTAGGTAATAACGAGTATGAGTGGAAAGGTGTAGATGGAGAAAATAATTTTGTTCCTCATGGGGGGTATAATATAAAAGTAAGCGTAGCTTCTGTAGAAGGGGAAGTTCATTTTCCGTATTTTGATATGGAAATAAATCCCAATGGACTCAAGTTAGAGCGCTTTGATAGGGAAACAAATACCCCTTCGCCAGCAATTCTATATTGGGATGATAGTGATATTCCTCTCGGTAATAATTTTGGAGAACATTCCAATCCTATAACCAATCTTGCTGGGATATTAAGCAGTCAAAATGGTCATCGATGGGGGACCTATACTGCCTTTTCTGGAGCTCCATTTAATAATAATTTGTATACAGGTAATAATAGCTTTGGAAATAATATGGCTATGGATACTTGGTCATATGCTGTTCAGGTAGATGAATCTATTGAAAAAGAAATAGTAGTTGAGGTCGCTGATCTACAAGTGATTTCGATAGATGCTGACAAAGATACAATTGAGCTTAATGATAGAGTGAATTATACCATGCGTGTACGCAATAATGGTCCATCAGATGTAATCGGAAGTAACTTTGAGTTTAGTCTACCTGAAGGTTTTACTATTGAAAATATCAATTTTTTAGGAGCTGATTGTGCATCCATTGGTTTGCAAACAATAACAAAAAATATAGCTAACATTCATATCGATATCAAAAATGGGTGTGAAGCGGTTTTTGTCATTCGAGCTTTTGCAAATAATGTTCCTGATGCCACATATGGCATTGTTCCAGCGGAAGCTGGTATAGTTCGTCCTAAAGGATCTACAGATCCTGATGCAACTCTGGACGACAATGCTGCCCTTGCTCCCAAATCCGCACGAGAGGAATGTTCTCCACAAGGCTGCAATAATATCAAAATTAATTCAGATGTGTTTTTGTTGGAACCTTTAAATGAAAGAGGTCAGATTGCATTATTAAAACAAGCAAGACATATCGATCAAAATAATTCAGGTTTCCAGGAAGAAGGAGAAATAATAGAATATAAATTTACTATCAGAAATACAGGGGAAGTGTTGGTAAAGGATTTTATTCTCATTGACACGTTAGTTAGCATGGATACTATTGTCATCAATGATATTATGTTGGCTAAAAATCAACAGCATGAATTTATTCTGCCTTATACAATTACAAGACAGGATGTAATTAATGGCGAGGTAATAAATCAAGCTTTGGTTATGGGGAAGAATCCAAGAAACTTTGATGTAAAGGATTTATCCGGGACTGATTTCAATAATAATCAAAAAACCAGATTGGATATTGACCAAATACCATTATTTCAATTGAAGAAAACAGTTAAAAATGCAGGAAAAGGTTCTGGTGAGAATGGACAATTTACGATCGGTGATGAAATTAAATATCAATTCGAGATCAAACATGAAGGGAATATTTCTATTCATAATATCAAATTAATTGATGAACTACTATTCCAATCTCCTCAAGATATTAGTATAAATAAAATAGACAACCAGATTACAACTGTAGAAAATTCTTATCAAGTAACTGGAGAAGATATTCTTCGAGGTTTTGTAGAAAATACAGCTGTTGTAGAAGGGTATGATACTAAATACAATAATACATTACGCGATACTTCAGGTACTACTTTTGAAAATAAGGAAATTACTAAAACTTTAGTCGCCAAACCGCCTATTGCCAAAGCAGATAAGATTGATGTTTATCAAGGTGCAAATGTGGAATTAAATGTGTTAGCTAATGATGAAAGAGGTAGTAGTGATTGGAATAATGGACGGGTTGAGATTATTGATCCTCCAATTATGGGTAGATTGGAGGTTAATGGTATTAATATATTATATACGCAATATAATAATCTTGAAAGTGGAGAAGATTTTTTCACCTATAGGATCCATGATAATAGCAGATTAACTAGTGAAATCGTTGGAGTTGATTTAACGATAATTAAAACAGTTCCTATTACAGTTGACGATTATTTTGTTCAATATTATAATACTAGAGTGACAATATCACCTGCAGATAATGATTATGTAGAAAATTCAGAGCTGGATTTTGAAAGCATAACGATAATTAATCAACCAATGAATGGAAGGTTAGTTTATATGGGAAAAGGAAAATTTACTTTTACCTCGGAGAAAACTTTCTCAGGAATTGATCAATTTACTTATCGCATCATGGACAAAAATGATAACTGGTCTGAACCTGCTACAGTTAAAATTGAAGTAGCAGGTATTCTGATTCCAAATGTAATAACTCCAAATGGTGATGGTCTAAATGATACTTTTGAATTAATTGGAGTTTATCAATTTGAACGCGTAGAAATACAAATCTTTGATCGTTTTAAAAATCTTATTTACGAAAATTCGAATTATAAGAATGATTGGCAAGTGAGTTCAAGTGTGCGAGATGGAACATATCTTTATATTCTTAAGTTTAATAAAAAAGGAGAAAAGGCAATTATTAGAAAAGGTTCCTTATTAATTACTCGCGAGAAAATTAATTAGTTTTAATGCCATTCTTCGCGTCCAAGTATTTTCTTTTGCTCGTAATTTAGACTTTCATCTTCTGTAAGATTTGACGGTGTTAATGTTAGCAATTTGGGCTGACCCGCATCGAGCCATGCAGAGTACCAAAAAGAAGCGACAGCAAATATAGATGCCTTGAAACGTCTTTCCACCATACCATTTAGTTCGGTATTATAAGCTTGTACATAAGGATCAGAATAGGTTTGTATGAGTTGATTGTTTCTTTCTATATAAGATTTAATCTCAGAATCCCTAAAAGACTTGTTCAAAGCTTTTTCAATTAACAATACAGAATCAACTAAAGCATTGCTTTCACGCACTATCTTCCAAGCAAAATTAACTGGATCGGAAATATATTGGGCAGAGCCAATAAATAAATCATAATCTGTCATATACATCTCAGGAATACGGGTTTCCCAGAGTGCATGAATTCCTATTTGGTTAGTGTATTGACCATTATAGTTACTAGTAGTATGTAAAGGAACATGTGCATCAGCTACATAATGTCCCAGATCTGCACTCAATTGAATAATTCTTTTGTTGTCTTTGGACTTAAAAGCTTCCACTAGATTTTGGTATGTTCTGTTGATTTGCCAGGGCACTATTCCTTGAGCTAATAATTTTCTTTCGTTTAATTTTTCTTTGGCTTTGGACCAATGAATTGGAATGCTATCTATATTTTCATATTGGTCTAGGTCAATATAATGTTTGGGACCTTCGATAGTATCAATATAACATCTCTTGTCCGCGTCAACGGCCTTGTCTGTTATTTGTTTAATACATGTTTTGTAAAAAGAAGCGAGTTCAGTGGGAAGTAAAAAGACCGCCGTTTGATTTATTTTTTTATGTGGATTGAATCCCCATGAACTAAGAAAGAACAGGCCAAGGACCAAGAAGATTGGGGAAGGTTTCATAATTAATGCGTTATACCATTAATTTAAGAAATTAAATTAATTAAAAGTAGTTTAATGTAAATTATGAGCCTTATTTAATAAAAATATGTATTTTCGATTTACTTTTTTATTGCTATTCATGAAGATATTATATGCTATTCAGGGGACAGGAAATGGACATTTATGCCGAGCGATGGATGTTATTCCATGCCTTCAGGCTTTCGGCGAAGTGGATGTTTTGATCAGCGGTATTCAGGCTGATATTTGTATTCCCTTCGATATCAAATATAGATTGCATGGATTAAGTTTTATATTCGGTAAATCGGGAGGTGTAGATCTTTGGAAAACGTTTATGAGCTCCACTGTGCGAAAATTGCTTCAGGAAATCAATGAAGTGCCGGTTCAGGATTATGATTTAGTGATCAATGATTTTGAGCCGATCACAGCTTGGGCTTGTCAAACAAAAGATCTACCATGTATTGGATTAAGTCATCAAATAGGAGCTATGCATCCTGACAGTCCTAAGCCAGATGAGACTGATATGATGGGGAAATTTATAATGAAAAATTATGCTCCGGTAACACAAGCTTATGGCTTTCATTTTAAACAATATCATCATTCGATTTTTACTCCCGTAATCCGAGAACCTATTCGTTCTTTAGAACCGACAAATGAAGGTCATTATACCGTATATTTGCCATCTTATGATGATGCGCATCTGCTGAAGCAACTGACTAAATTTACGGACGTGAATTGGGAGGTTTTCTCAAAACATAATACGAAACCATTGCATATGAAGAATGTCAAAATTCAGCCTATTAACAATGATGCTTTTGTAAAAAGTATGGCTTCTTCAGAAGGTGTATTGTGTGGAGCTGGATTTGAGACACCTGCAGAAGCACTATATTTGGGCAAAAAAGTATTGGCTATTCCAATGAAAAATCAATATGAGCAGCATTTGAATGCAGCTGCTTTAGAAGATATTGGCGTACCTGTTATCAAAAGTTTAAAAAAGAAATACGAGTATGATATTGAATTGTGGTTAAACAGCACCGATACGGTGAAGGTTGATTATCGCAACAATACCATGCAAATCGTAGAAACCATTATAAATAAAAATACATGAAGTTAAAATTTATTTACTCGTTATTAATCTTAGGGGCTAGTACAAGTTACCTACAAGCACAAACAAAGAAAACAACTACACCTACAAATAAAGCAACAGCTGTTAAGTCTTCTGTTCAAGAGTTTTCTTTGAAAACTTCCAATGATTCCTTGTCGTACGCATTAGGCATTGATGTAGCTAAAAATTTGAAAAATGCAGGTTTTGATGTAAGTACGGAAGTTTTTCATAAAGGTCTGGTTGCCGCCTTAAAAGAAGAAAAATTACTCTTGACTGAGGAGCAAAATATGGATATTATCCAAGGTGAGCTTGTTAAAGCTTATGAAAAGAAAAATGCGGAATTAAAAAAGCCTGGTGAAGATTTTTTGGCAAAAAATAAGGCTCGTCCCGAAGTCAAGGTTACTCCTGAAGGTGTGCAATATGAAGTATTGAAAGAAGGTGATGGACCACAGGCTACTGCTGATTCAGAAGTAGAAGTGCATTATAAAGGAACATTAATGGATGGAACTCAATTTGATAGTTCGTACGATCGTAATGAATCATTGACATTAGATTTGAATCGCGTGATTGAAGGTTGGAAAATAGGTATTCCATTGATGAAAGTCGGTTCAAAATATAAATTTTATATACCTTATAATTTAGCTTATGGTGAACGTGCTACAGGTTCAATTCCTGCGTTTAGTGCATTGATTTTTGAAGTAGAGCTATTAGGTATTAAAGCAGAATAAAATGAAATATAATAAGTTAGGCAAGTCAGATATAGTAGTTTCAGAAGTGGGGATAGGCTGTATGTCATTCAGTACGCATACGCGTACTGAAAGCGAATGTATTATCCAGAAATCCATTGATGAAGGAATAAACTACTTTGACACGGCTGACTTATATGATTTTGGTGAAAATGAAAAACTGCTGGGGCAAGCCATAAAAGGTTATCGTGAAAAGCTTGTCATCGCATCCAAGGTCGGCAATAGATGGAAAGAAGATAAATCGGGTTGGACTTGGGATGTCTCTGGCGATTATATAAATGAAGCAATAGATGAATCATTGCAACGTTTGCAAACGGATTATATAGACTTATACCAAATTCATGGCGGAACGAAGGAAGATAATTTTGAGGAAGTCGTGTATACTTTGGAAAAATTAGTAGAACATGGTAAAATAAGGACTTATGGTATATCATCTATTCGACCTAATGTCTTTTTACGCTATGCGAATGAATCCAATATTGTTTCCAATATGATGCAGTTTAGTCTTTTGGATACACGTCCGGAACCTTACTTACCTCCGTTGCAAACGGCAGACGTGTCCATATTAGCTAGAGGAAGTTTTGCCCAGGGAATGTTATTAGGAAAGCCTGCTAACGATTATTTAGATCATTCAAGCGAGCAAGTCGAAATAAGAACCAAACAAATTGATCTTTTGGCTAATGAACTATCAGTTTCAAAAGAAGCTATTGCTTTAGCATTTTTGTTGAAATATCATAAAATCTCTTCTGCTGTAGTTGGGGTGAGCACCAAAGAGCAGTTGGATAAATTATTTACAGCCATCAATGAATTGGATAATTTGCAGATTGATTTCGGTAAATTAAATATTCCTAAGATCAATTATACAACACATGTATAATAATATAAGAAGCCGTAATTTATATTACGGCTTTTTATATTAATATTAATTACTTGTAATTTCTAATACAGAACTTTTTATACTTCCATTCAGGTACCAATCTAATCCGACTTTCATGAGGTAATCCCCACTGAAAGCTTGTTCATTTCTTTTGAACTGAGGTTTTTGATTAGGCATCAAGTTGATTTCTTTAATCGTATATCTTTTATTTGGATCTAAGCCTTTTAATATAATTTTATTGAAAACATCGCCTGTTAATGTGTTTAAATTATAATTAAACAACACTGCTTTTGATTTGTCTTCCGAAACGGTCATCCAAGCGGCATAATTATTTTGGTAAGGAGATATGAGACGGAAGATTTCTCCCTGTGCGATAACAGTTTGCAATCTGTTAAAATTCTTCACAGCATCTTGGCAATATTTTAATTCATCACCGCTCATTTTCTCAAGCTCAATATCAAAACCTAGCTTCCCACTCATGGCTACATCTGTACGGAATTTGATAGGCTGTTTACCCCAAGATGTGACGTGCGCACATTGTGCCGCAAAAGGGAAAAAGTACGAATAGGCATATTGTAGATATACACGGCGCAAACCATCGGTGTTATCGCTTGGCCAGAATTCTTGGAAATATTTCAAACCTCCATATTCAGCTCTTCCGCCACCACCACTACACCACATCATTTCTAAATCAGGATATTTATTACGGAAGCGTTCTAATACGCTATAAGCCATTTACATAATCTACAAAAAGATTATTTTGATTGTCTTTTAGGTATGGAGAATATTGATTAGTCATATAACGATTACAGTCCCATTTGATGTATGCGATCTCTTTTCCATCTTGCATGATTTTATCAATGACACTATACACGTAATCCTGAACTTTTGGATTGGTTAGATCGTGAACTAATTGTTGTCTACGTTCGTCAATGTGGCGATTCGGCAGCTTTAGTACCCAATCAGGATGTTTTTCATATAATTCACTTTTTTGACTGATCATCTCAGGTTCTACCCAGATACCAAATTTTACACCTTTTTCATGCGCTAATTTCACCAAATGACCAATGCCATTTGGTAATTTTTGTTTATTTGGATCCGAATCACCTAAGCTTGTGTGGTCATTGTTGCGTGGATATTTATTTCCAAACCAGCCGTCGTCCAATAAAAATAAGTCAACACCCAATTTCTTAACATCACCAAACATGTGATCCAATTTCTGCTCATCAAAATCAAAATATGTCGCTTCCCAGTTATTAAGTAGGGTAGATCTTTTTTTACGGCCTTTGTAAATACCGTAATCTAAAGCCCATTTGTGTAAATTTCGACTGGCTTGACCTTTTCCTTTTGTTGTAAAAGTATAGATGAAAGTAGGGGTTTTAAACTCTTTACCAGCGGCTAAGTTGTAGGCAGAAGAATAATTGTTTATGCCTGGAAGTATTTGCAACAAATGACCAAAATCTTCGCTGTATTTCACATTCTCGAATGTAAGTTTGAAATTTCCAGACCAAGCTAATGTACCTGCAATGACTGTCCCTTCGTCTTCTGAGGCCGGTTTATCCACGGATAATAAAAAGGATGGTAAATCAAAATTGGTCGCTCTTGTGCCCAATTTTGATTCTATACGGTGAATACCTTGAGGCAATTGAACTTCTTCATTGCGCATTTCGTTGATCCAATCTCCATAGAAATGTTGTAAGTAGTATTTATCAGCTTTTAACTGTAGTGCAGCTGAGGCAATATTTTCAATTGTAATAGCTTTTTTCTCTTTATTTGTTAGAGTGGACCAAGTTTCAATGACATTCTCTTTTTGATAAGCTTTGAAGGTTAATTTAACGTCAATCGCATATTTTGGATCTTTTAAATCAATTGTCGTAGTTATTACATTGCCATCATTTGCTTGTTGGTGCTTTATATATTCCAGTTGCGTAGAAGGGTTTCCGTCAACTTGTCTAAGCTGTAAAGCGGGTTCACGAACGGTATGCAATCCTCAGTAATCCAGGTATTAACCTTACTATTGGGTAATTGGGCGTAGTCATTCTTGTTGGAAAGTGATTCTCCTAAATATACTTGCTCCAGGCTTTTATTTTTACCTACTCGGAAAACTAAAGCCGTGTTTTGGGTTTCAATCAAAATATCCTGAGCTTTTAGTTGGAAGGATATTGCAATTAGCAAGAGGATGATCATAAAACGAGGTTTTGAATTCAATCCTTTTAGGCTGGTTAATTTACTTTTACTCATAACGTGGTTTTTGTTTATTAAAAAAGGTTTGCTAAATTATGAATAATTTGTTTGAAAAATTAACTAAAACAATTAGTAATGCTATTGCTACTTAATCTACAATATAATAAAACATTTTTTTATCCTAACGATTAATTTATTTGGGGTGTTTATAATTCTGGGTTAGGAATTAAAATTTCAATTAATAAAATGAAATAGAATATAAATAATAAAGGCAGCATTATTATAATGCTGCCTTTATCAAAAACAAATTATGAATAGTATTAAACTTAAATTCTAGTACATAGCTATGCTATCAGCACCGCCAGTTACATCATGTTGAGCTAATAGTGTAGTATGCGATTTTTTCAAAATCTTCGAACTAGCTATATAAGAAGGATCTTCTGCATATATAAATACCATAGTACCATTTTTGATGGTATTGATAATAGGTTTGTTCAATTCTCGGGGAAGGGCAGGACATCCGTAACTTCTTCCCAATCTTCCTGTAGCATTGATCACGGATTGACTGCAATAATCTGCACCGTGGATTACAACGGCGCGAGCTTTAGCTTGATCGTTGATGCCTTTTTCCAAACCATTTAATACTAAAGAATATCCATTACCACCTTGATATGTATTTTCAGTCGTGTAAAAGCCCAATGAACTTTGGTATGAACCATGTCTATTTGAAAAAGCTTTAGCATATTTCTCTCCACTATTACGTCCATGAGAAACAATTGTATTAAATAACACTTTTTTGTTTTTCATGTCGATTACAAACATTCGTTTTTCCGTTGAAGGTAATGTAAAGTCAATTACGGTAATGATATCCTTATTATTAAAAGTAAGATTTTCGTAACCAATCATTGCTTTATCAAAAGCTTCAAATTTTAATTTCCCTTCCAGCCCAATTTCATCATATAAAAGCTCCGTCTCAGATTTAACATCTTTCGATTCAGATTCAATAGCGGTATGATTAGATGGAATGCTGTCGGTTTTTAGTGGTTTTAGGTAGGTTGCTGCGGTTTGACTAAATAAAGTAACAAGTCCCACGCAGGTTGTTGTAATTATTACAAATAATTTCGTTTTTTTCATAAGCACACTTCCTCTTTTCTTATACAAAGTTCGTTATCAATATTTTATAAAACTGTTAAGAAATGTTAAATCTTAACTTATGGTTAATCTATGACAATAACAAGGGAACTATATGGCTTAATCCAGTCGTAAACAAACTTAGAATGTGAGGAGGCGTTACGTACGCACATGTGAGATCTAGGCACAGTTCCTAAGCTCCAGCTTGTCTCGATAATCTTTCCTTTTGGATTGTTAACCGGGATTCCGTGTATATAAGCACCATTTGTAAAACGGGAAGCCCAAGGCGCAAAACCTTCAATCTCGCTACTACCATCTTTAGTGTAAAACATTTTTGCTTTTTGTTCCTGTACTAAAAACATTCCGACAGGTGTTTCCATAGCGTAAGGAGGATTATGCTTACCTGTAGTCGCTTTATTCATACTGCGTATATACCATGTATCTTTTACATGGTCTAATGCGCATATATTTTGGTTTGTAACATCTACTACCACAATATGTTTAAATGCCAACGAATCGCCCAGTGCTTTCACATAACGCTTTGGAATTTCCCATTCACCTTCAAAATTTGATAAGCCTTTCACTTTTACCATATCAAGCGTATCGCTAGAAAGCAGTTTTACTAACGAGCCATCACGGCCATAAATAATGGGATTTTTACTATCTCCAACACGGTATAAAGGTGCTGATTGGTAACGTTCTGTTCCAAGGGTATCAGATACGCGTTTGTATGCATTACGCTTATAGTTTGCAACTGTAGGAGCTTCTCCGTGTTTATTTTTATAATTTGATACGAGACCATATTCATTATGCTCCCGCTGAAAATTCTCGATATACGCTAATTTTTCCTTTATTTTTTCCCATTGAAACACGCGAAAAGTATCTTGATATTCGTATTTATCATCTAAAGTGTATTTATCGTACTTTAATTCCTTTTCGAGCTTGATGTCTTTCGCAGTGATAGGTCTATTTTTCGCAGCTTCTTCTTGTTCTTTGCGTACTTGTTCGATGCTATCTTGTTTTTCTTTTTGAATTTCTTCAGGTGTTTTTGTTTTGTTAGAAGGTTTACAAGCTATGACAAACTGTATAATAAAAATAAATAGAAGTATGTTGCGCATAAAGCGTATAATTGATTTAATAAATTTGACTTATTTCAAATATATTAAAATTAAATTATTGGGAATAATTTAGTTTCTATCTCGCGATCAAATAATTGTAATTTGTCGAAGAAGGGTTTTGTTTCTGGGTTTAATGCAATTATATAAGGGATATAATATACGTTACGGTGGGTAGTTTGTAATTTATAATATCCAAATAAAATACCATTGTTTTTTTGAACGGATTTTACTTCGGTGACACTTTTAATATCCGATAAAAGATTGAAAGTATCTATCTTACCTTTGTATACTTCAATCTGGACTTGATTTGTCCTGGTGTTAAAAATAATTTGCTGATTTCTGGCAGCTTTGAGGTGATTGTTGAGAATAAAAAATTGACCTATCAAATATAGACTTATAGGAAGCATGATTAATGCAATTTTAAATTTGCTAGCTATTACAATGGTGATCAGTAGAATTACTATCCCTATTCCTACGGTAAGTAAGGTCTTTTGTACAGCAGATTTATAAATAGATATAGGTGCACTGATTTCAATAATCTCAGATGGGGTAGACAAGCGTTGTGTGGTACTCCAGGATCCAAAAATATTAAGCTTACGCACAATCGAGAAGATTAGCATAGCAATAAGTGCACCTATGATGATGATTTTTATCATCGAATGTTTTTAATATTGTTCGTTTTCGTTTGGATAATCTTGTGATTTCACGTCCGCTACATATTGTGACGCAGCGTTTGTTATAGTATCATAAAGATTAGCATATTGACGAAGGAATTTTGGCTTGAAATCTTTGGTCATGCCCAACATATCATTCACTACTAATACTTGACCATCGCAACCATTTCCTGCACCAATTCCTACTGTGGGAATATACAATGATTTAGAAACTTCTTCTGCTAATTTCGCAGGAATTTTTTCCAATACTATCGCAAAACATCCCGCTTCTTGTAAAGCTAATGCGTCGGATTTCAGTTTTTCAGCTTCTGCTTCTTCTTTAGCACGAACACCAAAATCACCAAATTTGTAGATGGATTGAGGTGTCAGGCCTAAGTGGCCACATACGGGAATACCCGCTTGAACGATTTTTTTGATGTTATCAATAATCTCTTCGCCACCTTCAAGTTTTAGGGCATGTGCACCAGATTCTTTCATCATACGTACCGCAGCTTCATAAGCTTTCTCTGTCGAACCTTGATACTCACCAAAGGGAAGATCTGCTAATACCATAGCTCTCTTTGCCCCACGAGCTACAGCCGCAGCATGATAAATCATGTTGTCTAAAGTAATAGGTAGTGTAGTTTCATAACCAGCAAACACATTTGCAGCCGAATCACCTACTAAAATAACGTCAATACCAGCTTCATCTACAGCTCTAGCCATTGAAAAATCATAACTCGTAAGCATACTGATTTTTTCGCCTCTCGCCTTCATATCGCGCAATGCCGAGGTAGTGACACGTTTTATGGGTTTGTGTACAGACATGGTCTCTTTTGTTTTGTTGCAAAATTATAAATAAAAATAGCTATCCCTTCATATTATTGTAAATAACCTCAAATATCAAAAATACTCGCTTGCTTTTGTTATTTTTGCAACATGGCGCAAAACGAAAACCGTTTATTTAAATTTCCAAAGTTCTCCGAACTAATTATTCATGAGGATGACAATCTTATCGTAATTAACAAACCACCTTTCGTAGCTTCACTAGATGAGCGTGAAGGGGGAGAAGTGAATATCCTACGTCTAGCCAAAAAGTATTATGCGGATGCGCAAATCTGCCACCGTTTGGACAAGGATACTTCGGGCATATTGTTAATTGCCAAAAATCCTGAAACTTATCGTTTGGTTTCTATTGAGTTTGAAAAACGTCGTGTTAATAAAATCTACCATGCTATTATTCAAGGCACGCATATTTTCAATGATTTGAAAGTTGATTTACCGATTTTGAATCAAGGAAATAAGAATGTGACTATTGATAGAGCAAATGGTAAACAAGCGGAAACTATATTCAATAGTATTAAATATTTCAAACATTATACGTTGGTAGAATGTAAGCCTATCACGGGTCGTATGCACCAAATTCGTATCCACTTAGCCACACAGCATGCAGCGATTGTAGGGGATGTGATGTATAGAGGAAAGCCAGTTTACTTATCCCAAATCAAGAAAAGAGGTTTTACGATGGGTAAAGAGCAAGAAGAGCTTCCCATTATGAAACGTTTTGCTTTGCATTCCAAAAAAGTAGACTTCACTATTGATGGTAAGCACTATGAATTCGAAGCTGAATATCCGAAAGATTTTGCTACCTTACTCAAACAATTGGAGAAGTTTGATTCCTAAATAGTTGATCTATGGAAAATAAGAGTAGTAAGAAGCGTAAATGGAACTATGTTCTTTGGGGTATATTAATTGTTGTTGTCTTAATGCCTCAAAGCAGAATGTTCATCCAAAAACAATTAATGAAGGTAGGATTTTTCCAACCTAAATTAGAAAAAGTGGATCAACCTTCACCGGAAAAGACCGCTATTACTACAGAAACTCCTAATAAAGCAACAGTTTCATTCAAAGATGAATCTGGACAGGTCTGTAATGTAGATGAATTAAAGGGAAAAGTCTTATTTATCAATTTTTGGGCAACTTGGTGTCCTCCATGTAAAGCAGAAATGCCTTCCATCCAAAAGCTTTACGATAAGTTTAAAGGAAATGATAAAGTGAAATTTCTTTTAGTTGAAATTGAAGAGGACATTACGGGTGCAAATAAATTCCTAAAGCAAGAAAAATTAAATTTACCTATTGTATATCCAAATAGCAATATTCCAGAAACTTGGCTTTCTGGTGCTATTCCAACCACTGTTATTTTAGACAAAAATGGAGAAATGGTAGGTAGAGAGCAAGGGATGCGTGATTACAGCGCGAAGTCCGTTGAAGATTTTATCCAGAATCTAATAAATCAATAATATTTTATGACAAGACAAGAACTTATCGAGCAAATCAAAGAAAAACGTTCATTCCTTTGTGTTGGTCTTGATACCGATATAACAAAAATTCCCGAGCATTTATTAGGTGAAGAAGATCCTATTTTTACCTTTAACAAAGCTATTATAGAGGCTACGGAAGATTTGTGTGTGGCTTACAAACCAAATATCGCTTTTTACGAAAGCTATGGTGTGCAAGGTTGGCATTCGTTGCAAAAAACATGGCAGATTCTTCCAAAAAACTGTTTCAGTATAGCTGATGCAAAACGTGGTGATATTGGTAATACATCAAAGATGTATGCGCAAGCTTTCTTTGATCAAGCGCAATCAGGAATGTCTTTTGATTCTATCACGATAGCACCTTATATGGGCAAAGATTCGGTAACTCCATTCTTGGATTTTGATGGCAAGTGGGCTATTGTATTGGCACTGACATCAAATGAAGGTTCTAAAGATTTTCAAAATTTCAAAAATACAGATGGTAAACAATTATTTCAAGAAGTAATTGATAAAGTAAACTTTTGGGGCAGCACAGAAAATCTGATGTATGTAGTAGGAGCTACCAGAGGAGAAGCTTTCGTAGAAATCCGTAAACACGCTCCAGATCATTTCTTGTTGGTGCCAGGTGTTGGTGCGCAAGGAGGATCTTTGCAAGAAGTATGTAAATACGGTATGAACAAAGATTGTGGTCTTTTGGTCAATAGTACCAGAGGAATTATATACGCCTCTACAGGTAAAGATTTTGCGGAGAGAGCAAGAGAGGAAGCTATAAAATTGCAAAAGGAAATGGAGCTTGAGCTTCTGCATGCTGGAATCATTTAAAGATTATAAGACAATATAGAGGCCAATCGTTTAGTGATTGGCCTTTTTAATTACCCAATTTTACCATATTCTTTGTTACAAATCATTTGAAAAATGTGATTTTAAGCACTTTTTTTATAAAAAGTTATTTCTTTTTGATTAATTTCTGCGACGTTCAAAAATCTGAAAATTCTAATAATGGTAAAATTAACATATACCTATTAGAATATCCTTTTCTTTAATCTAAAACAATGTTTTTTAAGAAAATAATTAAACTTTTAATGCTGTAAAACAATAACTACAATTTGTTACACATTCTTAAAAAAAGGCTTTTGGAATTATTTTATATTGTTTATTTGTGTTGTAATTATTACCATTTAAACCGCGGGATTCTAAGCTTATTTGATAATAATTCTGAATTATTGAACTTAAAACTTTACGCTTATGAAAGCTTACAGAAACAGAGTTATTGAATCTTTACAACTATTAGGCGACATTCGAAATCAATTGTTTACTCAAATTGTAAATATTGCCTCTGATGGCGAGTTGAAAGAAATTATGGATGTTTTCGAAGAGGGCGATTGCTATGAATTTGAAATGGATCAATTTGAGAATTCTAAAGATATTAATATTGTAAAGTTAATGCAGCTATGCAAGGACATAGAACTCGCATTTGATAGTATACAAAATGTAAATGCAGTAGGAGATGAGGAGATCTTCTTGACTGCTTCTTAATGTTTATTTTATAATTATACCAACCAACAATTATTCCTTAAAAGGGAGATTATACTTAAATATATTTAATTCAATTTTTACTTTCGAGGGTAATCGGATTGTACTTGCTTGCATAAAGTACATCATGGATTGTTTTGGAATTGCTTATGGAGGATTTTTACTTATTATTTCATACTGGTCATAAAAATTAGAAAGCCAATCATGTATTTGATTGGCTTTCTAATTTTAACTTATAAATCCTTTTACGTATTGTTGAGTTATTGGATTTTTTGGATTGATTAATACATCTTCGGTTTTTCCAAACTCTACTGCTTTACCATTATATACAAATAAGATATAATCGGACACACGACGAGCTTGCCTTAAAATATGTGTTACCAATACAATAGTATAGTCTTTTTTAAGGTCTATTAACAGATTCTCAATAGTTTGTGTTGAGATGGGATCCAACGCAGATGTACTTTCATCACCTAAAATGATTTCAGGCTGAACTGCAAGACCTCTCGCTAAACAAAGTCTTTGCTGCTGACCTATCGATAATCCTGTTGCCGAAGAGTCCAAACGGTCTTTTACTTCTTCCCAAAGTCCTACATTGCGCAGTTGAGTTTCTACAATCTGTTCCAATACTTTTTTATTGCGTTCGCCATGTATCTTTGGTCCGTAAGCTATATTGTCAAAAATCGACATCGGTAGAGGGAAAGGTCTTTGTGAAAGTAAGCCCATTTTCTTGCGAATATGAGTTACTTCTGCGTCTTTCGCGTAAATATCTTCTCCATTTACTAAAACGGATCCCGTTACTTTTACTTCTTTCGAGTCGTCCATCAGTCGATTTAAGGTTTTTAATAAAGTGGTTTTACCACATCCTGATGGACCGATAATAGAGGTAATCGAATTGTTTGGAATATCCAAGTTGATATTCTTAAGTATATGAGTTCCTTCTATATATACATTCAAATCCTTGATTTGCATGTGAGGGGTGCTGGGAAGGATTATATTTTGTGTTTCTTTTGTTTCGATGCTAGAATGTGCGTGCATATGACGATAATTAAAATAATTAGTGTCAGTACTAATCCAGAAGCGTAAGCTCTGCCTTGTACTTCGGGTATAGGACTACTTAATTGAAAAAATATAGCTAATGGCAATGTCGCTGCTGGTTCATCAATATATTTGGGCAGATTATCCGAAAATCCTGTTGTTAATAATACTCCTGCTACATCACCAATCGCTCTTCCGAAAGCCAATAATATGGCGGTGAAAATTCCAGGTTTGATGTATTTTATTAAAACTTTAGCTGTTTCCCATGTGGTAGTACCTAAGGATTTGGTTACATTTTTTAAATCAACAGGTACAGTCAATAACAATTCATCGATGGTACGAACCACAATAGGAATGGTGAGCAATGTAATCGTGATAACACCTCCCAATAGAGAAGCACGAATTCCCAACCAAACCATTATGCTGAAAGCAATTGCTCCATAAACAATGGAAGGGATACCGAACAATACATCAAACAAAAGTTTGGAAGATTTTTCTAAAAAAGAACCCTGCTTGATATACATATTGAGGTACAAGGCAATTGGAATTCCAATAAGTGTCGCCAATACTGTAGAAAGGCCAGCTAAATATAAAGATCCTAGTATCGCATTAAAGATTCCTCCGCCTTTACCTATATAAAAGCCCCCTTTTGGAGATTGAGAAATCATCTCCCAGCTAATATAAGGTAGTCCTTTATACAATATAATTCCAATTATTAAAAAAAGAGAACCTGTAATACTAATGCCTGAAATCTGCATCAATATTTTAGCAATTTTTTCTTTTCGTAATCTGCTTTTGATATTTGACATTAGGCGTGTTCCTCCAATCTGTTTAAGATTATTCTCGAGATAAGGTTGAATCCAAAGATGATAACAAACAATAATAAAGCAGCGAACATCAACGCTGCATCGTACAGCGGAATAGACATCATTTCTCCAAAATTATTGGCTATAAGAGCGGGGATAGGGTAGCCCGCATCAAATAAAGATTGTGGGACTTTAGGGATATTTCCACAAACCATTAATACGGCTACCGTTTCTCCAAAAGCTCTTGAAACCGCTAATACGACTGCGGCAATTATTCCAGGTCTGGCTTTACGTAAAATTACTTTTTGTATGGTCTCCCACTTTGTTGCACCTAAAGACAGTGAAGCTGCTTTTAGTTCCTTTGGGATAGTGTGCAACACTTCGACCATGATACTAATCATGATTGGAAAGATCATTACAGCCAAAACAATTCCTCCTGCTAATACGGAGTAACCTGTAGTATTGATATTGAATATGGGGGCTATCCAGTCTGAAATGAGTGGCACAACAAATAAAACACCCCAAACACCATATAGTACGGGTGGAATGGCTGCCAAGACATTCATTAAGGGCAATACTGAATTGCGCAGTCTGTCAGAAGCATATTCTACCAAATAGGTGGATGCTAAAATACAAAGTGGTACAGCTATAACTAAGGATATTAATGTCACCCACAGCGTTCCCATAATAAAAGGTAGGAAACCAAAATTTCCTTTTTGAGGTGACCAATTCTTTTCGGTTAGAATATGGAATAAATTTACATTATCCAATAGTGGTGAAGATTTCATTGCTAAACCAATAACAATAAGCACTACCACTGATAATGATAGGATTAAAAGCGATTTCGATAAATACTTAGCGATTAAATCTTTTACTAATCTGAATTTCATTAGTTGGTAAGTTTTTCTAATTCCTTATTTCTTTGCTCAACAGTAAGTGGTACATAACCATTTTCTAAAAGATAGCCTTGCTGATTTTTGTCTAAAACAAAGCGAATAAATTCTTTTATCAATTTGCTGTTATTATCATTTTTAATGACAAAAAGTAGTTCCCTACTTGGAGGCGAAGGATATTTTCCTAAAGCTACAGCTTCGGTCAACACATCGATATTGTCATAAAAGCTTTCTTCGGAATCTATTTTCCCATTCTTATTAATGTCGATTGGAATAACCTCGATATTGGGTGTGGTTTTCTTGGTCTTCAGATCGTAAACATAGTTGATATTATTGAATCCAATTGCAGTAGGACTGTCTTTAATAGCTTGTGCCAACCCTGGATCTCCAAATATTCCAACACCTTTCAAGTCTTCTTGAGATTTTTTGAAATATTTAGCCCAAGTTTCCGCCGCACCAGCTGCATCCGAACGTACATATACACCTATAGCTGCGGATGAAAATCTGCTATCAATTTGATTCCAAGATTTGTATTTACTATGTACAAAAACATCTTCTAATTCATTTTGCGTAAGTCCTCGTTCTTTTATCAAATTTGCATCCGGATGATTGGAATTAAAAGTTCCCAAAACAGCATCTTTAGCTACAAAAATAGGATAAGCTCCTTTTTCCAATTCCTGAGGATGTAAGTCTCGCGACACCAAACCTATGTCTGTCATATTAGTAAGCACATCGGCTATTCCTTTGCCAGCTCCACCTGCTGAAATATTGAAGCGTACATTTGGATTCAACTTTTTAAAATCCTCGCCCCATAATACTACGATTGGATACAATGCGAATGCCCCAGAAATGGAAATATTACCCACATATCCGGTCTTTTCGTCGTATCCCTCTTTGACTTTCGGTGCGCAACCGCTGAAGATAATTGAAAGAATTAAGGCTTTAGTTAATGATTTTGTTAATTTCATTAATTATATTTACCAATATTATAAATTAAAATATTTCTACAAATATATACTAAATTGGTAGAATATATAGCTTTTATAGGTTTTATTTTTTACCTTTGTCACGCGTTATTTGAAAAAGTAACCATTTGAAGAGATTTAAACGAGGAATGCTACTTACTTTAAACCATGCAAAGTTTTAGAACAGAATTAGAAAACCCAGTTGTAGAGCAAGAGATTATAGAGCTTGAGCGTAAGATTAGAGCGTATCAAGAAGGATTAATTCCGGATGAGAAATTCAGGTCACTACGATTGGCAAGAGGAGTGTACGGACAGCGTCAGCCAGGTGTGCAAATGGTACGCATTAAATTACCATTTGGGAAAGTTACATTTAAGCAAATATTGAAAATTGCAGATATTTCTGATGAATATGCTTCCAAAAATCTGCACTTGACTACTCGTCAAGATATACAAATACACTATGTTAGTTTGGATAAAACACCAGAGTTGTGGGCTAAATTAGCGGAAGATGATATTACTTTGCGTGAAGCGTGTGGTAACACCGTACGTAATGTTACGGCGTCTCCAACCGCAGGAATTGATCCTTTGGAACCATTTGATGTTTCACCTTATGCGCAAAAGACTTTTGAGTATTTCTTGCGTAACCCAATCTGTGCAGAAATGGGACGTAAGATTAAAATTTCTTTTTCTAGTTCTGACCGCGATACTGCTTTCTCTTACATTCATGACTTTGGTTTTATTCCAAAAGTGAAAATTATAAATGGCGAAGAGGTAAGAGGTTTCAAAGTTTTGCTAGGTGGTGGTTTAGGTTCTCAGCCTTTATTGGCGCACGAAATCTTTGATTTCTTGGAAGAAGATCAAATTATTCCTTACATGGAAGCTACTTTGCGTGTATTTGATCGTTATGGCGAGCGAAACAACCGTAATAAAGCGCGTTTCAAATATTTAGTGCAAAAACTTGGTTTGGACGAAGTATTGCGTTTAATTGAAGAAGAAAAAGTAGCTATTAAAAATAAATATGTTGTCGTAAACAGAGAAACTATACAGCAGCCTGTAGCGCCAACGTCGGTAGTGACAGCTGTAGAACCAATTGATGCCGCAAAATATCAAGTATGGCGCGCCACTAATGTTTTTGAACAAAAACAAAAAGGTTTTTTTGGTGTGTATGTGAAGATTTTGACTGGTGATATTTCGACTTCAAAAGCGAGAGAATTGGTAGCCGGAATTCGTGATCATATCGCAGATGATATTCGTATTACACAAAATCAAAATTTACTTTTCAAATATGTACGTGAAGAATCATTACCGCATTTGTTCAATTTGTTTACACAATTAGGCATAGCTAATGCAGGTTTTGATAGTACAGCCGATGTGACAACCTGTCCGGGTACGGATACTTGTAATTTGGGTATTTCGAATTCTACGGAAATGGCGCGTGTCATTGAGCAATATATTCATGAATTCCATGAAGAGTTTGTGTTCGAACAGGATTTGAAAATCAAAATTTCGGGTTGTATGAACTCTTGTGGTCAACATGGTTTGGCACATATTGGTTTTCACGGAAGTTCGGTAAAGGCTGAAGGTAAAGTAGTTCCAGCGGCGCAAGTGATGTTAGGTGGAGGTACAATTGGTGATGGTAAAGGTCGTGTTGCAGAACGTGTTATAAAAGTTCCAACTAAACGTGTATTGCAAGTAGTAGATTTAGTTTTGGTTGATTACAAACAAAATAGATTAGCGGAAGAAAATTTCCATGCGTATTACGATCGTCAAACCAAAGATTATTTCTACCGCTTATTAAAACCACTTTCTGACTTAACTACTTTGACGGCAGATGAGTTTGTGGATTGGGGTCATGAAGGTACTTTCGAAACAGCTATTGGTGTGGGAGAATGTGCTGGTGTGGTTATCGATTTAGTAGCTACACTATTGTTGGAGTCAGAAGAGAAAATCGAATGGGCGAATAAAGCTTTTGAAAATAATCAGTATGTAGATGCAATTTACCATGCCTACAGTGCATTTGTGTGGACAGCGAAAGCGTTATTATTGGATAAAGGAGTTAATTCGAGCACTCAATCTGCAGTAATTAATGAATTCGATGCACGTTATGTAAACGAAGGAATTTTCACATTCCCAACTTCATTTTCAGAACGTGTATTGCAAATAAATAAATATGAACCATCGCGTGAATTTGCTGAGGTATATATCAAGCAGGCGACAGCTTTTTATTACGAATCTGCTGAACGTAGAGAATCATTACGCGTAGTAAATAGTTAAGGAGGGAAGAATGAGTGAAGTAAAACCATTTGTAACATTAGTTGGTGCAGGTCCGGGTGACCCCGATTTAATTACACTAAAAGGCATAAAAGCTATAAAAGAAGCTGATGTGATTCTGTACGATGCTTTGGTCAATGAAGAATTATTGACTTATGCTAAGGAGTCTTGTACGAAGATATATGTGGGTAAACGTGCGGAACGTTTATCTACCTCACAAGACTACATCAATAAATTATTAGTGGACTATGCGTTGACGCATGGTCATGTCGTAAGACTGAAAGGTGGTGATCCGTTTGTGTTTGGTCGTGGAGGAGAAGAGTTGGATTATGTTCATCAATTTGATATTCCAACGGCTGTAGTACCTGGGATTTCATCATCTGTAGGTTTAACAGGATTACAACAAATTCCATTAACTTATCGTGGTATTAGTGAAAGTTTTTGGGTAATTACTGGATCCACTTCAGACGGGCGTTTATCCGAAGATTTGCACCATGCGGTGAAAACAAATGCTACAGTAGTTGTTTTGATGGGTTATTCTAAATTACAACAGATCATTGAATTATATAAAAATAATGGTAAAGGAAACTTACCTATTGCTTTGATACAAAATGGTTCGTTAGAAAATGAGCGTTTAGCAATTGGTACTATAGATAGCATTATGGAGCAAGTTCATAAAAATCTTTTAGGTGTGCCTGCGATTATTGTTTTGGGTGAAGTGGTTGCAAAGCACCAATCTTTCCAAAAGTTAAAACAAGAGATTCAACATTTAGAAGCTTAAATGAATACGCTGTTTCCAATTTTCGTTAAAATGAACCAGATTCAAACCCTTTTAGTGGGGGCTGGACCGGTTGGTTTGGAGAAGTTACAAGCTATTTTTCGTAGTTCTCCGTTAGCGAATGTGAAAATCGTAGCTGAAGAAGTTATTCCCGAAGTTTTTGAATTTATCGCAGATAAAGAATCAATTCAATTGGAGCAACGTCTTTTTGAAGAATCGGATTTGGAGGGAAAAGATTTGGTTGTAGTTGCGAGCAATAATCCTGAATTGAATAAACATATTCGAGCTTTATCGATCGATCGCCACATTCTATTGAATGTAGCAGATAAACCAGAATTGTGTGATTTTTATTTAGGGTCTATCGTCCAAAAAGGAAACTTAAAAATTGGTATTTCGACAAATGGTAAATCACCGACAATGGCAAAACGATTAAAAGAATTTTTTAATGAAATATTGCCTGAAGAAATTGACGAAACATTGGAGCTTCTGCAAGAATATAGAAATCAATTGCGTGGTGATTTGGAACATAAGATTAAGCAGTTAAATGCACATACACAAGATATAGTAAGTAAGAAATAGGGTATGATTGATCATTTGAGAGCAAGTTTACAAGGTTTGGATGCTGCACAAATTATCCAATATATCACGGATAATTATGGTAATAGAGCGGTTTTTTCGACATCTTTCGGTATAGAAGATCAGGTGCTGACGCAGTTAATTGCTGATGCAGGTGGGAAGATCGATGTTTTCACTTTGGAGACTGGACGTTTATTTCCAGAAACTTACTACGTGTGGAACAGAACTTTAGAACGTTACAAATTACCGATAAAGGCGTATTATCCGCAAGCGGCTTTAGTAGAGGAAATGGTCACTAAAAAAGGACCATCGAGTTTCTATGAAAGTATAGAGAATAGAAAAGAATGTTGTTTTATTCGAAAAATTGAGCCTTTAAAACGCGCGATACAAGGTTACGAAATCTGGGTAACGGGTATTCGTGCAGAACAATCTGCTAATCGTGAAGATATGGATTTCATAGAGTGGGATGAAGGTAATCAGATCATCAAGATACATCCTTTATTCCATTGGACATTAAACGATGTTGAATCTCACTTAAAACAGTTTAATGTGCCGTACAATCCCTTACATGATAAAGGTTTTCCAAGTATTGGTTGTCAACCTTGTACCCGTGCAGTAGCACCTGGAGAAGACTTCCGTGCTGGGCGCTGGTGGTGGGAAGACAAGAGCAAGAAAGAATGCGGCTTGCACGTAACCAGCAAATAAGAGTAGATACATAAGAAAGAAAATATATACGAATAAGGGTAAAGAATGGATTATTTAGATCATTTGGAGGCGGAAGCCATCTACATACTGCGTGAGGTGGCGGGGCAATTTGAAAATCCTGCACTGCTATTTTCGGGAGGAAAAGACAGTATTACATTAGTTCATTTAGCTAAAAAAGCATTTAGACCAGGTAAATTTCCTTTTCCACTAGTGCATATTGATACAGGTCACAATTTCCCAGAAACTATTCAATACAGAGATTGGTTGGTGGAGCAATTAGGTGAAAAGTTAATTGTTGGTTTGGTGCAAGATAGTATTGATCAAGGAAAGGTTATCGAACAGAAAGGTAAGAATGCGAGCCGCAATGCATTGCAGACGGTAACTTTGTTGGATACGATTGAAAAATACGGTTTTGATGCTTGTATAGGTGGTGCACGTCGTGACGAAGAGAAAGCCAGAGCCAAAGAACGTATTTTCTCGGTACGTGATGAATTTGGACAATGGGATCCTAAGCGTCAACGTCCAGAACTTTGGAATATCTTTAATGGTAAAATTCATAAAGGAGAGAATGTTCGTATTTTCCCAATTTCTAACTGGACCGAATTGGATGTTTGGAATTACATCAAACGCGAAAATATTGCGTTGCCTTCCATCTACTTTAGTCATGAACGTGATGTCGTATGGCGTAATGGTCAATGGATGGCTGCCGCAGAATGTCTAAATATAGATTCGGAAGATTTGGTCGAACATAAATCTGTGCGTTTCAGAACGGTTGGTGATATGACTTGTACGGCTGCTGTAGGTTCGGTGGCAACAGAATTAGACGATATTATCGCGGAAATCAAAGCTTCAACTGTAAGTGAGCGTGGTGCACGTATGGATGATAAAGTATCCGAAGCTGCGATGGAAGAACGTAAGAAACAAGGTTATTTTTAAGGAGAAAATAGATGTTAGACTGGAGATATGAGATTTTAGACAATAGATATAAGATATTAGACTTTGTAATCGTCTCACATCTCAATACTCACTACTCAATTCTAAGTAAACAATGAATATTCTAAAATTTATAACGGCTGGTTCTGTTGACGATGGAAAAAGTACTTTAATTGGCCGTTTGCTATATGATACCAACTCGATTCTGGATGACCAATTGGAGGCTATTCAAAAAGCGAATCGCAAGAACGATGATGGAACTGTTGATTTGGCTATTTTGACCGACGGTCTAAAAGCTGAACGTGAACAAGGTATTACCATTGATGTGGCTTACAAATATTTCCAAACAGAAAATCGTAAGTTCATCATTGCGGATGCGCCAGGACATATCCAATATACGCGCAATATGATTACAGGAGCATCGAATGCGGATTTAATTATTATACTAATTGATGCACGTAAAGGTGTAATTGAACAAACAAAGCGTCACTCCTTTATTGCTAAATTGTTATCCTTAAAACAAGTGCTGGTTTGTGTCAACAAAATGGACATGGTGGATTATAGTGAGGATGTATATAAAACTATTAAGGCTGACTACTTGCAACTAGCGAAAAACTTAAAATTAGAGCATGTAGATTTTATTCCCGTTTCGGCTTTGAAAGGGGATAATATCGTAGATAAATCTTTACGTATTGCTTGGTATGAAGGCCCAACATTATTGGAATACTTAGAGCAGGTGGAATTCGAGGAAAGCAATCTTGATACATGGCGTTTTCCAGTGCAATGGGTAATTCGTCCGCAATCGGCAGATTATCCAGATTATAGAGGGTATGCAGGTCGTGTGATTGGTGAAGGTTTAAAAGTAGGAGAGCCAGTGGTCATTTTACCTAGCGGAGTACAAACGACTATAGAACGCATAGAATTAGACCAACAACTTTTAGAAGCCGCACATGATGGTCAATCGGTGGTCTTGCATTTAAAGGATGATGTAGATATTTCGCGTGGTGATTTTATCGTGTCGGCAAATAAACCTGCGTATGCAGAACGTGGTTTTGAAGCAAATATCTCTTGGTTTGAAAATAAAGCTTTGGATACAAATCAAGTGTATTTATTGCAAAATCAGACTAAAGTAACCAAAATCAAAATCCCTGAAGTGCAATACAAATTTGATGTCAATACACAAGAACGCATCTATGATGAAGATATCCGTTTAAATGATATTGGTCGCGTATCCGTTAAAGCTGCGGAAGAAGTGGTTTTTGATTTAAACCGAGATTTTCCAGGTAATGCACGTGGTATTATTATCGATCCACGCAATAATCTTACGGTAGGCGCCTTGACTGTAGAAGAGTTATTGTAAGATTCTTTAGATTTTTATAAGTCAACCCCCAAATAGTGGAAGCTATTTGGGGGTTGTTGTTAATATGCTTGGATTAGCACTTCAGATGGAATATGTAATTTATCTGTTAATTTTCGAATCATTTCTAATGATAATTTTCTTTTCTTGTTTAAGATTTCGCTAGCTCTACTTTTTAAACCGATAATTTCCGCTAAATCATTCTGCGAATAATTTAATTGCTCCATACGGAATTTTATAGCTTCAATAGGGTCAGGAAGTTCAATTGGAAAGTTTTCATTTTCATATTTTTCCAACAAGATTCCTAAGATTTCTAATTCATCACCTTCTTTCGTTCCTGGTTTAGCATCAAAAATTACTTCTAATCTTTCTAATGCTTCCATATAATCTTGTTCTGTTTTGATAGGTTTTACATTCATATCTTTTAAATTTTGTTGGCATCTATTTTATCATATTCGGCATGAGAGCCTATAAAGCGAATCCACATCATTTGATAACTGAAATTGATTTTAACAATCAATCGATAATGATTACCCTTTATATTAAAACAAACGCGATTATCTTCTAAAACACTTAAACTTGGATATTCAAGCTTTAATTCATTCAAGTTTTTCCAAGTCCCTTTTTCAGCTTCAGCATACCACGATTTTAGTTGCTGTTCGCAACCTGAATGTTTTTCCCAAAACTCTCGAAGTATTTTCTTTGCTATAACTCTCAAGTATTTCTATTTTAAACAAATATAGTTGTAATTTCCCAAAATGGGAAATTTATTGTAGCGATTATAATGAGCGAGTATAGAAAATTGAGGCGATCATTATTGATTTAATAATTTCCAATAGTGAAAGCTATTTGGGGTTAATAAACTCTATAGTTTTTTTAATAGATAAAAAAACAAAGAGATTATATTTACTATCAATAACAATATTGTCCAAAATTCTAAGATATGATTTAATAGATATCTACTATTAACTAGGACTCGCCCTCCGTTAAAGCTTAAATTGCTTAATATGTTATTGATATTTGGATAATATCTTTTTTTTAACCTATAATATCTTAACCAATAAAGTATCCCAGTTATTAGAAGGATTAGGGTAATAAATAATGATTGACTAGAATAAGGTTCTTTATCTACTAATAAAGTAAAAGAAGTAATTATCCATAAGAGGGTTGCTGCAGATATAAGTAATCTATGTATATTCGAATTTTGCATATAAATGACTCTAAGACATAGGATTTTTAAATTCCAATGTCTTAATAGCTTTTAAAACTATTTATGAATGGTTTGAGATAAATTTTGACCATTAAGTTAAATGAAATTATAGTGCCTTTTCATGTTGCCGGTTCCTAACCTCTCTAACAAAAATCCATTTATCTCTCTATTAAAAGCTAAAGGGTCTTCGAGATTTGGCAGATGTCCTGTATTTGGTATTTCTACAAAGACAGAATTTTTAGTTCCTTGATGTAATTCTTCCATCAGTGCTTTAGGCGTAATTTTATCTTGTTCACCACGGATAATTAGGGTAGGAACTGTGATTTTGGAAAGTAGTTCTGTTGAATCTGTGCGGGAAGCTAAAGCCAGTTGTGTTGCGCAGATATTCCTTACTGAATTACGGCGAATGCTACTTTTTATTAAATCTATGACTTCTTCGTTTTCTTGAATAGTTTTCTTCGTAAAAAGGTTATCAATAAAAGCAATGGCAAAAGGTCTACGGCCATAGCGTAGAATCGCTTGTATGCTATCAAAACGCTTTTGTTTGCCTGCATTGTCGTCAGCTCTGTGGTGTGTATCTGAAAGGATTAATCCCGCGATTTTCTCGGGGAAAAGTTCGTAAGCACGTAAAGCGATATAACCACCCATACTGACGCCACACAGCACCACGTTCTGTAATTCAAGTTTCTCCATGAAAGCTTCCAAATCCTTCGCAAATACATCAATGCTAAAAAATCCATGACCCGAAGTACTCAATCCATGTCCACGTACATCGATAGCAATACCGGTGATATTGTCCTCGAGCGATTCGAGTTGATATTTCCATGAATTTTTGTTGAAAGGGAAGCCGTGGATAAAGATTATGACCTTTTCTTCGGGTTCAGTTGCCTTCTTAATGTAGTAGGAAATGTTTATGTCGTGGATCTGAGCTTTCCCAGATCGAATTATGCGCTCTGCCATATAAAAATTTATTGAAAAAATTATTTCTTTATGTATCAGTAATATACCTAAATAAGTGCTTCTAAAGTAGAAAAAAAGTGAGAAAAAGTTTGAAATAATTAAAAATCTCCTCATATTTGCATCATCGAAACGGAACGACATACAGTCTGAAAGTTGAAGATTAAAGCATTCCTAGCTCAATTGGATAGAGCGTCTGACTACGGATCAGAAGGTTAGGGGTTCGACTCCCTTGGAGTGCACAAGAAAGCATCTAGTTTACTAGATGCTTTTTCTGTTTTATGACCTTGGGTGATACTGCGTGATAATAGATTGCAGATAATCTTTGTCTATATGTGTATAGATTTCGGTGGTGGTAATACTCTCATGACCGAGCATATCCTGTACAGCGCGCAAATCCGCACCTCCTTCGACCAAATGCGATGCAAAGCTATGACGGAATGTATGTGGGCTAATCTTCTTCTGTAAGCCTATTTTAGCCGCTAAATCTTTGATAATTATAAAGACCATGACACGTGTCATGGCCGCACCCCGTCGATTTAAAAATACGAAATCTTCATTTCCAGCTTTTATAGGTAGGTGGGGACGCGATTCCTCCAAATAGATCTTTAAATACTTGATAGCTTGATGACCGATTGGGATTAACCTCTCTTTATTGCCTTTTCCTTCGATCTTAATAAATTCCACCTCCAGATGGAGGTTGGAGATTTTTAAACCAATCAATTCGCTTACACGTAATCCACAGCCATATAATACCTCGAGCATGGCTTTATTGCGAGGCCCTTCAGGCTGTGAAAGGTCAATGGCATTGATGAGGTTGTCTATATCGGCTACATCCAATACATCCGGAATCTTTCTTTCTAATCTGGGCGTTTCAATCAAAGAGGCAGGATTATTTTCAAAATTATATTCCAACTGCAGAAAATTGAAAAATGATTTGAGTCCTGATATAATTCTTGCTTGGGAATAAGGGGAAATATTAAATTCGTTTATCCACGCCAGGAAATTTTGAAAGTCTTTAGTTGATAGTTTTTCTAAAGGGATATTATTATCCTCAGCATACACTCTGATTTTATCTACATCATTTATATATGCAAGGATAGAATTTTTAGATAAATTCCGTTCAAACGATAAAAATTTCTTGAAATCTTTCAGTATTGCCTCCCAATTCATCCTTCAACTCTTAAATAATGTAAAAAATACAGTGATAGTGTTTTGCTTATCGATTATTAATATTTAATTTGTATAATATTTAACGCTCTAAATTAATGAAATTTTTAAAACCTCTAGCAGTAGCATTTTTATTGCCAGCTACATTTAGCTCGTTGCAAGCTAAATCTAATTTTAATGCAACGCTGTCTTCAGAAGTAAGAACGATTTTAAGCCAAGATACACTAGCATGGTCTAGTCCTTTACCTTTTGACAAAGATGTAAAGGTTGGCAAATTAAAGAATGGATTTACATATTATATCCGCAAAAATACAGAGCCTGAGAAACGTGTGACAATGTATTTGGGCGTGAAAGTAGGATCTATTCTTGAGAAGGAAGAAGAAAGAGGATTAGCTCACTTTTTGGAGCACATGAACTTCAATGGATTGAAGCACTTCCCAAAAAATGAATTAGTGGATTATCTACAAAAAGCAGGAGTACGTTTTGGTTCGGATTTAAATGCGTATACAGGTTTCAATGAAACGGTATACCAATTGCCAATTCCTTCGGACGATCCTGAATTATTGAAAAATGGTCTTCAAGTAATGCGTGATTGGGCACAAGATGCTTTATTGTCTTCGGACGAAATTGATAAAGAACGCGGTATCATTATGGAAGAAATGCGTGGTGGTCGTGGGGCAAGTCAACGCATGCAAGAACAAATGTTACCTGTGCTATTGAATGGATCATTATATTCAAACCGTCTTCCAATTGGTACAGAAGAAGTAGTGATGGGTTTCAAACACCAATTGATTCGTGATTTTCACCAAAGATGGTATAGACCAGACTTACAATCCATCATCATCGTAGGTGATATCGATCCACAACAAATGGAAAAAGAAGTCGTTCGTTTGTTCTCGGATATGAAAGTGGTTAAGAAACCAGCAGAACGTAAGCAGTTTGGAATTGATTTGTTGAATAAAAATCAATTTAAAGTGATTACTGATCCAGAAATGCCGCAAACAGTAGCGCGTGTTTTAATCAAGCATCCAAAATCTGAGGTTAAATCTGTAGGCGATTACCGCACTTCATTAATTAAAGGTGTATTCAACCAAGTTATCAATGCTCGTTTGAGAGAAATTAGTCAAAAACCAGACGCGCCATTTTTGCAAGCATTTGTAAGTGTGGACGGAGTTTTAGATGTATTTGATGCGATGACTTTGGTGGCTGTGCCTAAACCAAATCAATTGGAAGCAAGTATCCAAACAGTTTATAGAGAATTAAAGCGTTTTGAGCAATTCGGTATTACCGAAAGTGAATTCCAACGTGCTATTGCGATGTATAGCAAAAGCAATGAAATGGCTTATCAGGAACGTGATAAAGTAAAATCGGACACTTATGTCAACAATTACCTAGGTCATTTCTTGAGAGGTGAGGCGGCAATGAGTATTGAACAGGATTACCAATTGACTAAACAATTATTGCCTTCGCTTACATTGAAAGAAGTGGAAGCAATTGGTAATAAATACTATGCGGAAACAAACCGTGATATTATCATCATGGGTCCTGAAAAAGATAAAGATAAAATGCCAGATGAGGCAATCGTTAATAATTGGTTAGGAAGCGTAAATAAAGAAACTTTGACAGCCTATGAGGATCAAGTTTCTGATTTACCACTGTTGTCTAAAGAACCAGTTAAAGGTACTATTAAGTCTGTTAAAGCAATTGATGCAATTGGTTCGAAAGAATTGACATTGAGCAATGGAGTGAAAGTAATTTTAAAACCTACAACATTCAAAAATGATCAGATTTTAATTTCTGCTTTCAGCGAAGGTGGTCATTCGTTGTACGATGATAAAGATTATTTCAATGCTTCAAACGCGGCTGGTATTGTTAATTCTTCTGGTGTTGGTCAATTAAATGCTGTTGAGATTCGTAAATATTTAGCAGGTAAAAACGTGGGGATTTCTCCTTACATCAGTGAACGATTCGAAGGTGTGTCGGGTAGTACTGACAAAGAAGGTTTGAAAACAGCTTTTGAATTAATTCATGCCTATTTCACAGAACCACGTTTGGATGAAGATATTTTCCAAGGTATCATTGCGAAAACTATCGCTTCAATGGAAAACAGAGAAAGCGAACCTCGTTTTGTATTCCAGACAGCTATCAACAAAGCCTTGTATGGTGACAACATTCGTAAGAATAATGCTTCACCAGAGCAAATAAAATCAATTTCTAAAGAAAGAACATTAGAAATTTTTAAAGAAAGATTTGCGGATGCTTCAGGTTTCACCTTTACTATTGTAGGTTCATTCAATGAGGAAGATTTAAAACCTTATTTAGAACAATATTTAGCTTCGCTGCCATCATCAAATAAACCAGAAGAGGCTAGAGATTTAAAAATCTTACCTCCGGCAAAAGGTGTTGAGGTTGTAGTAAACAAAGGTAAAGAAGCAAAAGCACAAGTAAGTCTTGCTTTCTTGGGTGATTACACATATAATGATGATGAAAACATCAATATGGATGCTTTGGAATCTGTTCTTTCTATTAAATTGTTAGAGCGTTTGCGTGAAGATGAAAGTGGTGTATATGGTACAGGAGCTTCTGCATCATATTCTAAATTCCCAACAGGTAGATATTCTTTCAATATTGGTTTCGGAACAAGTTTGGATAAATATCAATCTTTGATTAATTCTGCTTTGGATGAAATCAACAAGATCAAGAAAAATGGTCCTACGCAAGTAGATTTGGATAAATTCATCATTGAAAAAACGCGTCAATACGAATTGGATTTGAAAGAAAACAATTACTGGTTGGGTGAAATTTCTGGAGCTTACCGCTTGAAAGAAAATCCTACTGCAATGTTGAAATATTTAGAGAAATTGAAAAAAGTAAATATCTCATCTGTTAAAGCGGTTGCAGAGAAATACTTGAAAGAGGATACGTTATTTAAATTTATCCTTCTTCCTGAAGAAACTAAATAATTTAAATTTGCAATTACTAAAAATGCGGAGTTTCAAAAGCTCCGCATTTTTTATACCTTAAACTTAATTCAAAACAAAAGCCTTCAAAATTTTTGAAGGCTTTTGTTGCTATGTATATTAGAACAAATTGTGTTATTCGTTGACTACACCCATTTTGCTGAATTTATCAATTCTTTCAGCCACTAAGGTTTCCGAATCTTTTACACCAAGGATAGTTAAATCGGCTAAGATCTGTGCTTTTACATTCGCCGCTGCTTCTTCTGGATTTTGGTGTGCGCCGCCCAATGGTTCTGGGATGATGCCATCGATCAAACCATTTGACAACATATCTTCACCCGTTAGTTTCAATGCTTCTGCAGCGCGTTCTTTGTGGTCCCAGCTTCTCCATAAGATCGAAGAACAAGATTCTGGAGATATTACAGAATACCATGTGTTTTCCATCATGTATACGCGATCTCCAATACCTATACCTAATGCTCCACCCGAAGCACCTTCACCAATTACAATACAGATTACTGGAACTTTCAATACAGACATTTCCAATAAGTTGCGTGCAATCGCTTCACCTTGACCTCTTTCTTCAGCCTCTAATCCAGGGTAAGCACCCATTGTATCGATTAAGGTAACGATAGGTTTATTGAATTTTTCGGCCATTTTCATTAAACGTAAAGCTTTGCGATAGCCTTCAGGATTCGCCATACCAAAGTTACGGTATTGTCTTTCTTTTGTGTTTTTACCTTTTTGGTGTCCGATAACCATTACGGATTGGCCTCCGATTGACGCAAAACCACCTACGATAGCTTTGTCATCTTTTACGGTACGATCACCATGTAATTCTACAAATTCATCACAGATCATCTCGATATAGTCAAAAGTCTGTGGTCTTTCTGGATGTCTAGACATCTGTACTTTTTGCCATCCAGTCATGTTTTTGTATATATCTATTTTGGTTTGTTCTAGCTTCTCTTCCAATTCGCGAACGGTAGCACTCATGTCTACTTTAGTTTTTTCCGCTACTTGATTAACTTTCTCTATTTGTGTTTGCAAATCTGCAATCGGCTTTTCAAAATCAAATGTCGTATTCATATAAAATAACGCTGTCGTTTATTCTGGCTAAGTTACTGTATTTTTAATTAATTTAAAACTGTTTTCGACTATAGATTAATGCTGTTGATATTCAAAAAATTAGTAGTTTAGTGTTTTGCAGATAAAGGTATTTATGTTCACTGACGAAACTAAAAAAATGAATTTCCCTGTTGTTTTTATATTGAAAATCATTGCTGTTATCATTTCGATTACAGTCTATAATATGTTTCCTGCTACTAAGGATAATCAACTATTACATCAGGTTCTGAAAGGAATAAACACTTTTTTAGTACCCAGTATTGTATTATCAATTTTACGTTATATAGTAATTTCGGTGTATAATGCACGCCATGCTAATCGCGCTGTACGTGGTAACTTTGTTCTTGGGATTAATAGATTGACCGCAGTGCTAAATACCGTATTATTTATCATCGCAGTGATGGTGGCATTCGGAATTAATCCGGTGGAGTTTGTAACAAGCTTAACAATAGTTGCCATGGCTATAGCGGTATTGTTTAGAGATTATATTACTAATATGCTGAGCGGATTGTTTATTATGTTTTCTGAACAATTATCGGTAGGAGATCGCATCAAAGTTGGCGAACATAAGGGTAGGATTGTGGATATTACTTTCGCAAATATCTTGTTGCAAAACGAAGAGGACGATATTGTAATGGTGCCCAATAATCTCGTATTTACGAATTCGATGGTTAATCTTTCCGCACATCGTTCAAACTTATTCACTGTAAAATTCGAATTGCCTTTATATGTAGCGACGGATGTCGCAACATTGGAAAAGGAAATTCAAAGCGTATTAATCAATCATCCAAATCTGGATGCCAATATGCCTCCAGCTCTTCAGGTTCAAGAGATTGGAAAAGATTTTGTACGTTACAAATTAGAATTGTATGCGATAAGTAGCAGTAATAAACTGCACCGTGAAGTAGAAAATGAAGTACTTCGGGAAATTTTAATTTTCGAGCATGCTCGTACTAAATCTTCCTAACCTTTACGTTTTCTACAAAGTGATTAGATCCTTTTTGTAAAATCAAATCTGCTCTATATTTAGTAGGTAAGATGTTATTGTGCAAGTTGGGTTTATTGATTTCTGTCCAAATCTGAAATGCCATTTGTTTACTTTCTTCTAATGTGAGGTTGGCATATTTGTGAAAGTATGAATTTGGATCTTGGAAGGCAGTTGCGCGAAGTGACTCGAAACGGCTGATATACCATTCTATTATATCATCTTCCTTGGCGTCCACATAAATAGAAAAATCGAAGAAATCAGACACAAAGACTTTATTGCTTTGTCCCTTTTGGGAATTGACCTGCAAGACATTTATGCCCTCTACAATTAAAATATCGGGATTTTCAATCAATAAGGTGTCATCTGGTAGTATATCGTATTCCAAATGCGAATAAACAGGTACGATATGCGTAGAAATTCCACTTTTGACTGCCGTAAGAAAGTTTAGCAATTTTTTAGTATCATAACTTTCTGGAAATCCTTTGCGATTTAAAATCCCACGCTCGGATAGAATGCGATTAGGGTATAAGAAACCATCCGTAGTAACTAAAGATACTTTTGGTTTGTTTGGAAGAAAAGAAAGTACTTTCTGTAATACCCGAGCGGTAGTACTTTTTCCTACTGCGACTGAACCTGCTATACCAATAATGAAAGGTAATTTCTTTTGATTACGTTGAAAGAAACTGTTGCTGCTATTGCGGATAGCTTCATAATTTCGGATATGAATGTCAATGAGATGCGCTAAAGGGAAGTATATTTCTTCAATTTCTTCTGTATTTAGCGGTTCATTCACGGCATGCAACTGATCTATATCATCAGAATTCAAGCTGTGATTGAAGTGTCCATTTAGTCCTTTCCATTCCGCTCTATCAAAATCTTGATAAGGACTACTCAATAATTTTTCTTCTTGAATTGACGACATCTATCTTATCTTTTCATAAATAATCGGGCAAATATACATTCTTGTACTAAATAATAGTACAAGAATTGCGATATAATTAATCTAGAAGCCCTGCGATAATTAATGAACCAGTAGCAGGATTTGTTGCTAAAGGTACATTATATAAATCTGAAATACGCATTAACATTTGAATATCAGGTTCATGTGGATGTTTGCCTAGAGGATCACGGAAGAAAATAATACCAGCAATTTTTCCTTCAGCAGCCATTGCAGCGATCTGTGCATCACCTCCTTTAGGACCGCTAAGCTTTAGTTCAACATCCAAACCTGTTTGTTGTACAAAGCCACCAGTAGTTCCTGTTGCTACAATATGTGCTTTTTTTAAAAACTCAATATGATCTTTCACAAAAGCGACCATTTCAGCTTTTTTACCGTCATGTGCAATTAATGCTATAGTTTTCATAATATAAATGTTCTAGGTTATCCAAAAAATACATAAGCCACGATGATGGCTGCTACTACACCAACAAATTCAGAAATCAATGCGCAAGGCAAAGCATGTCTCGTGTTTTTGATAGCTACAGATCCAAAATAAACAGCTAATACATAGAATGTAGTTTCCGTAGATCCTTGAATTACACAGGCTACACGCGAAGCAAAATCATCAGCACCATTGGCATTCATCAAATCAACCATTAATCCGCGTGCCCCTGAGCCACTCAAAGGCTTCATAAATGCAACAGGCAAAGCTTCTACGAATGAAGTATCTAAGCCTACACTTGCTATTAAATATGAGATACCTTGCACTAAATAGTCCATGGTGCCTGAAGCTCTAAATACAGCGATGGCGACTAAAATGGCTACTAAATAAGGTATTATATTTACGGCAACTGAAAATCCTTCTTTTGCACCTTCAATAAAAGCATCATAGACATTAATCTTTTTATAAAAGGCTAAAGCTATAAAGGATATAAAAATGGAAAATAAAGTTACGTTTCCTACAACTTTGGAAATTACTTCGATTTCTGCCTGTTGTAAAGTAGAGAAATAATATAATAATCCACCAATTGCAGCAGATAAAGTTCCTAAATACAATAAGATGGTTTTATTGAATAGGTTGATCTTTTGGTAAATAGATACTAAAATTAATGCCGATAAAGTGGAAAAAAATGTAGCTATAAGTATAGGCAAAAATACATCTGAAGGCTGTGCTGCTCCAGCTTCCTGACGGTAAGCCATAATAGATATTGGGAGCAACGTCAGACTCGATGCATTCAGCACAATAAACATAATTTGCGCGTTGCTTGCGGTGTCTTTTTTAGGATTAAGTTCTTGTAATTCTTTCATTGCTTTCAATCCAAGCGGAGTAGCAGCATTGTCCAAACCCAAAGCATTTGCAGAGAAGTTCATTAAAATAGAACCCAAAGCGGGGTGGTTTTTTGGAATTTCAGGAAATAATTTATTAAAGAATGGGCCAACTAATCTAGCAAAAACATTGATCATTCCACCTTTTTCACCGATTTTCATAATACCCAAAGCGAAGGTCATCATACCAATCAGTCCCAGGGAAATTGTAGCTCCGTTTGCTGCACTATCAAATAAGGATTTTACGATATTTTGAAAAACTTCGGTATCGCCACCGATTAACTTTACAAGTGCTACCACAAAGGTAATAAGGAAGAAAAATACCCAAACGTAATTAAGAGCCATATTTAATTTATTTCATCGTAAATGTAAGAGTTCTGACCGATTATCACAATGAAGAAGGATTTTTTGTGCTGTATAAATTTTCTATCTCTTCGACCGAATGGAAGAAATCTATCATTAGATTTCTCATTCTGTATTACTTCATTCAAAATGACGATGATATCAATTTAAAGAACAACTTCAACATTTCTTGACTTCTGCAATTAGCAACTTTTTTATAACGTCATTTCGACGTAAGGAGAAATCTTACATATTAATTTTTGCTTTCTCGAATTAAGAATATCGAAAGAAATCCAGGAAAAATATATCAAGAATTTAGTGTCTGCAGAATAGCTGAAGCTTTCAATAGACATTCATTGTATTCTTTTTCTGCATTAGCATCAATAGTCAAAGCACCGCCAGTATGAAAGGATAAATATTGTTGAGTTTGATTGTATAGAATAGTTCGGATAATGACATTAAAATCAAAATCTCCTGATGGCGCAAAATAACCAACAGTTCCCGAATAAACGCCACGTCTCGAGTTTTCATAACGATCACACAATTTCATTGCTGAAATCTTTGGGGCCCCCGTCATCGAACCTGGAGGAAAGATATTTCTGATAGCTTCAACATCACTAATATTTTCACTTTTAGTACAAGTGATAGTAGAGATAAGTTGATGCACTTGTTTGAAAGTATGCACTTCCAATTTGCGTTCAGCTGCTACAGTTCCTGGTTTAGCGGAACGGGTCATATCATTGCGAACCAAATCAACAATCATTACGTTTTCCGCAATTTCTTTTGGATTGTTTCGTAGCTGGAAGATATTCTCTTGATCTTCTATTTCATTTTTACCTCGAGGCGCAGTACCTTTTATGGGTTGAGAAATTAAGGTTTCTCCACGTTTTGCTAAAAAGCGTTCAGGTGAAGCCGACAAAATATATTTGTCATTAATCTTGAAGAAAGTCGAAAATGGAGTAGGAGATATTCCATTCAATTTTTGGTAAACTTCAAGCGGATCGATTTTAGCATGCTCTGCATAAAACTCCTGACATAAATTAACTTCGTAAATATCACCGCGTTGGATATGTGAAATCAAGTGTTCAAAGGCCTTAAAATATCCTTCTTTTCCTAATCGATGTTGAATTTTGATTTTTGAAGAGTTATGAATTGAAGCTTTAACATCACAATTCTTTATCGCCTCAAAGATTTCTTCTGGATTTGGAGCTTCTATTTCAATAGATGATTTTAAGAACTTAATTAAAGTCTTTGGAATGAAAAAATAGCAATCTGGAAAGGCAAGAGGATTGGAAAAAGAGGTTACTAATCCTTCTATTTCATTCTTGAGATCGTAACCAAAAAAACCAAACATCCATTGATTAGGATGCTTGGTTTTAAAATTTTCTAATGTTTTGAAAGTTTCAGTTGAAGTACTTTCAAAAATATATTGTGCATCTACAGCTAGGATAGCTTCGATGGATGAAAATTCATCATGATAACCATTTGATTGAAGAAAACATACTTGTTCAAATTGTTGTGCCCAAGCTAACGCTTTAGCCTCAAATTCCAGAATATTTACTTCAAAAATGGCTTTTGCCATGTCTTATTTCAATACGATAGTTTGTGTACGATCTGGACCTACTGACAAATATTTGATTGGCACTTCTAATGCCTTCTCCAAGTAAGCAATATAGTTTGCCAATGCCGCAGGGATTTCGTCTTTGCTACGGATACCAGTCAAATCTTGATTCCATCCTTCGATTTCTTCTAGAATAGGTTCAGGTTTGATCGCGTTGATGTCATATGGCATGTAGTCGATAACCTCACCATTGTATTTATAGTGTGTACAAGCGTAGATTTTTTCAAACGTATCCAATACGTCAGCTTTCATCATCACTAATTCAGTAACACCATTCAACATGATCGCATATTTCAACGCAGGAATATCAATCCATCCCGTACGACGAGCACGTCCTGTAGTCGCACCGAATTCGTGACCTAATTGACGTAATTTTTCGCCAGTTTCGTTATCCAATTCTGTAGGGAAAGGACCACCTCCTACACGAGTACAGTATGCTTTGAAGATTCCTAATACTTCGCCAATTTTGTTAGGAGCGATACCCAAACCAGTACAAGCACCTGCTGTCGTTGTATTGGAAGAAGTAACGAAAGGATATGAACCGAAGTCAACGTCTAATAAAGTACCTTGAGCTCCTTCAGCCAATACTTTTTTACCTTCTTTTAAATAAGAATTTACCAAATGCTCTGAATCTACGTGAGGTATAGATTTGATGAATTCGATAGCCGCTAAGAAAGCTTCTTCACGCTCTGTGAAATCAGGGATTTCGCCGTAGTGAGAAAGAATTTCTAAGTGTTTGTTTTTCAATTTCTCATAACGTTCTTGGAAGTCAGATAATGTAGTATCACCGACACGTAGACCGTTACGACCTGTTTTGTCCATATAAGTAGGACCGATACCTTTTAATGTAGAACCGATTTTACCAGCACCCATTTTAGATTCAGAAGCTGCATCTAATAATTGGTGAGTAGGAAGAATCAAGTGCGCTTTACGTGCTAACACCAATTTTCCATCGCCTACAGGATCAAAGCCAGCCGCTCTAAGATTGTCTAATTCTCTTTTAAGAATGATAGGGTCGATAACAACACCATTACCAATTAAATTTAAAGTAGTTTTATTAAAAATACCTGAAGGAATAGTGTTTAAAACAAATTTTTTGTTGTCAAACTCTAACGTGTGTCCGGCATTAGGACCCCCTTGGAAACGAGCGATCAAATCATATTGTGGACACAATACATCCACGATCTTACCTTTACCTTCGTCGCCCCATTGTAAGCCCAATAGCACATCAACTTGCATAGCGTATTATTTTGAGATTATGATTGAAATTTTGTACAAATTCGATTAAAAAATAATGTTCGGAAAATAGGTCAGTCCATTTTCCGAACAAATTTACTATTATTAATAAAGTATAGAGAATTAAATTTAAATTACTTGTTCTACCTCTTCTTTTCGTTCCGTACCCTTCATAGCTTGACAAGTAGAGCAAATTCCATATAAATTTAAGGAATGGTGCTTGATGTCGAATTTCAATAAATCCCCAATCATGCTTTGTATTTGGTAAACCCGTGGATCACAAAATTCTACTACTTTGTTGCACTCAATACAAATCACGTGATCATGTTGTTTATAACCATATGATTTCTCAAATTGAGCCATATTTCTTCCGAATTGGTGTTTAGTCACTAAGTCACAAGAAACTAATAATTCAAGAGTGTTATATACTGTAGCACGGCTCACACGGTACTTTTTGTTTTTCATGTGGATGTACAAAGACTCTACGTCAAAGTGGTCCGTACGTGAGTATATCTCTTCAAGAATCGCATAACGCTCAGGAGTCTTTCTTAGATTTTTATTTTCTAAATAAGCCTCAAATATTTTTTTTACAGTCTCGTAATTTTCTGCCTGATTCATATTGTTTTCTGCTCCTAAGCAAATTTACCAAATAATATTCTATTTTTTCAATGATTACGAATTGTGAGAAGGATATGATTAATTCTCAGATTCATAACGTGTCACACTCGTAATACCCGCCACTAATTTCAAGCGGTTTATTAAACTTTCTAATTGGTCAATATTATGAATGTTTACCATAATATTACCCTCGAAAATTCCTTCATTACTCGAAATACTCAAAGAGCGAATGTTTACATTAAATTCTTGCGAAATTACATTTGTGAGTTTATTAACTAAGCCTACATCATCAATACCTATAATTCGAATACCCGTAATAAACGAATGATCAATTTGCGAAGAAGCCCATTTTGCTTTCAAAATACGGTAACCATAGTTAGCCATTAACTTGGAGGCATTAGGACAGGAAGTCCGGTGTATTTTAATACCTTCATTGACGGTTAAGAAACCAAAAATATCATCTCCTGGAATAGGATTACAGCAAGCTGCAAGTGTATAATCTAATTTCTGGAAATCATCTCCAATGAGAATTGTATCGGCATTTTTCTTATCAATTTTCTCAACTAATCCCGAGATGTGAGAGTTGAATTGATTTTGGGCTAATTCGTGTGATTTCTCACTTGCAACATAATCTCTCAGGTTTTTGATATCAATAACACCTTTTGCAACGTTGTAGAATAGTTCTTGAGAACTCGGATATTTAAAGAAATTTGCTATTTTATTGATGTTATCCGTGTTGTAAGTAAGTTTAAGTGATTTCATTTTACGTTCTAAAATCTCTTTCCCATCTTCTGCAACACGTCTTTTTTCTTCTTTAAGCGATGATTTTATTTTGGATTTAGCTTTGGCTGTAACAACAAAACTCAACCAATCTTCTTTCGGTGTCTGCTTACTGGAAGTTATAATTTCGACCTGATCTCCATTTTGCAAAGGATGACTTAATGGAACCAATTTATGGTTCACTTTGGCACCAATACAAGTCGCGCCAATATCACTATGGATTTCGAAAGCAAAGTCTAAAGCAGTCGCGCCATTGGGCAATTGTATTAAAGTACCTTTTGGAGTAAAGATGAAAATCTCATCTGAGAAAAGGTTCATCTTGAAATCATCCAAGAAATCCAAAGCATTCTGCTCTGGGTTGCTTAATACATCTCTTACTTTTTGGATCCATTGGTCAAGACCATTATCCGAGGATGATTCTTTGTATTTCCAGTGTGCAGCAAAACCTTTTTCCGCGATTTCATTCATACGTCTGGTACGAATTTGTACTTCCACCCATTGACCGCGAGGCCCCATTACCGTGGTGTGCAAAGACTCATAACCGTTACCTTTTGGCGTGGACACCCAGTCACGCAAGCGATCTGGATTAGGACGATAAAGATCCGTTATAATGGAATAAACCTTCCAACATTCTGTTTTTTCTTTTTCGTATTCGGTATCGATAATGACACGGATAGCAAATAAATCATACACTTCTTCAAATGGAATAGATTTCTTACGCATTTTATTCCAAATGGAGTGTATAGATTTTGGTCTACCAAAAACATCCGCTTTAATATCTTGCTCTAACAAAATTTCTTTCACAGGAGAAATAAAGTCCGCAATAAATTTTTCGCGTTCTGCTTTCTTTTCATTAAGCTTCTTAGCAATAAATTTATAGGTATCTGGGTCGGTATATTTCATCGATAAATCTTCTAATTCAGATTTTATCGCATACAAACCAAGGCGATGTGCTAAAGGAGCATAAAGGTAACTTGTTTCAGAAGCTATTTTTAACTGTTTGTGTCGCGCCATGAATTCCATGGTACGCATATTATGCAAACGGTCAGCTAACTTGATTAAGATGACACGAACATCATCAGCAAGTGTCAATAACATTTTGCGGAAATTTTCCGCTTGAATAGAACTATTAGGGTCGAAAACCCCCGAAATTTTAGTCAGTCCATCTATGATTCGGGCTACTTTTTTACCAAATCTCGCTTCAATTTCCTCTAGGGTAATGGAAGTATCCTCCACGACATCATGGAGTAAAGCACAGACAATAGAAGTTGTACCCAGCCCAATCTCCTCAGCTGCTATTTGCGCCACAGCAATAGGATGGTAGATATACGGTTCCCCCGACTTTCTACGCATCTCTTTGTGACTTTCTAATGCTAAATCAAAAGCTTTTCTTATTTCTTGTTTATCGCCCTTTTGTAGTGTTGGTTTACAAGCCCGTAGTAATGCTCTATATCGTTTTCTTATTTCTTTGTTTTCCGCTTCAATATCAATCACATATTCTTCCATAAGAACCTCTTAAAAAATTTCGAAATCTCCGTCAAAAAAGTTATTTTTATCCAATAATGAATAAGCAGATAATATAGGCACCTATTCATGTATAAATATAAAGATTAATTCTTTCATTGTTGGAGTTAAAGTTGAAAATGTTAATGTTTCGTCTACAAAAAATATGTTTTGGAATATTTTTGATGTTGCTTTTACAAATTGTTTGTAAAGGGCAGCAAGCTATGACACCATTAACAGTTCCGCATTATGGTGCAGGAAATCCTGAGACTTTAGCCTATTATGGAACTACGAAATTAGAAACAGGAGAGGTGTTGCCTTGGTTTCCTATCGAGACAGTATATGTATATGCTGAGCGGAAATGGAAGTCCATCGTAGATAAAGAACGCTATTTGCGTTTAAAGCGTAATGTTTTGCGTGTCTTACCTTATGCAATTTATGCGCAAAAGAGATACGAGCAATTGGATAGAGAATTAGCATTAGCAAATTCGAAGAAAGAAGAAAAAGCGCTAATCAAAGCTTGTGAGCGAGAGATTAAAGAAAAAATAAATAATGAGGTTAAGGATTTATCTATTTCACAAGGTAAAATCTTGATCAAATTAATCGAACGACAAACAGGAAATACGAGTTACGATTTGGTAAAAGATATGAAAGGCAATATTACAGCTTTCGTTTATCAAGGTGTGGCGCGTATGTTTGGTCATAATCTAAAAAGTACTTACGATCCGCAAGAGGATTACGAAATAGAAAACATTATTCGCGAATATGAAATTTTGCGACCTATTAATAAACCCTTTCAATAGGAATTCATTATGAGTACAAAAACGATATATGATTTCAAAGCACTAGAGTTTTCTGGTAATTATAAATCATTATCGGATTTTCAAGGTAAGGTGCTTTTGATTGTTAATACGGCTAGTGGCTGTTACTTTCGTAAACAATTTAAAACTTTAGAAAAGTTATATCAACAATATAAGGATCAGGGTTTTGAAATTTTAGCTTTTCCATCCAATGATTTTGCGAATCAAGAACCTCGCACGGGACTAAATCTGGAAACTTATTGTCGTATTCAAGAAGGAATTACTTTTCCAGTTTTTAAACGTATTCACATCAAAGGGGAATTTGTAGATCCTCTATACAAGTTTCTTTCTGACAAGGATGAGAATGGGGTAGTCAATAGTGTTCCTCTTTGGAATTTTCATAAGTATCTTATAGACAGAGATGGTAAAGTTGTTGACTTCTACTATTCGTTTACCAGTCCCTTATCTTCTACAATAATTAGACAAATCGAATCTTTATTGCAAAAGTAAAATTCCTCATTATCCGTATATTTGAGAAAATTTTAGGATTATGAAATTAGACTTATTGGTGATGACTGTTCACCCTGACGATGCGGAGTTAGGAGCAGGAGGTACCATTGCGAAATATGTTGCCGAAGGTAAAAAAGTTGGAATTATTGATTTAACACGTGGGGAGTTAGGTACTCGTGGTACGGCTATAACGCGTGCAGAAGAAGCCGCAGATGCAGCCAGAATTTTGGGAGTGGCTGTTCGAGAGAATTTAGAATTACGCGATGGTTTTTTCCAAAATAATGAAGGATCTCAATTGGTAATTATCCAAGCTATTCGTAAATATCAGCCTGAAATTGTCATTACCAACGCGTTGGATGATCGTCATCCAGATCATGGTCGCGCGAGTAAATTAGTGAATGATGCTTTGTTCTTAGCTGGCTTAAGACGTATAGAGACAAAATTGGAAGGGATGCTCCAAGAGCCTTTTCGTCCAAGATTACAATTGCAATTAATCCAGGATAAATATATTCAACCTGATATTTTGTTGGATGTAACGGAATATTGGAATATTAAGGAGCAATCTATTTTAGCTTATAAAACGCAATTTAATTCGGCTAGTGAAGAGGATGGACCTCAAACCTACATTTCTTCTCCTGACTTTATGGAGTCAACTAGAGGACGAGGACGCGAATTGGGACGTAATATTCAGGTTCCGTATGCAGAAGGTTTTACAGCAAGAAAACTTTTAGGCGTAACAGATATATTTGCTTTAAAATAAGGACAAAAATAAAGGGATTCGATATTGGACTGCCCCCCAAAAGTTGGACAAATTTAAGCAATGTTCTTGATATAATGAGCTCTGTATTCTACAGGGCTCATTCCGTTTAAATTTGATTTAATTCTTACCTTGTTATAGTAATTGAT
>PJUJ01000149.1_pt1 | contig 52081 bp, 47 predicted proteins | sample 1512321 | NCBI WGS metagenome assembly PJUJ01 (sample SAMN08177669, study PRJNA422409) | Feces metagenome, whole genome shotgun sequencing project. | isolation source: Chicken feces enriched on filter paper: beechwood xylan treatment | host: Gallus gallus | place: USA: Madison | collected 2015-01-15 | reverse complement strand
GCAGTTCTTATCGTGACTTATCAATCGTAAAAACAGGCTCCTAACGCCTAATGAACTGTCCAAGTTGCAATAAGAATGAGAGAAGGGGACAAACATTTCGAAGAGTGTTTATTGACTAATGACAGACTAAAATCTTGCTCCTTCTCTCTGCTGGATCTTTTTAAACTGAACAAAATTATGTTCTGTTTAATATTATCCAAATATATTCATACAAACTTACGATGACGTAATTTTAATTCTCAATTCTCAATTCTCAATTAACAATTGTCAATTCTCTATTATCAATTAAAAAAGAGACGCATTGCGTCTCTTTTTGCATAATCTTCTGGCAAAAGATTCAAAATTATTGTTGTAGAAATTTTTAATAAGCTAGTGGAACAAGTGTATTATCTTCCAATCGAACAGGGACGGATTTCACGGTTGTGAAGCCATCGTCTTTCGAAATTATCTGCGACAAGTCGATTCCTTTTCGCGAGAAAGCTGTAATAATTGCTGTTCTAAATGTTGCTTTTGCTGAACCCCAACCTTTTCCTTTTACAGTTTCATTGTTGAGTTGGATAAGTTCTTCAATCGAATAATTGCTGAATTTTTCGATTAAGTGTTGATACAAGTGTACAGTTGTGTTTGACATACAATTTAAAATTTAAAAGGTTAAACCATAAATTGTATCCAGAAACTTTTTAGGGAAAATAAGCGTTGTTTAGTACGTTTATTTTGGCACGAAACCCGTATTATCTTACCACCGCGGTGACTTCACTCGGTTGGTATTGCGTACTGCAATTCTGAATACTCTACAAATATAGTAGACTTTATTTTAAACTTCAAAATAAAATTAAAATATTTTCATTTTGACACTTACTCTGTCAAAATGTCTTAAAGAATTCTTTTGGAACGTACCTTGATAAATCTTATGCGTAAAATTTAAACTGAAAAATTAAAAATATATGAGCACAGAAAAAGGCACTATTTCGATTCATACCGAGAATATATTTCCGGTAATCAAAAAATTCCTTTACTCAGATAATGAGATATTCCTTCGTGAACTTGTTTCCAATGCGGTCGATGCTTCACAAAAAATCAAACGTCTTTCTTCTTTAGGTCAATTCAATGGCGAGGTGGGAGAGTTGGTTGTTGACGTAAAATTCGATGAAGAAGCAAAAACGATTACCATTTCGGATAACGGTATTGGTATGACTGCCGAAGAGATCAAAAAATATATCAACCAAATCGCATTCTCTGGTGCAACAGAATTTATGGAAAAATTCAAAGAGGCTAATGATGCAAATGAAATCATTGGTCGCTTTGGTTTAGGTTTCTACTCGGCATTTATGGTGGCTGATAAAGTAGAGATTGATTCATTATCTTACCAAGATGGGGCAGAGGCTGCACACTGGGTGTGTGATGGTAGTACTTCATACGAAATCTCAGTGGGTACACGTACTACTCGTGGTACGGATGTAATCTTGCACATCAACGAAGACTCAAAAGAGTTCTTAAGCAAGTTCAGATTGCAAGAAATCTTAGACAAATACGCTAAATTCTTGCCTGTACAAGTTCGTTTCGGAACGAAAACTTCTTCTGAACCAGATGGCGAAGACGAAGAAGGTAAACCAAAATACAAATCGGTAGAAGTTGATAATATCATCAACAATACGAATCCAGCTTGGACAAAAGCACCATCCGAATTAAAAGACGAAGATTATTTGGCATTCTACCGTGAATTATATCCAAATACATTTGACGAGCCTTTGTTCTGGATTCATCTAAATGTAGACTATCCGTTCAATCTAACTGGTATTCTTTACTTCCCTAAAATCAAGAATGAATTAGAAATCCAACGCAATAAAATCAAATTGTACTCCCGTCAGGTGTTTATCACGGATGAGGTGAAGGATATCGTTCCTGAATATTTGATGTTGTTGCATGGTGTGATTGATTCTCCAGATATTCCATTGAACGTATCGCGTTCGTTCTTGCAGGCGGATGGTAATGTGAAGAAAATTAGCAATTACATTACGAAGAAAGTAGCAGACAAATTGCAAGAAATCTTCAAATCAGATCGTAAAGGTTTTGAAGAAAAATGGAATGATATCGGTCTATTCATCAAATACGGTATGTTGAGCGAAGAGAAATTTGCGGATAAAGCAAATGAATTCTGCTTGGTAAAAAATACTGAAGGTGAAAACTTTACCATCAAAGAATACTACGAGAAAGTAAAAGATATCAATGCGGACAAAGACGGTAATATCGTTTACTTATATACGTCGGATGCTGCACAACAAGATGGTTTTATCGCTAATGCAAAAGCAAAAGGCTATGATGTATTAGTATTAGATGGGCCATTGGATACACACTTTGCTTCTTATTTGGAACAAAAAGGTGGCGAGAAAGTACAATTGAAACGTGTGGATTCGGATGTAATCGATAAGTTGATTAAAAAAGATGAAAAAATTGAGTTGACTTTATCGGAAGAAGAAAGCAAAAAAGCTTCTGAATTATTCACAAAAGCAATCAGCCGTACCGATATGAATGTGCAGGTAGAAGCGTTGGCAGCGGACGAATTGCCAGTATCAGTAACTTTGGATGAGTTTATGCGTCGTATGAAAGATATGGCAAAAACGGGTGGCGGTATGGGCTTCTATGGCAACTTACCAGACAACTACAAAGTAACGGTGAACGGTAACCATCCATTAGTAAAACGTATCGTTGAAAGCTCGGAAGAAGAAGCCGAGAAATTAGCAAAACAAGCCTTCGACTTGGCTTTATTGTCTCGCGGATTGTTGACAGGAGCGGATTTAACATCCTTTGTTAAGCGTAGCGTAGAGATGATTTAATGCAAATCAAAAAATAATTCCTTAATCCTCATTGTGTTATTGCATAATGAGGTTTTTTTGTGTAGAAATATTTGCATACAATACGGTTTTCTACTACTTTTGTAGCACAAACACGGTAGGTATAGCTCAGTTGGTTAGAGCACTAGATTGTGGTTCTAGGGGTCGTCGGTTCGAGCCCGATTACTTACCCGCTTCTAAAGGCTTCTCAGAAATGAGAGGCTTTTTTTGTTTACCTAAATTACTCCTTAAAGCATATTGTTAATTAATAAATTAGAAAAGTGATAGTCCCTATTTTAATTTATAAAGTTTGCTGTATATTCATGACGGTAATTCCGAAACGGAATGCCTTATAATCAAATAACCTAATACAGTATGAGTACTTATCTTACTAATTTTAAAAATCTTCGTAAAGAATTAAAATACATTCTGTACATATCAATAATAATTATTTTTTTTATTGAATTTATTGGATATAGCTATGATGAAATTTTCCCTAGTGCTTATACATTTTCTAATATAATATTAAAAATATGTTACTCTTATGTAGCCTCCTTAATTTTTTATTATTTATTCGTACACTATAAAAGACAAGATGATAAAAGAAAATATTATGAAGTATTATCATCAAAATTAAACAAATTAATAAAAGATCATAATAGTGTTTTTGAAAAAATTGCTAGTATAAATGGTGTAAATGATGATGCAATGGATGATGAAGAAAGTTTAAAAATATTCCTTAAAAAAATAGGACTTTATCAAAAATATGATGGTGTATTTGTTGCAAATGTTGGACGCATTGATTGGAAAACGCGCTTAACAATAATTTCCAAAACTAGTACTAGAAATATTGAAAATATATATCTTCATTCATCTATTTTAGAAGTTGAATTGATACAGTTATTAGAAAAAGTTATCAATAATGGTTTATTTCAAACTTTAATAAGTTTTGAGAATATTAGATTAAGTAATGAAAATTTTGAAGATTTTTATAAAGATTTCTATAGTTATAGGTTATCAATCAAAAATTTAAGAATTTACAAAGAAAAAGAAATTGATATGTACATTTTATGATGATGTTAAAAAAATCTAAATCATCAAATTTAAAAATTTCTTTGCTTACTATATCTTAATTAAAATCATATAAATTTTCTTCACTCCAATTTGGATATTTAATTGTAAAAATATCACCAATAGTAGCATAAAATGAATCAAGTTCACCTGAAATCCAAAAATTAAAGTCTTTCATTTCAAGGATTTTAGTAAATTATGATTATTTATTAGCCTAAAATTTTTATTCTGCTATTGCAGTAAATGCGTTTTTTACTATCTTTGCATCAACAAAACACGGTAGGTATAGCTCAGTTGGTTAGAGCACTAGATTGTGGTTCTAGGGGTCGTCGGTTCGAGCCCGATTACTTACCCTCCCCAAAGCTTCAAGAATTTTCTTGAAGCTTTTTTGGTTTTTAAAAAAAATTAATTTTACTTTTGAGCAATCACAACCATTATTAGCACGCTAACGAAATTTTTTTAAGCAGCATCTTACTTTTGAGAAACAAAAATACACACTAATTATGTCTTTAATTATCAAAGAAGGCAAGAGGAAATATGTCGTTCCCTCTATTGTCTTAGCAGAATGTTTCGCAGAAGAATCTCTCTGTACGTCTTCAGCTACAGTAACTTTTGGAAATCCTGGTCAAGATTTTAGTCCAGATATTGAGGATTGGAATGCTGGTTCACAAAGTAACAGTACCTATGAGTTTTAACTAAAACCAAACTTAATTATTAAAAATTTTTATGAATAATATTTGTTCTGATACAATAAAATCTATTGTAGTTGTTTTAGTTTGTTTTCTTGTTTTCGGTTGTGAAAAAACATATAATTCACAGGAAATAACTACTAATGCTGTACTGCAATTTACCGTTTATGGGATAAAAGAAGATCTTCCAGATGCAAATGCTTCTTTATATACGAAAAATGGATCTCCAATAAATAACTTTCAGTATAAGGAGTATGACGATATTAGCACGCTAAGCTACTTTGAAACGGAAGATAATCGAAAATCCATTGCAAAAAATTTAATGGATTCGACAAAAATGTCGCCAGGGATAAAATATAGAGTGGAATTATTCGAAGTGAATGGAGATACCGAGAATCATTGGCGTACACTTAATTTAACTTCTAATGCTTCCGTCACCCTTACAGACACGATAGGAGTAGTACATGGCAAGACCTACAAATGGTATGCATATTCTTATAATACTCAAGATAATATTACAGTGCCAGCTAAGTCTTTAGATATTTCTATGGGGATAAATAAAGATTTTCTGTTTGCTAGTAATCAGCTGACGATTAATCAATATGGCAATACACCAATTAGTATTCTTTTTCAGCGGAAGACAGCTCGTCTGGCTGTAGATATAGACACTCGAGGAGCGAATGCGCATAATATTTTTAATCTTCAAGTAGTCTTCCCTTCGGGAATTATCAAGACGGGAAACTTTAACTTAAGAAACCAAACTGTCTCTGCTGTTACGAATGTGAATGCCGAGACTCTTACATTAAATACTTCAGGTTTCGTGAATGTAGGTGGGGGCTATAGAAAAGTTGCTTATCTCCATAGTGTTGAAGCTATTTCTCGTCCAGGGGATAATTCCTTATCTATTACTGTACCGACAATAACTTATACAGTGTCTAATGGATTAGCTGGAACGACTAATAATGTGACCTCTACAAAAACATCTCTTCCATTTAGTTTTTCGAATGTAACTGTAGGTATTGGGGAAGTGGAAGTTTAAAAGCAGATTTATTAGCGAAAGGTATTACATATAATACTGTAGAGTGGGCGCCTGCCAATTTATACAGGCATGATACAGTATCTACGCATCGGTATAGATTTTATCCGCATAATAATCAGACTACGGATTATAGAACACTATTTTCATTTAGAGGATATGTTCCTTTACAATTAGCGACTAGGACGGCTACACCAATTGATGCTTGTAGCTTAGTCTATCCGTATAAACGATGGAAGACGCCAAGCAATAGTGATTTTAGCAAAGCGAGTATGGTTACATCTAGCGGTCTCGTAGGTAATATTTTAGATTTATTGATTCAGATATTACTAGGTGGAAATGTTAGTAATTCATATGCAGAATTTAATTCTACCCTTCCGAATAATAGAATGGGCTACGGTTCACCAGGGGGATTGGTTTTTCCTTTAAATGGATATCTCCCAAGTTTTTCTCTTGTTAATTTTCCTACTAGTTTAGATGATGCTCAACCATTACTTTCACTTTCACTTTTTGAAACATTTGAGTCAGGTGGGATTTTATACAATTCGGGGCATCTGTGGACTTTTGATCCTACTATTGACTTAGGTCTTGGTGGTGTCATCAACGTAGCTACTGTTGGAGCTCAGCATTATCTTGCATTGACATATCCAGCGAGAGAAGTGTTGCTTGTTCCTGTATCAGAAGATCGAAAAGCTGTTACTACGACGGATTTACTAAATATTTCCTTGTTGAATAATACGCTTGGTATAATATCTTCTAGTTTTAAAAATGTACGTTGTATTCGTGATTCTAATTATGAAAATATTATAAAAAGTCCGTCGTATAAGCCCGAGGTCCAGTATGATAATTTGCCTCGGACATATTCAAAAAAAGATTTACTTAATTTAGGAATAGCACTGTAATTAATTAGAAGGAATAAAATTAATTAACCAATAATCAGTTAGTTGTACTTAATTGATAAAAGCGAGACAAAAAAAGTTTCGCTTTTGTTGTTTTATAAAATATACTTTGCTAAGTTTTGTATAAATGTGTTAGGATTTGTTGATTTGCTCTCAACTGATTTTAAAAATATAAGGCTTTTTCGTACTAGTTCTTAGAATCCCATTTTAATAAGTTATAATCCAGAACCCAATTATTAAATTAAATACTATCGAATTAGATATTAATTCAAATTTGGGCTCTTAGGAAAATTTGCGACATGAGCATATTTCGGTCCTAAGCTAATTAAAGCTTGTTTCCAAAGATCTTCGCCGTCGGTTATGAAGGTTAATTCTGTGCTGAATTTATTATGTACAGCCCATGAATTTTGATTTATCTCTTCACCCAACTGTCCTGCTGTCCAACCCGAATACCCTAAAAAGAATTTGATTTCGTCCGTAGATAAATAGCCTTCATTAATCATCATTATGGCTTGATCAAAATCTCCACCCCAATATATATCTTCGTAAATATGGGTGCTATCTGGAATTTTATCTATTGCTCGGTGCAGAAAGAATACCGCATTATTCTGCACAGGACCACCAATGTAAAGCGGGAAATCTACGACTTCTATATCCATAACATCAGAAAGTAGAAGCTGTGAGCGATGATTCAAAATCATACCTACAGTACCATCTTCATTATGTTCACAAAGTAAAACTACAGAACGCTCGAAGTTTGGATCTAGCATGAAGGGCTCAGATAGTAACAAACTACCTTGTTTTGGCGTATGTGCATTGAACATAGTTAGTTTCCGTATTTGTTATAGCTAAATCTACAAAAAAAATGATAACCGAAAGATAAAATTCCATCTTTTAATCGACTTTGTAGGTAGATTTTTATAACGCTTTTAGTAAGTTTGTGATAAAGTTAACAAAGTATTCATGGCGATAGAACATAAAGATATAGCAGCGATACGTGAAGATTATTCAAAAGGATCTTTGTCGGAAAACGATACCTTACAGAATCCTTTCGAACAGTTTCAATTGTGGTTTAATCAAGCATTGGATTCTCATGTGTTAGAACCAAATGCAATGGTATTAGGGACTATAAATGAAGCTGGTTATCCATCGACACGTGTAGTCTTGCTAAAGGATCTGAAAGCGGATGGATTGAGTTTTTTTACAAATTATACGAGTCAAAAAGGACAAGATATAGCACGACAATCTAAAGTGAGCTTATTGTTTTTCTGGGGTGAGCTACAAAGACAGGTACGTATCGAAGGAGAAGTGAGTTTTTTGCCTGCCGAAGATTCGGATGAATATTTTGCATCGCGACCAAAAGGAAGTCAAATAGGTGCATGGTCTTCTCCACAATCTCAAATTATTGCAAATAGAGAAGTGTTAGAAAGTAATGTGCTGAACAAAGAGCAGGAGTATAAAGATTTGGAAAATATTCCACGACCTGAATTTTGGGGTGGGTATTTGGTAAAACCTGTTCGCTTTGAATTCTGGCAAGGAAGAAGTTCAAGACTGCATGATCGTATAGTTTATCGTAAAGAGCATAATGTTTGGACTAAAAATAGATTAGCGCCATGATAGAAAATTTAGTGAATGACCTCCAGCAAAAGTTTGGAGAGTCTAAGATAAGTTTAGTAGAAGGTGCTAAACAAGATACCATCATTGTTAGTGAAGATATCCTCACTGAGCTTTGTCTTTATTTACGTGATTCGCCATCATACTATTTTGATTTTCTGGCTAATATTTCCGCTGTGGATTATCATCCTGAAAATCGCTTTGCCCTAGTGTATAATTTGGCTTCGTTACCTTATCAAACTCAGATGACTATTCGCGTAGAATTGACTGTTGAAAATCGTACTGCAGAAAATCTTCCAGAAATACCTTCAGTAGCTAGCGTATGGCGTACTGCGGATTGGCATGAACGAGAAGCCTTTGATTTGATGGGGATATATTTTACAGGACATCCTGACTTACGACGTATCTTGCTTCCTGATGATTGGGAAGGCTTTCCATTGCGCAAGGATTATGAAGATGCAGAGTCATACCACGGTATCCCAATAAAAGGAGAATAATATGCTGGAAAAATACAATCAAGGATATCAAAAATATATAGACAAAATAGCCAGCGTAGGTTCTACCGAAATGGTTATTAATATGGGGCCACAACATCCATCTACGCATGGTGTGTTGCGTTTGGAGCTCATTACAGATGGTGAGATTGTTAAAGATGTGATTCCTCATTTAGGTTATTTACATCGTTGCTTTGACAAGCATGCAGAGTCAATGAGTTATGGTAAATCCATTCCATTTACGGACAGATTGGATTATTTGGCTTCTATGAATAATAGCCACAGCTTCGTAATGGGGGTGGAGCGAATGTTAGGAATCGAAGATAAATTACCAAAGCGTGTGGAATATATTCGCGTACTGGTATGTGAATTGAATCGTATTGCTTCGCATTTAATTGCTGTCGGGACCTATGGGATTGATATAGGTGCATTCACACCTTTCTTGTGGTGTTTTAGAGATCGTGAGCATATTATGAATATGCTGGAGTGGGCATCGGGATCTCGTATGCTATACAACTATATTTGGGTAGGAGGCTTATTTTACGATTTACCTGTAGGTTTTGAAGAGCGATGCGTGGATTTTGTCAAGTACTTTAGACCTAAATTGGACGAATTGGATGAGATTCTGACTAATAACGAAATATTTATTCAACGTACCGCTAATATTGGAGTTCTACCGGCGGAGGTAGCTATAAATTATGGCTGTTCTGGTCCTATGTTAAGAGCAAGTGGTATTAAATGGGATTTAAGACGTGTTGATGGCTATTCTGTTTATCCAGAATTGGATTTCGAGATTCCAGTAGGTCAAGGTTTAGCAGGAACTGTAGGCGATTGTTGGGACCGTTATAAAGTTCGGGTAGATGAAATGCGTGAGTCCCTAAAGATAATTGAGCAATGTTTGGATAGGTTAATGTCGGACTTTGCGCGTTTGCCTGATTTTGATCCCAGAGCTTTAGTGCCTAAAAAAGTAAACTTAAAGGCACAATCATATTATGTAAGATCAGAAAACCCAAAAGGAGAGTTAGGATTCTATTTCGAAACACAAGACAAATCTGATATTCCAAGACGTGTTAAAGCACGTGGTCCAAGTTTTAATAATTTATCCGTTCTTCCTGAATTAGGCAAAGGAGTATTAATTGCTGATCTAATAGCAATTTTAGGATCCATTGATATTGTATTAGGAGAAGTGGATCGATAAGGAATAAAAACGCAAAAAAACGCATAAAAAATTTGCATAGTAAACTAAATTTTGTACTTTTGTAGTCTCATAATTTAAGTTTATAATTGGTTAATAGGAGAGTCTACAACAGCCCTGTTGTAGGCTCTTTCTTTTTTTAGATACTCTGCTTTATTTTTTTTATATTCAAATCAGATAACCAATACTTATTTCCATGAGACGTCTACTATTATTCTTTTTCGTAATAGTGAATTTTCAACTCGCCATTGGACAAGTTTGGTTGTTGCCTTCCGAAAAGACGCAATGTGTTATTCCTTTCGAAATTATTAACAATCTCATTCTCGTCTCCGTGAAACTGAATGCGGAACCGCTTACATTTATCTTAGATAATGGTGTTAAAGAGACCTTATTATTTGGTGAGGTGGATTCTCTACGCCTAAAAAATACATCAGCGTTTACTTTTCAAGGTTTTGGAATTGGCAAACCCATCAGTGGTCTGATGTCCAGACATAATAGATTGGAAATAGGTTCTGCTGTAGATACTTCGCATCACTTATATGTAATAACGGATACCGCATTTAATCTTTCTAAAAATATAGGTGTACACATTCATGGCATTTTGGGTAGTGCGTTTTTTCGAACCAATGGAGTGGCAATAGATTATATAAAGAAAAAGATCGTTATAGCGCGCAATGTGGATGATTTGGGCATTAATATCGCAAAATATACCGCTTATCCAATTTCTATTGAAAATGATCGTGCTTATAGTATTGTTGATTTTGTCACACCGAAAAATACGTATACACAACAGAAATTGCTTTTGGATTTAGGAAATTCAGATCCAATGATGCTGTTTGCTCCGGAATTAGAAAATTATACTATTGCCAAGCCTTATATTCGTGACTATTTGGGTTTTGGTTTTAATGGAGCAGTGTTTGGGCTTAAAAATAGAATTTCAAAATTAATAATAGGAGACTATACTATTCCCTTGCCTATAGTATCCTATCCAGATACAAATAGTTATGATCGAGAAAGAATAGTAAAAGGAAGAGTTGGTTCGATTGGTAATCAAATATTGAGTCGATTTTATGTGATTTTGGATTATACCAACGGGACAGTCTATTTACGAACAAATCGAAATTTCAAGAAGCCTTATACCTTGGATATGAGTGGTCTGGAAATAGTACATTCGGGTTTTGAATTTGTACGACATCGGGTTACAAATTTTGTGGAAAGAGGGAATGAAGGGGGTACTACAATCAATTTTAGCACAGAAGTGAATTACCTTATAGAATTACATGCTAGCTATGTTATTGATCAGGTCCGGCCAAATTCTCCTGCAGAAAATGTGGGTATCAAAGTAGGGGATAAGCTAACTAAAATAAATGGACGTAAGGTAGGAAAAATGAAGTTACAAGATATTAAAAACAAACTGCAAGCAGGTGAGGATAAGTTGGTCAAGATTGAGATTGAACGGGAAAACAAAAAGATGGTTGTGGAGTTTAGGTTAGAAGATCCTCTGTCCCTAGCTAAAGAATAACTAGCTGCAAGAGACTACGCTCTCACAACTAGTCCTTTATAAATAGTTAATCAAGTGGGCGCATAAAATTCATTAATGCTCGGTCATGGTTGTTGACTATTTTGGATTCATTATCAAAATACATAGTCACGCCATTCTCTGCAGTATATGGATCCCATTTCGGTAAAACCCCATCTACATTTGGATTACCGTGCTTAGCAAAATTCAACCATGCTGAACTCATCTTATCTGAAAGTTTCCAAGCTTCTGCCGTATTACCTGTCCAGTCTGGTCTCAAGTCCACATTATAGAAAGCTAATGGAATATCAAGTCCGTGAAAAGAACCTTTTGTCGAATCTTCTACACCGCTTTTCCAAGCTAAGAAATAAGCATATACAGGTGTGGTAGTTTCTTTAGAACGTGCATCGGCTGTACGAATGGTAAAAGGTCTAAATACTACATCAACAGAAAGTAAATCCTGTGGCGTAAAGTCGGGATAAGCGGTTTTATATAAATTGATGAATTCCTCTGTTTTTTCGCCATATGTTTTTTCCAAACGCTTTTTAGCCTCTTCCAATGTTAAATTCTTTTCGGCATATGCTACTGGCATCATTTCATTTAAAGTAGAACCAATCATTACAGGAATATCTTTGGAGATATCTGCAAATCCAGGACTGAATGGTTGTTGTAACAAAACATCACCATCCGCCGAAGGCGCAAAGCCAAACATAGTTGGATTGCCCGGTTGGCGAGGACCACCGGAAAGTTGAGCTACAGCGTCATTACCAGCTTTTACAAGACGGAAGTAATCTACTGTGTCTAATTTATCCAATTCATTATTTGCGATGCCTAGTTTTTCTAACACAGCATTTCCTAATGCTTGAGATTTTTCTTTCGTCATGGTATTAATTAAAGTACCACTTTGAATAATAGCTTTGTGGAATAATCCTTTAGCCGAAGGCATACACATTAACGTACCGACTTTGCCGCCGCCACCAGATTCCCCTACAATGGTCACATCATCTGGATTGCCACCAAATTCAGTAATATTATTTTTAACCCATTCTAATGCTTTTACAATATCGAGCATGCCTGCATTGGCAGAATGTGCATATTTATTGTCAGCAGCAGACAAATCTAAAAATCCTAATATATTAAGACGGTGGTTTACAGAAACAAATACGATATCACCTTTTTTAGCCATCGCTTCTCCGTAAGTCATAGGGTCATTGCTGCTTCCCACAAAGAAACCACCCCCATGTAACCATACCATCACGGGTCTTTTTTTCTTGTCTTTAAGACCTTGTGTCCACACATTGACACTAAATAGTTTTTTTTCATCCATCGTAGAATCAGGAATCCATGCTACGATTTGTTTGGCTACAGGTCCAAATTTGTCGCACACTAAAGTGTCGCTCCAAGCATCAGGATCTTGTGGAGATTGAAAACGTTCTGCTTTACCATAAGGAATTCCTTTGAAGGCATAAACAGTGTCTTGATAGCTACCTTTTACTATACCATAAGTCGTTTTTGCTACAGGTTCGTGGGTCTTAGTGGATGAACTGCAGGCTGTTATTAAAGAAACAACGAGTAGCCCAGCCCAAGCTAATAAGCAATTCGATTTTTTCATAGAATTTAGTTTATATGTTTTTCAATTGGTTATTGAGTAATCCAAAATTATATGGATTATGATTGCAAGAAATAGAAAATAAAGGAAACTTAATAGCTCTTTTTAACAAAATAAGGGTAAAAATGTAAAATGGGGTAGAAGGTTGTTTATTAAATAAAAATCCCCTCAAAGTCAAAACTTTGAGGGGATTTCAAACTAGAATCATGTGTATAGATTACTCGAAGTATTCTTTTATTCTTTCGAAGAATGATTTCTCACTTTTGCCTGGTTGCGGTTTGAAGTTAGCCGAACCTTTTAGTTTTTCTAAGATTTCTCTTTCTTCAGATGATACTGCTTTCGGAGTCCAGATATTCACATAGATCAATTGATCACCTTTGTGATAAGAATTTACTTCAGGAATACCTTTACCTTTTAAGCGTAAGATTTTACCACCTTGTGTTCCTGGATCGATTTTAATTTTAGCTTTACCATCGATAGTCGGGACTTCTACACTTGTACCCAAAGCTGCGTCAGCAAAATTGATATACAAATCGTAGATAACGTTGATACCATCACGTTTCAATGATTCGTGTGGTACTTCTTCTACTAAGATGATCAAGTCTCCAGGGATACCACCACGAGGCGCAGCATTACCTTTGCCACTCATAGACAATTGCATGCCTTCGCTTACACCAGCAGGGATATTGATAGAGATTGTTTCTTCACCTCTTTCTAATCCATCACCACGACAAGTCGTACATTTAGCTGTGATTTCTACACCTTCACCATTACAAGTAGGACAGGTGCTAGTAGTTTGCATTTGACCTAATATCGTGTTGGTAACGCGTCTTACAGAACCTTGACCACCACAAGTTTTACAAGTGTGGAATGAAGATTTGTCTTTGGCACCCGTACCATCACAAGTATGACAAACGACTTGTTTATTTACTTTTACTTTTTTCTCTACGCCTTTAGCAATTTCTTCCAAAGTCAATTTGACTTTGATGCGAAGATTCGTTCCTTTTTGTACACGACGTCCGCCACGTGACCCACCGCCACCACCAAAGAAACTTTCAAATGGATTACCGCCACCAAAAATGTCACCAAACTGGCTGAATATGTCATCCATATTCATGCCACCACCAGCACCACCGCCAAATCCAGCTGAATTACCTGCATGACCAAATTGATCATATCGTGCTTTTTTGTCTGGATTGCTTAATACTTCGTAAGCTTCAGCCGCCTCTTTAAATTTCTCCTCTGCTTCTGCATTACCCGGGTTTTTGTCTGGGTGATACTTAATGGCTAACTTACGATATGCCGATTTTATTTCTGCAGCGTCAGCTTGGCGTGATACGCCAAGTACGTCATAATAATCTCTCTTTGACATTTACTTTTATATTATTGTCCAATCACTACTTTAGCGAAACGGATTACTTTCTCATTTAATGTATAACCTTTTTCCACGACATCAATTACTTTGTTTTTCATGTCCTCATTAGGAGCAGGAATAGCTGTAATTGCTTCTTGGAAATCAGCGTCAAACGCTTCGCCTACAACATTCATTTCTTTCAAACCTTCGTTTTCTAAGATTTTACGGAATTTGTTGTTTACTAATTCAACACCTTGCTTCACAGATTCCACGTCTTGTGCTGTAGCCATAGCATTCAATGCTCTGTCAAAATCATCCAATACGGTCAATAATTTTGAAATTACACCTTGACCGGCAGTTTGGATAAGTTCTACGCGCTCTTTTGATGTACGTTTTTTATAATTGTCAAATTCAGCAACCAAACGTGCATATTTGTCATTTGCTTCTGCTAATTTGTTCGAAAGAATTTCTTCTTGCGATAGCTCTGCTGCTTGCTCTTGCGCTGTTTCTTGCTCTTGATTGTTCTCGTTTTGCTCTAAATTCTCGTCTTGGATATTCTCTTTTTCGTTCATCATCACACTATTTTTAAGATATTTGAATAGCTCAAATACTTTTACCAATAATTTTGCCATTATAAAAATATCCGACACCTTGTCAGTGTTTGCTGTAAGTACACTTCCAAAATGTCGGATTACATAAGTTTTGTCAGTTTCTTAGATGCTTACATTATCGTGTAATGCGCCATCAGCAGTTTGAAGGATACGTGATGGCATATTGCGAATAATTTGGTAATCATGTGTAGCCATCAATACCGCAGTGCCCGAAGCCGCAATGTCTCGTAATAACAAGATAATTTCTTCTGAAGTCGCAGGGTCTAAGTTACCTGTTGGCTCATCGGCAAGGATAATTTCTGGATCATTCAATAATGCACGTGCAATTACAATACGTTGTTGCTCACCACCCGAAAGTTCGTGTGGCATCTTGTGTAATTTGGAACGAAGACCCACTTTTTCCAAAACATCTATCATCTTGTTTTGGATCAACTTTTTGTCTGTCCAGCCTGTAGCTTTCAGTGCAAACTCCAGGTTTTTTTCTACCGTTCTATCGTTTAATAAATGGAAATCTTGAAATACTATACCTAGCTTACGGCGTAAAAAAGGAACATCATTTTCGCGTAGTTTCTTTAAATCAAATCCAGCGACTAAACCTTCGCCATCTGCAATGTGAAGTTCGCCATAAATGATTTTCAATAAAGAACTCTTACCCGAACCCGATTGACCAATAAGATAAATAAATTCGCCGTTTCCAATCTCTAGGTTGACATTCGAAAGAACTAAGTGTTTTTGTTGGTATATATCAACGTTTTTAAGACGTATAACTGTATTGTCTGCCATTTATATTAAAGTTCAATTTTTTTAATTTGACCAAAAGGTAACTCTTGAACAATCTTCATGATTTCTTCTGCTTTGTCCTCCAAACCAATCTTCACTAATGATTTATCGGGTCTATCTACTCTGAAATATGCCAATAAAGTAAATGAATCATCACGCAATTGCACATAATCAGGGATTTTAGCTACACCTTTTACTTTTATTACATACATAGATAACAAAGTTAGAATTTTTTACCAATTGCTTACCACCCAAACGCTATTATTTCAATTTTATTGGTTGGCTGTCAAAAATTTTAAAGTATTAATGCCATCCGCATAATCATCTAACGCTGGACATTGGCTTCCGCCTAATGAAAATAGGGGAGATTCTATATTTAAATGCGCTAAAGATGTAACACATTGGATGTTTTCTTTGCGAGCATTGATATAATCCTCGACTTCCTGTAAGCTTTCATATTCCTGATAGAATACTACAGCTAAAGGTGAAGCTATATTTTCATCTTTTTTCAATAACAAGAATCCATTGTCGTAGTGCTTATCACCATTCACCAAATAAATTGACTTGTTGTAGTCGTAATTATTATTGTATTTATAATGATCTTTAATAGGGCTATGTTGCTCTATGGCTTCAAAGAAAGTTGCAATAGGGTAGTCTTTTGGGATAAATAATTTAGATACCGAACGACATCCCAATCCAAAATAGTCAAAAATATCATTACCCAATTGCATCAATTGTTCTGTTGTTTCATTACCGGTTAATACCGCAATAGAATTTCTGTTTTTACGGATAATATTTGGTTTGCTACCAAAATAGTATTCGAAATAACGTGCGGTGTTATTGGATCCTGTAGCAATCACCAAGTCAAAACCAGCTAATTTTTCTACGACTTGAATTTGATAATGGAATTGAGGTTGAATATCCACAAGCTTATTCAATACAATAGTACTTAAGCCGGCATCATCAGAAGAAAGTTTAATTTGCGCTGTGAATCCTAAAATCAAAGTGGAAAGAACATCATGAAAGCCTACCAAAGGAATATTGCCCGCTAAAACTAATCCTACTACTTTGGAAGTTTTTGTTACTTCATAGGGCGAGGTCCAGGCTTCTAATTTTTCAACGGTAAGGTTTTGTCCTATTGCTTGAAACTGTTTTAGAATATTTTCTTTGGTATACCAAGGATTGCGATTTTGTATACTTTCGATGCGCCAAAGTGTGTCCTGATCGGGTTGGAGTAACCATTCTCCCAGCTGCGAAAATGCCTTAATTCTATCGTTCTTTGTCAAAATATGTTATTTAGAATAATTCTGATAATTATTTGCTTTATCTTTGTAATGTCAAATAAGTAAAAAGCCTACTGGTTTTGTATACTTTTATTATGAAAGTTAAAAACCGATTTTTACTTTTGACGTTACAAAATTAGTTTATTTATTATAATTGTGAGGTTATAAATGGCGATAAAAATTACTGACGAATGCATTAATTGTGGGGCTTGTGAACCAGAATGTCCAAATAATGCGATATATGATGCTGGTGTTCCTTGGAAATTCTCTGATGGTACATCTTTAGACGGTGTAATTGACTTTGGAGACGGCGTTACTATTGATGCTTCAGCATCTCAAGATGCTATCTCGGATGAAGTATACTATATTGTTTCTGACAAATGTACAGAGTGTGTAGGTTTCCACGATGAGCCTCAATGTGCTGCTGTATGCCCTGTAGACTGTTGTGTAGAAGACGAAGATGTAGTAGAATCTCAAGAAGAATTATTAGCTAAAAAAGCTTGGTTACACGCTGAGTAGTAAATATATTAACGATTTATAGGAAGGCACGATTATTTAATCGTGCCTTTTTTATTTGCGTTGCATTGGTATTTTTCTATTTTTGTTAAACATTAAAATTCTACTACATGTCAAAAAAGAATGTGGGTTATCTTATGCTAATAACGATAACCATTGCCATAATAATTACCTTTTTATACGAATTTAACATTGTAAATGTCGCCCCAGGAGTAATGCTAGCTGTTCGATGGATTACAGCAGCAGTGTTAATACTTAATGGTATAGTGCGCAAAAATCTGACTACCTGGATTTTGACTTGTTTGGTATTAGGGGTGTTCGTGGGGTTAGATTTTCCAGATTTAGCCAAATCTTTACAACCTTTAAGTCAGGCTTTCATCAAGTTGGTGAAGACAATTGTAGGTCCAATCTTATTTGCTACGCTTGTTTTTGGAATTGCAGGTCACTCTGATCTAAAATCTGTAGGCCGTATGGCATGGAAATCTATGCTCTATTTCTTCTGTGCCACGACTTGTGCTATCTTCATCGGTCTAGCAGTTATTAACCTTACTAAAGCTGGCGTGGGCGTAGATGTTGCAAATATGCCTCATGAAGAATTACCGACCACATCAGCCATTACGGATTCAGATAAAAAAGCCTTGTCTCACATTGATGAAAGTGTACATGGTGTTTTTAAATTCAACACTTTTATCCGTGACTCTTTTCCTGAAAATATTGTAAAGTCAGTATACGAGAATAAAGTATTGCAAATTGTAATATTTGGGGTGATTTTCGGTATCGGCTTGGCGATGGTAGAAGAGAAGAAACGGAAACCTTTAATTGATTTTACAGAAAGTCTCTCGGAAGCCATGTTTAAGTTTACTAATCTGGTCATGCTATTTGCTCCGATTGGCGTAGGGGCTGCGATGGCATATACTGTTGGTCACTTAGGTGTCGATATTCTTAAGAATTTATTTATGCTCTTAATGAGTTTATACATAGCACTTTTAGTTTTCTTGTTTGTAGTACTACTTCCAGTAGCTTTATATTTAAAAGTTCCTATTAAGAAATTTATAGCAGCTATTAAAGAACCTGTTTCTATTGCATTTGCAACGACGAGTTCGGATGCAGCTTTACCAAAAGCAATGGAAAATATGGAACGTTTTGGTGTACCGCGTAAGATTGTATCTTTTGTGATTCCTACGGGATATAGTTTCAATTTGGATGGTACGTCGTTGTATTTGTCATTAGCCTCAATTTTCGTTGCTCAGGCAGCCGGAATTGATTTAAGCATAGGACAACAATTATTGATCGCATTTACATTGATGATTACTTCTAAAGGTGTGGCTGCAGTTCCTCGTGCTTCTTTAATTGTGCTAATTGCAACTGCAGATCAATTTGGATTACCAACGTTTGTAATTGCTGCGATTTTAGGTATTGACGAATTAATGGATATGGCAAGAACTTCCGTAAATGTAATAGGAAACTGTCTTGCTACGGTTGTAGTCTCAAAATGGGAAGGTGAGTTTGATGAGACAGCTTCACAAGATCCAGAGTTTTTGACGAAGTCTATGGATTAGAAAATTATAAATTAAATGAAAATTTATTGAGCCTCGATTTATCGGGGCTCTTTTGTTTGTTAAGGTTTTTTAATCCTAAAATTGAAGAGTTTGAAAATATTTATTCCCCATATTCCATAAGAGGAGTTTTGAGCATGCGAATAAATAATTAAGATAAGATACTGTTTGCTTAGTAACAAACTTGTTTCATTGTGCCGTTTTGTGTATTGAAAATCTAAAAATGATTATTTTTCGACATGAAAACGCTATTCCTTTCCATTGCTAGTTTATTTATACATTTCATAACAAGCTTATCCTTTGCCCAAGACTTTAATATCTTAGAAGCTGAATTTGCAAAATCAACTATTCTGCCAAGGCACCATTATGGATTTTGCTTATATGATCTGGATAGTAATCGTGTGGTATTTGGCAAAAAGGAAAATCAACATTTCACGCCTGCATCTAATACGAAAGTATATACTTTATTTGCTTCGTTAAAACATCTTGGGGATTCCATTGCTGGGATACATTATGTAGAACGTGGAGATTCTTTGATTTTTTGGGGAACTGGCGATCCAACTTTTTTACATCCTCGATTAGATACGCGAAAAGTATACGAGTTTTTAAAGAATACGAATAAGAAACTATATTATGTTGTTCAAGAAACAAGTGAACCAGCGTATAGAAATGGCTGGTCAATAGAAGATTACGAAGAAGACTATCAGCCCGAAATAGCACCTTTTCCAATTTATGGCAATTTGGTGAAAATACGTGCAAATGGAAAAGGGTTGGTTGCTTTGCCGAGCTTTTTTGATAAGCACATTAGTATTCGAGAACGTATGCAACGAAATTTTTGGGTTTCACGTAAAATGAATTCCAATCAATTTGAGATGTCCAATCTGAATGTGCCAAAAAATTATAGTACTAACAAACCATTTATCTGGTCGGACAGCCTTGCTGTGCTATTGTTGCAGGATACGCTGAAAAAGAAAGTCGGTATGCTGACAAATTATGAAAGACCTGCTGATTTGAAAACGTTGTATTCTACTAGTAGAAATGTAGTGTTAAGAGAAATGATGCTTCCAAGCGATAATTTTCTTGCAGAACATTTAACTATGCTAATTTCGGATAAGTTGTTTAATGGATTTTATACGGATTCACTTCGTAATCATATGCAGAATGCATATTACAATAATTTTCAAGATACCATATTTCTTCGTGATGGTAGTGGATTGTCTACGTACAATAAGATTACACCTCGCAATATGATTGATGTATTATTAGCCATCAAAGAAATTGTTCCTAATGATAGTCAACGTTATTTATTCTTCCCGACAGGAGGTGTTGATGGAACATTAAAATCAGCCTATTCATTGGATCAAGGTGTACCTTTTGTTTGGGCAAAGACTGGAACAATCAATTCTGTACATTGTCAGTCTGGATATATTGTAACAAGAACGGGAAGAAAATATGCTTTTTCATTCTTAAATAATAATTATGCTGTGCCAACATCGTATATTAGAAGAGAAATGGTACGAATAATGACTTTTATTCGTCAAAATTACTAGGCAAATTAGTTTAGCATAGCTTATATGGAAGAATATCAAAAGAATGATAAAAAATTAATTCGATCTTGGGCCATGTTCGATTGGGCTAATTCGGCTTACAATCTTGTCATTACCTCAACAATATTTCCAATATACTATATTACGATTACTTCATCAAAAGATGGAGGAGATGATGTAGTTAATTTCTTTGGATTCGAAGTCATTAATACCGTTCTTTCTAATTATGCCTTGGCTTTTGCTTATTTAGTAATGGTATTGGCTTTGCCTTTCTTGTCTTCTTTCGCAGACGCGAATGGAAAAAAATTACAGGTTATGAAACTTTTTACCTATATAGGTTCAATAGCTTGTATGGGTTTGTTTTTCTTTAAATTGGACACCTTAGAGTTGGGGATTATATGCTTTACACTGGCAGCCATGGGATACATTGGAGGAGTCGCTGTGAATAATTCGTATCTTCCGCTTATTGCTACTCCAGATAAGCAAGACGCCGTAAGTGCCAAAGGTTTTGCGTATGGTTATGTCGGATGTGTGACTATCCAGATTATCTGTTTTGTATTTGTATTGAAGCCAGAATGGTTTGGAATTACAGATGCTTCATTTCCTGCACGATTATCCTTTTTGTTGGTTGGATTATGGTGGTTGGGTTTTTCTTTGATTCCATTCAAAGCTTTACCCAATAATACACCTTCTATAGCGGCACAAGGTGTATCCTTGATACAACGTGTGAATTCCGAATTTAAAAGCGTGCTTTCTCAAGTTCGTGCTAATCAAGGTATCAAAAGATTTTTGCCGGCTTATTTTTTTAATTCCGTAGGGGTACAAACTATTATGGTGGTGGCGACGATGTTTGGACAGAAGGAGTTGGATTTGGAACAACAATCTCTAATTATAACTATAATTTTAATTCAATTAGTAGCCATAATTGGAGCTTACATTATGTCTCTTTTGGCTAAATATTGGGGTAATATCGTGGTGTTGCTTTTGGTTACTTTATTGTGGGCAAGTATTTGTATTTCTGCTTTCTATTTAAGTAATGCTACTCAATTTTATGCACTTGCGGTGATGGTGGGTTTGCTAATGGGGGGGATACAATCACTTTCGCGGTCTACTTATAGCAAAATGTTGCCAGAGGATTTAGAAGATACAACTGCTTTTTTCAGTTTTTATGATATTACGGAGAAGTTAGGAATAGTCGTTGGATTGGTTTGCTTTGGATTAATTGAGCAGATTACGCACAATATTCGTTATTCAGCGATATCCCTTTCTATTTTCTTTATATTAGGATTTTTGTTATTATTGAGGGTACTAAAATTTAATTCACACTTAAAATCAAGCGTCAATGAATAAAAAGGTGGAATTGTTTATTCCTTGTTTTATAGATCAACTATATCCTGATACGGCGTTCAATACCGTCAAATTATTAGAAAAGGCAGGATGTGAGGTGATTTATAATTCGGAACAGACATGTTGTGGGCAGCCTGCATATAATGCGGGGTTTTGGGATGAAGCAAAACTTGTTGGCGCAAAATTTTTAAAAGATTTTTCGGATATTAATTACATTGTATCTCCATCAGCATCCTGTGTTGGAATGGTGAAAGGAGGTTACGATGATTTATTCACCAATAGTATAGAACATAACACATGCAGATCTTTGCAAAGAAATATTTTTGAAATATCCGATTTTTTGGTGAATGTTTTGAAAAAAGAGTATTTCGGAGCGGAACTTGTGGGAACAGCTGTATATCATGATTCGTGTTCTGCTTTGCGCGAATGCAAAATTAAAGAAGAGCCGAGAAAACTTTTATCACATGTTGGTGGGCTAGAGATCGTAGAAATGCGAGATCAAGAAACATGCTGTGGATTTGGAGGCACGTTTGCCGTGAAATTTGAAGGAATTTCGAGTGCTATGGCCGAACAAAAAGTTAAGAATGCGCAGGCTGTAAATGCGGATTATATTATTTCGACCGATGCCTCTTGTTTGTTGCAGCTTCAAGGTTATATCGAAAAGCATAATATTCCAATCAAAACCATGCATTTGGTGGATGTCTTGACCTCTGGTTGGGCAAATATTTAAAAAGAAAAACTAATACTTATAAACATGAATACTAGAAGAGATTTTATTAAAAACTTGGGGTTGGTGACAGCGGGGGTTACACTTGCTCCATCATTAGATTTATTTGCTGCTAAGAAATCCTGGTTCGAAATATCATTGGCTGAATGGTCATTGCATCGTACGATTAATAAAGGTGAATTAAAAAATATAGATTTCCCTCAGTTTGCTGCGGAAAAATTTGGTATCTACGGTGTAGAATACGTAAATCAGTTTTTCAAAGACAAAGCAAATGATATGACATATCTCAAAGACTTGAAGAACCGTGCTAAATCAAGTGGCGTGACCAATGTGTTGATCATGATTGATGGTGAAGGTAATTTGGGCGATGAAGACAATGCTAGACGCGCTAAAGCTGTAGAAAATCACTATAAATGGATTGATGCCGCTAACTTCTTAGGCTGTACTTCGGTTCGCGTAAACGCTGCTGGTAAAGGTACTAAAGAAGAGGTAGGTAAGCGTGTTGTCGAAAGTTTGTCCACATTGGCAGATTACAGTAAAAAAGCAAAAATCAATGTGATAGTGGAAAACCACGGCGGTATTTCTTCTCACGGCGATTGGTTGTCAGGTGTTTTGAAAACTGTTGGGAAAAAGAATTGTGGAGCTTTACCAGATTTCGGGAATTTCTATGAATATGATCGCTACCAGGGAGTTATTGATTTAATGCCTTATGCTAAAGGTGTAAGTGCAAAATCTCATGTTTTTGATGCTAACGGTAATGAGCGCAATATTGATTACGATAAAATGATGAAAATCGTTAAAGATGCGAAATACAAAGGTTTTGTTGGTATCGAATACGAAGGTTCGGAATTAAGTGAAATTGACGGTATCATCGCGACAAAGAAATTGTTAGAAAGATATAAATAAGCATTTTATGCTGAAGAATTGCTTTCTTATTTTCTTCTTCCTGATATTTACAAATTTGACTTTTGGACAGAACCTTCAAAAGATGCAAATTTGGCAAGACAGTTTGTTCCAATTAGGACAAAAGGTATTTTCTAATACCTCGGAAGCAGAAAGGATAGAAAGCAATTTTTTATTTGTAAAAACATTAGTCTCTGCACTCAAAGAGCCTAATTCTTATTACTTCGATTTTGAAAAGTTGAATGTAATTTCCTGTCTCAGAAGTCCTGATAATAATTTTAGAATTTTCTCATGGAATGTTCCATTGCATGATGGTTCCTATTTATTTTACGGTAGTATGCAGCTCAAATCTGGAGATTTGAAATTAATTCCATTATTGGATAAGACTTTTGAAATTAAGGATGTAAATAAAGAATCACTTGAATCTTCAATGTGGTATGGTGCTCAATATTATGAGATTATACCGTTTACTAAAAATCAATACCTCTTATTAGGTTGGAAAGGCCACCAATCTGAGTATACACATAAAGTTATTGAGGTATTAAACATTCTGCCAAATAATATAATCCAATTCGGAGCTCCTGTTTTTTCAGAGGATAAAAGTATCTTCCGAAAGATTTTTTCTTATGATAGAAATGCTACGATGTTTGTAAAATATAATAAGACTAAAAATCGAATAGAGTTTGATAATTTAGTAGCTATTGATTCGAGTAAAGGTAAGAATTATAAAAAATTAGTGCCGGATTTATCCCATAATGGATATGAAATCCGAAATGGAAAGCTTTATTTCGTAGAAAATATTGAAGCTTTGAATCCAGATGGGTTTGAATTGCCCAATGCTGATTCTAAAACTAAGGTATCTGGGTTTTAAATCGATGAAAATTGTTTTTTCGGATTAAATCACTTTCTTTGTTGTGGATTGAAAAATAAATAACATATTAATCTATTATTATGATTGAACAAAAAGATGATGCATTAGTAAAACATTTAGCCAAGCAAGGTGTTGACGACAAAATGGTCAATGGGCATCCTGCAGGACTATTTGTTTTGTTTTTCACTGAAATGTGGGAACGTTTCAGTTATTATGGTATGCGTGCTTTATTGACACTATTTCTGATAAGTACCATAGCAGATGGAGGTTGGGAATGGTCGAACGAGCGAGCAATGAAATTATATGGTTTGTATACAGGTCTCGTGTATCTTACTCCCTTAATTGGTGGAATTATAGCTGATAAAGTTACAGGTTTTAAAAAAGCTATTTTGATTGGAGCTTTTATAATGACTTTAGGGCACGCTTCCATGGCATTAGAAGGTATTCACCAATATTTCTTCTATATAGGATTGATATTGATGATCTTGGGTAATGGTATGTTCAAACCAAATATTTCTTCGATGGTAGGAAATCTATATCCAGACAACAGTTCTAAAAAAGATGCGGGATACACTATTTTCTATATGGGGATCAATGCAGGTGCTTTCTTAGGCATGTTATTATGTGGATACATTGGAGAGAAAATTGGTTGGCATTATGGTTTTGGTTTAGCGGGTGTCTTCATGTTCTTTGGTATGTTGCAGTTTTATTTTGCACAAAGAATCTTTGGTATAAATGGGGACTCTCCACAACAAATCAAAGATTTTCATGATAATAAAATAAAAAATAATGAAGAAGAAAAAGAAGAGGAGTTACCTTCTAATGTAGTAAGAGACCGTTTAGTTGTAGTGGCAGTATTAATGATTGCTAGTATTGTATTTTTCTTAGCATTTGAACAGGCTGGTGGTTCTATGTCAATTTTTGCAAAAGATTATACGCAACGTGTACTTTCAGGTTCTGCAGCAACTACGTTCAAGTGGGTGGATGGTATTCTTACTATTGCACCGATTATCATTGTAACTTTAGTGTTGTCTGCGTTAGCAAAACGTATTTATAAGCAATATCCATTAACAATTATATTCACAGGAATTTCATTTGCTGTGATCTGGGGATTGGGTCTTTGGAAATTGGTACGTGAGTTTGGTGCTACCGAAACAGAAGTTGCGGCTTCTTGGTTCCAAATCTTAAATTCATTTTTCATTATTTCCTTGGCTTCTGGCTTTAGTAAATTTTGGGAAAAAATATGGAATCCTTCCGGACCTGTAAAATTTGCACTAGGATTGATTTTAGTAGGTATTGGCTTTGCAGCTTTAGCATATGGAGCTAGTGAAATTCCTCAAGGAGCAAAAACGGCCTCAGTACACATGATTTGGTTAGTGATTGCCTATTTCTTCCATACAACTGGTGAATTATGTTTATCGCCTGTAGGTTTATCTTATGTAAGTAAGCTTTCACCTAAAAAATTCTTGGGACTTCTTTTTGGATTCTGGTTCTGTGCTTCAGCAATTGCTAATTTTATCGGTGGATTCTTGGGTTCATATATTGATAAGATTACGGAAGAACATTCTATGGCGTATTTCTTTATGATATTCGCTATTATTCCAGGGGTAACGGCATTGTTACTTATATTATTTAACCCCGTATTAAAGAAGATGATGCACGGTATCAATTAACTTGCTCGTTTAGAAAATAATAACGCTCATCCTTAACAGATGAGCGTTATTATTTTAAGAATACTATATGATTTCAAAGTCTAAGTTGTATTTTTGGTTCTTAAAATTCAAAATTAGAATATGAGTCAGACTACGGACAATTCTTTTTCAGCGGAATTGGAGAAGCAGGGGATCGATGGGCACTTAGTATTGGGACATCCATCAGGACTTTTCGTTTTATTTTTTACTGAGATGTGGGAGCGTTTTTCCTTTTACGGAATGCGCGTATTATTAATTAACTTCTTGACCTCGGCTATTTTAGTTGGTAGTCCATTTTCAGGTTGGGGTTGGGATCCCGTGCAAGCAGGTGCTTTATATGGTACCTATGCTATGTTGTTGTATATTACACCTATTTTTGGAGGTATATTAGCCGATAAATATTTAGGTTATCGTTGGGCTGTTGTAATTGGTGCAGCGATAATGACTTTAGGCCATTTGTTTATGGCTTTTGATTCACCATTATTCCTTTATTTAGGTTTAGGCGCATTAGTAGTGGGAACAGGTTTCTTTAAACCAAATATGACATCTATTTTATCGGAAATGTACAAAAGCTTCCCACAAAAGAAAGATGGCGCATATACTATCTTTTATATGGGTGTAAACGCGGGTGCCTTTTTCGGAATGATGTTGTGTGGTTATTTAGCAGAAAAAGTGGGTTGGCACTGGGGCTTTGGTCTTGCAGGTATCTTTATGTTCTTAGGAACACTTCAATTCTGGTTTGCTAAACCAATATTTGGAAAAGTAGGGGATCCTCCAACAGCAGAACAAAAAGCTGCTGCAAAAGCACAACAATCAGCTTCATTAAATCCAGATGATAAACCGAATCCATTTACAGGATTGGATACTATCTTAATAGTTGTAATGACTTTATTAGGATTGGCCTATGCATTTAACGATCCATTGTCTAAGATTGCTGGTTTAGATATTTTGTCAGGTTTGCAAATGGGGGGCTTTGCGGGACAAGATGTTGCTATTCTTACTGCATTGGTATTATTTATTTTTGTGGTAGTTTCTCGATTGACACGTTACACTAAAGTAGTTCGTGATCGTATGATCGCGGTGATTATCTTCGCATTCTTTGTGATATTCTTTTGGATGTCTTTCGAGCAAGGAGCCTCTTCTTTAGTAATATTTGCTCGTGATAATGTAGACCGTACTTTATCTGGAAACTCATTGACTATTTTCAATATTGTGAATACATTGTTGACAGTAGTTCCTCTAGCTCTAATTACTTATGTAGTAGCTAAACTGACTAAGGCAACTTACGGTAAAGCGCCCTTATCAAATGTAGTACAATTTATATGTTTTGCTGGTATTTGGGCTATTGCTGGATGGATGTTATATAAAGAATTCACGGCAGAGTCTTCAGAAATTACTGTTTCTTGGTTTTCTATTCTGAATTCATTCTTCATTATTGCTTTCGCAAACTATGTATCTAAAGTTTGGGACTCTAAATTCAATCCGCCAGCTGCTGTTAAGTATGGTTTAGGCTTAATCATTATGGCTATTGGTTTTGGATTGTTAGCATTTGGTGCTTATGGGGTTCAAGCAGGAATTAAAGTTTCTATGATTTGGTTGGTATTAGCTTACTTATTCCATACATTAGGAGAGTTGTGTTTATCACCAGTTGGTCTTTCTTATGTATCTAAATTAGTACCAGCGCGTATGATTGCCTTTATGTTTGGTATGTGGTATTTAGCTATCGCTATTGGTAATAAATTGGCTGCTATATTAGGTGGAGAGATTGAGAATATTACGAATCAATATTCGTTAAGTACATTCTTCTTGATTTTTACTATTGTTCCAATAGCCGCAGGCTTAATCGTAATGGCATTGAATCCGCTACTCAAAAAATTGATGCACGGTGTTAAATAAAAACATTCAAAAAGCTCCTAAGAATTTAGGAGCATTTTTTTTACAATAAATAAAAATGACAAATAATCAAAAACAGACGTTAGAGGAGGTTCAGACCTTTGAAGGGAAATATCCAAAACAGATTTGGAGTTTATTCTTCTCGGAGATGTGGGAGCGTTTTTGCTTTTACGGCATGCGCGGCATGTTGGTGTTTTTTATGATCTCTCAGCTTAATTTTCAGGAGAAAGAAGCTAATTTGCAGTATGGAGCTACGCAAGCTTTTGTGTATGCATTTACGTTTATAGGAGGTCTGTTTGCAGATAAGATTTTAGGTTTCCGCAAATCATTGTTTTGGGGCGGATTGCTGATGATAGTGGGATCTGTATTCTTATCCATAGATCCTCACGCCTTTTTCTTCTTTGGTTTATCTTTCATTATCGTTGGTACAGGTTTTTTCAAACCCAATATTTCTACGATGGTAGGAGAGTTGTACAAAGAAGGGGATAACCGCCGTGATGCTGGTTTCTCTTTATTTTATGCAGGGATTAACCTTGGGGCATTTTTAGGTGGTTATGTATGTGTGGCAATCGGTAAAGGTTACTTATTGAGTTCGGTTATTGATGAGGCACATCGTTGGAATGTAGCTTTCGGCCTTGCCGCGATAGGTATGTTGGTGAGTTTGATTAACTTCTGGTTTACTAAAAGACATTTAGGTCCTATTGGTTTGCAACCAGGACATCCCGATGCTATCGTAAAAACAAAAGCTTTACCTAAATGGGTAGAATATTTAGTTTATGTCGGAACATTAGGATTGATTCCCGTAATTCAGTTGATGGTTTCAAAAACGGAATTCACAGATTATTTTATGTATACCATTGGTCCATTAACGTTGATATACTTGTTTTTTGAAATGACCAAAGTAGAAAAAGCTGAACGTCATAAGTTAATTGCAGCGTTGGTGTTTATTCTATTCTCTATTATTTTCTGGGGTATTTACGAACAAAGTGGTGGTTCATTAAGCATTTTCGCTGCTAAAAATTTGAATGATTCTATCTTAGGTGGATTAGTACATTTGGATCCAAATGGTGTTAACAATTCAGGGGGGGCTTTATTTATTATTGCTTTAGCACCATTGTTTGGTATTCTATGGATTTGGATGGCTAGACGTCGTTTTGAACCCAACACGATTATCAAATTCGGATTAGGATTTATATTCTTAGGTTTGGGATATTATGTGCTTTTTGGAACAAGATTCTTTGCGATAGATGGTATTGCTTCATTGGATATATTCTCATTGGCACTTATTGTTATAACCGTAGGCGAACTATGTTTATCGCCCATTGGTTTATCTATTATGACTAAATTATCTCCAGCACGTTTGCAAGGAATTATGATGGGGATGTGGTTTTTGGCAAGTGCCTATGGTCAATATGTGGCAGGTTTGATTGGTGCGAATATGGCAGATGCCCGTGAAGGTTCTACTTTGGTGGAGCAATTGTTAGTTTATACAGACAGCTATAAAGAATTAGGACATTACTCTATTATTGCTGGTGTAATATTAATTGCTATTTCACCATTGGTGAAGAAGCTGATGCATGGTGTAAACTAAGCAAATTAAAGTGCACTAAAAATGACTTTCTTCGGATGGTTATTTTGTTATTTTTGTATCTTATAGATTATAATTAGAGTGGCTGATAGTATTGTAATAATTCCTACTTTCAATGAAATTGAAAATATTGAAAATATCATTCGAAAGGTTTTTTCTTTAAATGTGACTTTTCACATTTTGGTAGTGGATGATGGTTCGCCTGATGGTACTGCTGATGTAGTGAAACGATTGATGCAGGAGTTTGAAGGCAAATTATTTATAGAAGAACGTAAAGGAAAATTAGGTTTAGGTACTGCGTATATACATGGCTTCAAGTGGTCACTGGCGCGTGACTATACTTATATTTTTGAGATGGATGCCGACTTTAGTCACAATCCGGAAGATTTAATACGTCTGCGCCAGGCAGCTTTGGATGGTGCTGATATGGCTATTGGCTCTCGATATATCAAAGGCGTGAACGTCGTGAATTGGCCGATGAGTCGGGTACTGATGTCCTATTTTGCTTCGGTGTATGTACGATTTATCACAAGAATCAATATACAGGACGCTACTGCAGGATTTGTATGTTTTAACAGAAAAGTGCTTGAAACAATCAAATTGGATGAAATAAAATTTGTGGGTTATGCGTTTCAAATAGAGATGAAATTCAAAGCCATCAAATATGGTTTCAACGTGGTTGAGGTACCGATTATATTTACAGATAGAACATTAGGTGAATCTAAAATGAGTACGAGGATTTTTAGAGAAGCCTTTTTTGGAGTAATACAATTAAAGTTAGAATCTTTATTCAAAAGTTATAAATAATGAACGAAAATCTTGATCCAAATCCAGAAAGATTGAATCCAACCGATAAGGAAATGGAGAGAGTTTTGCGTCCGCAAACTTTTGATGATTTCACTGGTCAAGCCAAAATTCTTGAAAACCTTTCCATATTCGTACAAGCAGCAAAAATGCGTGGTGAGGCTTTGGATCATGTCTTACTGCACGGCCCTCCAGGACTGGGTAAAACTACCTTGTCCCATATCATTGCCAATGAAATGGGCGTGGGAATAAAAATTACTTCAGGACCAGTATTGGATAAGCCAGGTGATTTAGCTGGGTTGTTGACTAACTTGGAAGAAGGTGATATTCTTTTTATCGATGAGATTCATCGTCTTTCTCCTGTTGTGGAAGAATACTTGTATTCTGCTATGGAGGATTTCAAGATTGATATCATGCTAGAAACTGGACCAAACGCGCGTTCGGTCCAGATTACGTTAAATCCATTTACACTTGTCGGTGCGACAACGAGATCAGGCTTGTTAACTTCTCCGTTGCGCGCACGTTTTGGGATCAATGCGCGATTACAATATTATGATGCGAAATTGTTAACCACCATTGTACAACGATCATCCAGTATTTTAGGAGCAGCGATTAGTGAGGAAGGCGCTTACGAAATAGCGCGACGAAGTAGAGGTACCCCACGTATTGCGAATGCTTTGTTACGTCGAACGCGTGACTTTGCACAGATAAAAGGTAATGGTAATATTGATAAAGCCATTGCGCAATATGCATTGAATGCATTAAATGTTGACGAACATGGATTAGATGAGATGGACAATCGCATATTGTCAACTATTATTGATAAATTTAAAGGTGGGCCCGTAGGATTGAAGACCATTGCGACGGCAGTTGGTGAGGACGAAGGGACGATAGAAGAGGTGTATGAGCCTTTTTTGATTCAGGAAGGCTATATTATGCGTACTTCACGAGGCAGAGAATGTACAGAGAGTGCCTACAAACATTTAGGTAAATTAAATTATAATAAAGGAAATACTTTATTTTAACCAATAATATATTTATTTTTTTATGAGGATTCTTTTGATAATATCCCTAGGGATATGTATGCCTTTTTTTGCATTTTCACAATATTGTCCCCCTTTATCTGGAAAAGTCGGAGAAACCAAGTTGTTTCATATTACTGCTGGATATGGTATTACCAAATTATACGGCGATGTCAAAAGCAATAATGCTTTTGGTTCAGCTGGCACTATTAACCTCGATTATCAGATTAAAAAAGGTTTATTAATTGGTCTTGAAAGCCAGTTTGGGTCTTTGAGAACCGAAGTTACGAATACAGCAGATCCAAGACAGTCTCATAATGATTATATGGCAGGAGGCTTGCGCGTGTTAATCCATCCATTTAGTTTCTTTTCTAAAAATAGCTATTTACGATCTTACAGTGATGTGTTACTAGAATCATTATATTTAGGAGTAGGCTCATTATATATCATCAATCACTATGAATACATTTATCATAATGTGAACGACTATAGTACATATGGAATGGTAAAGGGATTTGATAGTTCGGGTGACCCTATTTTTGAGGATAGGACTAGAACGCTAATATTACCATCCCTGAATCTAGGTTCTTCGATTCCACTAAATAATCAGTTGTTGAGTTCGGGGCCTGTTTTGAGTCTTGTGGTTAATGGGCAATTTAATTTTGGACGTAATGATGCGTTGGATGGGTATACGCCATATGGTGCTAATGGAAGATTAAGCCAAGGAAAAGATGATTTTTATAGCTTCTATTCCTTAGGTCTTCGCTATTCGTTCTAATTTCTTGGTGACTTTTTTAGCACGACTAATTAAAGCTGGTGTTTCATTAATAGAAAGATCAAGCTGTATTCTATTTCTCAATTCGTTGACTATCCAATGATGTTGTGCAGATAGTAGACACAGAATATCGTAACAATTGCATCTTACAGCGATAGGACATTCGCTATTTTCTAATACATCAAATGTTTTATTGAGAATACTTTCAAATTCTATTTCATTTAATTGAGTTATATCGGTTAGAGTGAGATATTCCATCACTAGTTTAGAATAGCTTCGAAGTACACTCCAATTGTTGGATTTGGAATACACCGATATAATAGCATCTTTATAAAAGGTAATCTTACTGTTGTTGTTAGCTAATAAAACATGTTCAGCAGCCCACGCAGCACGAAAGGCTGTTCTTTCAATGGGATAAAGGGATAATTCCAATAATTCTTCAAGAGAAGTGTATTGTAAAATACCCTCTTTTATTACAGAAGCACTATAGTTGTATAGTGCTTCTGTGATTTTATCGATTCTTTGTTGATCCATTCATTAAATTATCTAGTCAAAGGTCTTTCCTTATTGATTTCGGTTATATCAACTTCATTCATTTTGGATTCCCCTAATAAATGTTCGCTGAAATAATCTGCCATTTTCCAGAAGAAATATTCTGTCATATTGCCAAAAGCATGTGCTTGTCCAGGTAATAATAAGAAATCAAATCGTTTGTTGGCTTTGATTAATGCATCCACCATTCGGATAGAATTGGCAGGATGTACATTATTGTCGACATCTCCTGTCGCAATTAACAATTTTCCTTTCAAATTTTTAGCAAGCTCTGTATTTTTTGCAATATTGTATGTAAAAGTAGTATCACCTTTATCCGAAACTACCTCTTTTACACCATGGTGACGTTCAGACCACCAACGATTATAAATGTTGTTTTCATGATTTCCAGCTCCTGAAACGGCTACTTTGAAGAAATCAGGGTAAACTAACATAGCTGCTGTAGACATAAATCCACCTCCAGAGTGCCCTGTAATACCTACACGATTAATGTCGATGAATGAGTATTTATTAGCTAATTGTTCTGCTGCTACTTTTTTATCTTCCAATCCATAATCGCGCAAATTACCGTATCCATAGGTATGATACCATTTTGAGCGGGCAGGATGTCCACCCCGATTACCCACAGAAATTACGACGAAGCCCATTTGCGCAAGACGGTCAATTCGATCCATACTTCTGCCAAAGCTTTTGTTTACTGCTTCTGTTTGTGGACCTGGATATACATATTCTATTAAAGGATAGGTTTTAGTCGAGTCAAAATCAAAAGGCTTATACATTACACCATAAATGTCCGTAATACCGTCGCCTGCTTTCACCTTAAATGGTTCAGGGAATTTATATCCAGAAGCAAAAAGTTGACTTAAATCTGCTTCTTCTAATTTCATGATCAATTGTCCTGTAGAAGAATAAAGATTGGATTGAGGAATAGTATTAACTCTAGAAAAATTATCAATAAAATAATTGCCTAACTCGTTTCCTTCTAACTGATGATCATAGTCTCCAGGAGTTAATAATTTGATAGCTCCGCCATTTTTGTTAACAGAATATAAGAAATTATAATAAGGATCAATATTCTTCTCTTTACCATTAGCTTGGAAGAATAAAGTACCTGTAGATTCTTGATAAGCCGACAAATCATTACAATGAAATTCTCCTTTTGTAATCTGATGAATTAATTTTCCACTGATATCATATAAATAAAAGTGACCCCATCCATCACGTTGTGACCAGTGTATAAATTGTTTACCTCCAGCAATAAGTTTCGGTTTTTGAATGTCTTGATACACATTCATTCTTTCTTCTACCATTACGCGGGTAGAACCATCTACACTAACGGCTACCACATCAATTCTTTTCAAATCACGTGAGGATCTTGCTAGATAAAATTCTTGATTATTTCCCAGCCAATAGTTGATGTAGTGTTTTCCTTTTAAATTTTCTTTACTAAAATCTTTGTTCCAAAGTGAAAGCGTTTGATTTTTGAAAGCAGCGATATTTACTTTGCGAGGTTGGTGATTAGCGCTGTCGAAAATATATAATTCTGTTTCTGTGGAATCGATTTCACCTGGCATTTGATATTTGTAGGTCTCTAATTCTGGACGTTTTTTATCTACATTATGAATAACCCATAACGAAGATAAATCGCGATTGTCTTTACGTGTGATGACGAAATACTTTCCATCAGGAGACCAACTAAGACGAACTGGTTTTCGCTTCTTCTCTTCTTCTAAAATAGATTTACGATCGCCCGTAGTCGTGCTATATTGATCACCCCCCCAAGCATAAAATTGAACTCCATCTTTAGTAATTTGGTGTTCTACAATAGAGGAATCTTTTTCGTCTTTTATAGCTTTTTGGTAATTTTTATAATCCATCCAGTAGATGTTGTAGTTTTTTGCAAAATATACTCTACTTGTATCTGGATTAAAATTTGCCCAATTCGGTTTTGTCTTTTCTTTAGTTGTATCGCTTATTTCTTTTAGTTGTTTTGAAACAATGTTGTATTCGAAATGAAAAAGTTTCTTTTTAAGCGTGTCTTTCTTATTGGTAAGTTTTTGTATTTCCTCCTTGCTCTTTACCGTGTCTTTGGTACTTTGTACTTCAAATCGAATTATTTGATCACTGTTGTCCAAAAAACGTAAATTCTGAATAGGTAAATGTTGAGCGTCAAAAGGATTTCTAACGATTGAAGTTACTTTTGCTGCCATTTCACCATTTTCAAATAATGGACTTTTTTTACGGAGACTAGGATCTACTATATACCAATTTTTGCCTGAAGAGGTGGCGTATTCATACCAAAATTTGTCAGAGTAATTAATGTAATTTGGTTTAACTTCTGTTGAGAAAATCATTTTTCTCAATTTTTCAGGGCTAAATTTAGCAGCTAATTGGTAGTTGGGTTTTACTTCACTTTTCTTTTCTTGACCATGTGTCATGCAGAATACAAAAGCTAATAAACCTGTAAAAATGTATTTCATAAAGGTTATTATATTTTGATAATAATTTCTCTACTAAAATAACTTAACTAATTCGTTGCATAAACAAAATACTTGTAAAATTTTAGATAGAGTTGTTTTTGAACACTATATGCTTTTAACTGTTATTCTAGAGAAGGAACTAAATATATATATGCTATGAAGAACAAGAAATTTGAAAATCCATTGAAAAAGTATCCACAACCACCTTTTCCAAAACAACCTCAAGATGTCCCAGGTATTACATCAAAAATGGAACCTCGCCCAGATCATGGCGAAGAAACATATGTAGGAAAGGGATTACTTAAAGATGTGGTATGTATTATTACTGGAGGAGATTCTGGAATTGGTAAGGCGGTCGCGATAGCAATGGCTAGAGAAGGAGCGAAGGTTGTTATTTCATATAAAGATAAAGTGGAGGATGAAGATGCTAAAGATACAGCGGAATGGGTAAACAAGGCTGGTTCAGAAGCAATTTTGATTCGTGGAGATATTCGAAATGAAACGCACTGTATGAAAATCATTGATAAGACGATTGCAAAATTTGGCAAAATTGATGTTTTGGTAAATAATGCTGCGTATCAGATGTCGTATAATGGAATAGAAGATATTGATACCGCGGAATGGGACAAAACTTTTGATACTAATATTCGCGCTATGTTTTATCTTATTAAATATGCGAAGTCCCATATGAAAGCTGGTAGTTCTATAATAAATACAACCTCTGTCAATGCTTATGAGCCTAATCCTTCCTTATTGCCTTATGCGGCAACTAAAGGTGCAATACAAAATTTCACGGCAAGTTTAGCAGAAATGTTTATGAATGATAAGTCAGGTATTCGTGTGAATGCAGTTGCTCCTGGACCTATTTGGACGCCATTAATTCCAAGTACAATTCCGGACCATGAGAATTTTGGTAAAGAAAATTCACCAATGGGAAGGCCAGGCCAGCCTGCGGAAATAGCACCAATTTATGTGTTCTTAGCTTCGGAAGCAGCTTCCTATATTTCTGGTGCTACTATTCCTGCTACTGGAGGTAGAATTACCATCTAAGGCAAATTTTACAAATAAATATTTTCGTCAAACTTATTGTTTATGTTTGAGTGTTATTTAGATTTAAGTAACTGAACTCGCTGTTAGTAAAAATTCTTATTTAGAGCGTTTAATTTATTTTTGGTTAATTGTAATTTCGGTGATACTTTTTTATTTTCATAACTATTAAGAGTTTGTAATTGAGAATAAATTGTTATGTTTGGAATTCCTAAATTAACTAAACTAACAATGAGAAAAATATTCTTGATTGTGGCATTGGTAAATGCTATGTCTGCTCTTGCCCAGACGAGACCGGATTGGGAAAATCCGGAGGTATTTGCGATCAACAAAGAAAATACGCGAAGCACATCAATTCCTTATGCTACTGAGGCGCAAGCATTAAAAAATCACTTTTCCAATTCGCCTTTCTATAAATCTTTAAATGGTAATTGGCAATTTTATTGGGTGGACAAAATTGCAGATGCTCCAAAAGATTTTTATCTGGAAGAAAACTACTCGGATAATATAAAACAGAAATGGAAAAAAGGTGAGCCAAACCAAACATCTGGGCATTCAGGTTGGACATTGATGCCAGTACCAGGCAATTGGGAATTCAATGGCTACGGTATCCCGATGTATGTCAATATTGGATATGGATTTACTATTAATCCTCCATTTATTGACCGAAATGATTCTCCTACAGGAGTATACCGACATAAGTTTGAAATTCCTAAAGATTGGGATGGACGTCGCGTCTACTTACATTTCGAAGCAGGTACCAATTCCATGTATGTATGGGTAAATGGTAAAAAGGTGGGCTATACAGAAAACTCGAAAAGCCCGGCGGAATTTGATATTACAGAATATATACGTCCAGGATCAAATCTATTAGCCTGTCAGGTACATAAATTTTCTGATGGATATTATATGGAAGATCAGGATATGTGGCGATTGGGCGGTATCAATCGTAATGTATACCTGTATAGTACGGCTCAGACACGTATCCAAGATTTCTTTTCTTTAGCTGATTTGGATGCTAAATACAAAGACGGATTGTTCAGTGCCGAAGTTAACGTGCAGAATTATACACAAAAAACTATTGCTCAGACTATAGAAGTAAGTATTGTAGATAAGTTGGGTAAAAAAGTATTTAGCCAAAACCAAAAAGTAGACATTGCATCGAATAGTATTTCTACGGCAAAGGTGGCTGGAGTGATCAAAAATCCTTTACAATGGACTGCTGAAACTCCGAATTTGTACAATATGATTATTACACTTCGTGATGATCAAAATAAGGTGATAGAAACTACTTCTCATAGAATTGGATTTAGAAAAGTTGAAATCAAAGACGGTCAACTTCTTGTAAATGGGAAAAAAATCTTAGTAAAAGGCGTTAATCTACACGAATTCAATACGAATACGGGTAATGTGGTAGATTCAGCCACGATGATTCGTAATATTCAATTGATGAAAGAGTTGAATATTAATGCTGTACGTATGTCGCATTATCCGCAGTCACCATTATGGTATAGACTATGTGATGAATATGGTTTGTACTTGGTGGATGAGGCTAATCTCGAATCACATGGTCTTGGTCAAGGCGAAAGTAATATTGCTTATTTTGACGAGTGGCAAAATGCGCATTTAGATCGTATGATTCGTTTAGTAGAACGAGACAAAAACCATGCTTCAGTAATTATTTGGTCCTTAGGTAATGAAGCGAGTAATGGAAAAGCTTATTATACTATGTACGAATGGGCGAAGAAAAGAGATAAGAGTCGTCCTGTGCAATATGAGCAAGCTTTTTGGAAAGAAAATACAGATATAGTATGTCCCATGTATCCGAGTTGGAACCAAATGGTGGATGTATCAAAGAAGGATATTGGTAGACCATATATCATGTGTGAATATGCGCATGCAATGGGTAATAGTATGGGGAATTTCCAAGATTATTGGGATTTGATTCGCAGCAGTAAGAATATGCAGGGCGGTTTTATTTGGGAATGGTACAACCACGGCTACAAAACCAAAGATGAGCAAGGCCGGGAATATTTTGCGTATGGTGGTGATTTATATGGATACAATAAGCAGAATGATGGTAATTTTTGTATGGATGGAATTATCTCCCCTGATTTGCAGTATTTGCCCCACACCCATATTGTAAAGAAAGTATATCAAAATATCTTATTTGAATCAAAAAATCCTAATTCTGGCAAAGTAACGGTAATCAATGATTTCAAATTTATTCCAGTTACACCAAAAGATCACAGCTTCAAATGGGTGCTACAAAAGAATGGTGAACAAATTGCTGAAGGTAATTTTGAAGTAACTATTGCTGCAGATTCACGTCAAGATGTACAATTGAAGTTACCGAAAATCGAACAAGAAGCAGGTGAAGAATATTACTTGCAAGTCTTTGCTTATACGAAAAATGCTACACAATTTACCGATGCTGGATTCGAAGTGGCAAAAGAAGAGTTTCAATTAACCGGAAATAATTATTTTGTTAATAAATCAAAAGACGGAGAGCCTGTTAAGAAATTCGAAGAGGGCGGTTGGAAAATGACATTTGTCGCAAATGGCGTAACTTATGAATTTGGCAAAAATGATGGATTACGATGGGTAAATGGTCCAGGCAAAGATTATATCACTAAATTCCCTACACCTAATTTTTGGAGAGCACCAACAGATAATGATTTTGGAGAAAAAGCACAACAAAAAATGCGAGTATGGGAAGCTGCGTCTTATCTACGCCAAACCAAATTTGATGGAGTGGAAGAAAAGAATGGAGCATATGAAATTAGATTTACAGTAAAACCAGTAGGGGTGGAGGCTGAAGTAAAATTAGTTTATTTGGTAAATAAAGATGGTAGCTTGACTGTAGATGCTACTTATCGTGCTTTGAGCGATAATCTCCCTGAATTGCCACGTTTTGGATTTAATTTCGAATTACAAAATCGTTTCCACAATTTCACTTGGTATGGTCGTGGCCCTTGGGAAAATTATATAGATCGTAAGTTTGATACTTTTATGGGAATTTGGAAAGGTGATGTGAAAGACCAAGCATTTGCCTATTATAGACCACAAGAGACGGGTAATAAAACGGACGTACGTTGGTTGACATTAACAGATGATAGTGGTAAAGGAATTCGTATTGAGGGAGGACAGCCGTTGTCTGTGAGTGCTACAAATTACCGAATAGAAGATTTGGATGCTGGTCTTACGAAAAAGCAACAACACTTTAAAGATGTTATTCCAGCTAAGAATGTGGTATTAAATGTGGACTTGTTCCAACGAGGTGTTGCAGGATTGGATGCTTGGCAATCTCCTCCATTGGATCAATATAGACATTTTGGCAAAGAGTATCGTTACAATTTTACGCTTAGTTATATTCAATAATACATTTTATTCTTCTATTATTAAGCCGTATCCTTATAAGGTTACGGCTTTTTTAATAAAATTTCTCATTGAAATTCACCAAAAATAATTCTTTTGTAGCACGGGTTATTCCTGTATAAAGCCAACGTAGAAATTCCGTAGTAAGCATTTCGTCCGTCATATAGCCTTGATCTACAAATACTAAAGGCCATTGACCACCTTGCGCTTTATGGCAAGTGATCGCATAGGCAAATTTGATTTGAAGAGCATTATAATAAGGGTCTTTCTTTATGGCTTCCATTCGATCCTTTTTCGTGGCAATATCATCGTAATCTTGCGCAATAGATTGATAAAGTTTTTGTTGATCTTCATAGGGCATTTGAGCAGCATCTACGTAAAGACTATCTAATAATACACGACAACGAATAGCATCCCCTTCATTATTATCCATAAATTCCAAATACAAATCTGCAAATCGATACCCATGCATTTCGTGAATATTACTCACTTTTTTTATGATGGCCATATCCCCATTGGCAATAAAACCTGTATGTTTCTCATCATGCTGTTGCAGCCAATAGTAATTATTCTTGACGATCATGACAATATCTCCACCCGTAATTTCTTCTTCACGAAAAAGTATTTGATTGCGGATATGCTTGTTGTATAAGTTAGCAGATTTGTTCGATCGACAAATCACCATACAGTTTTCTATGTCGTATTTGTCATAGGCATAATGCAATCCTTCTATGAGCCTATCGCCTGTCATGCGAAATATATCTTTGAATCCTTGTGTTACAAACTGGGGAAACGTATAGTCTGGAGATTCCTCATCCAATTTAATTTCATTACGAATTTTCGTGGCATTGTAAAGTATTCCTGAGTCTTTATCTTGGCGTACCACATCTGTCATTTCGTAAGTAAATACTTCTAAATTAAACTCGGCATTGATGTAGTTAATGTCCAAAGCGGGACTATAATCTAGTCCTACGGGAGGCAATTGGGCTGTATCGCCCACAAGCATAAGCGTACAATTTTTGCCCGATTGTACATATTGAATCAAATCCGAAAGCAATCCATTAGAAATCATAGAAAATCCTTCTGTGCTGATCATGGATGCTTCGTCAATGATGAATAAGGTATTCTCGTGCAGATTTTCCGCAATATCAAAATCCATTTGAAGCGTGACTGCACTTTTTTTACGATAGATTTTTTTGTGTATAGTTAGTGCTCTTCTTCCCGAATACGCACTCATTATTTTAGCGGCTCGACCAGTAGGAGCGAGCAATACCGATCTTTTATTAATGCTCGAAAGGGATTTGACCAAAGCGGAGATGATAGTCGTCTTACCAGTACCTGCGTAACCTTTTAGTATAAAACAAGATTGATTCGAGAAGGTATGAAGAAATTCAGCCAATAACCCAAAAACTTGCTCTTGTTGAGGTGTGGGTGACCATAAAAATTGTTGTAAGAGTAAATTTTTTATATGCACGTTCAAAGTTATTCAAAAAGGTTTGTCAATTCAATTCTAAAAGCTAATTTTGTTTGAAGGGCACATTTTTAGCTTCATTTCTAAGTACTTTTTATACATGAATTACATATCGGGAGATTTTCATTTACATTATATTCCATCTTACACATTATATGTTCAAAGTGATTTGCATAGAGATCATTTGGTCGTAGTAGGGCCTGAAAATGATGTTTTGGTTTATATTACTTATTATAATGAAAAGCCATCGTTAGAAGCTACCAAAATATTGAGTATGCCGTTTGAAAAGGTGTATGTCAGCCTGCCTCATCAAAGTCTATTATGGATTCCAACGGAAGTATTTGATCCAAGTGAAATAGATTTATACACCGACTATTTCTTAGATACACGTGAAGATAGGATTGAATTTACGGAAATCGAAAATCAAGGTGTCACGGCTTTATATCAAATAGAGGCTACATTGATGAATAGATGGAGAAGCATTTTTCCTTCTGCGATGATTTTGCCAAGTTTTTCAGCGGTATTGGGACAAGCATTCCGAAATATTGATTACGCTGTAGAATTATTAACGGTCCATATTTATGGTAATCAAGCTGATATTTTTCTGTTTGTAAATAGTGAAATACGTCTTTATAATACTTTCGAGATCCAGACTCCTGATGATTTAGCCTATTACGTGCTGAGCATCATGAAAAATTTTGCTATAGAAGGCAAAGTGCAAAAAATCATGTTGAGTGGTGCACCTAAAGATTCCGAATGGGGAGATAGATTGTCCATTTATACAAAGCAATTGGAGGAAATGAAATCAACATATAGCTGGAAATCGTACAATAGTAAAGTTTCTCAAGCCATCAAAAACTTAAATACTTTAGTAAACTTATCTATATGCGAGTAATAGGTGGGAAAATTGGTGGTATCCGTCTGAATCCGCCTACAAATTTGCCGGTTCGTCCAACGACAGACATTGCCAAAGAAGCTTTATTTAATATTTTGCAATACCAATTGGATTGGGAAGATTGTAGTTGTCTAGATCTTTTCTGCGGTACTGGTAATATTTCATTTGAATTAGCTTCTAGAGGTGCCCAGGAAATTGATGCGGTAGATATTCATGCTAAATGCCTTTTTTATGTAAAGGATATCGCTAAGCAATATGATTTAAATATTGCTACACGCAAAGCTGATGTATTTAAGTTCATTACTTCTTGTAAAAAATCGTACGATTTTATTTTTGCAGATCCACCATATGATGTCGCACAGCTTCCTCAGTTGCCGCAAATGATTTTGGATAATGGATTATTAAAAGAAGATGGTATATTAGTAGTGGAACATCCGTCTAAACGTAAGTTAATGGATCATCCTCTGTTTATCGAAACTAGAAAGTATGGATATTCCTCTTTCAGCTTTTACCAAAATAAATAAACATGAAAGTAGCAGTTTTTCCAGGTTCTTTTGATCCATTTACCTTAGCACACAAAGATTTAGTAGATAGAGCTTTGCCTTTGTTTGATAAGATTTATATTGCTATTGGAGTTAATTCTTCTAAAAAGGGATTATTGGGTTTCGAAACACGTAAAGCTGCTATCGAAGAATTATATACTGATCAATCCAAAGTGATAGTCGATACTTTTACAGGATTAACAGTTGAGTATTGCAAAAATGTTGGTGCTAATTTCATTTTACGCGGTCTTCGTAATGCTACGGATTTGGATTTTGAAAATGCTATTGCACAAAACAATCTTATTCTAGCTCCCGAAATTGAAACTTACTTCTTACTAGCTCGTACAGGATTAGCACATATTTCATCTACTATAGTTCGAGATATTTTAGCAAATGGAGGTCCTGTAGATACTTTGGTACCTTCTGAAGTTCTGAAATTTATAAAATAAAGGAAATTGAAATATGGAAATATAGCATCTTAAGTTAATTAAGATGCTTTTTTATTTTTTTAATATTGTAAAGCTTACTCTTGATGAAGCATCTATATTTTATGTTCGGATAAATTTTATTTTATTGCCTTTGATCTTTCCGTTACTTCCTTCTTTGATTATTTGTGTAGCAACTTTCCTTTTTACAGCGATATAAGCATCTTTGTCTTTTACCTCGATAATACCTATATCATCTTTTTCTAGACCTTTTAGTTTTAGAATATATCCAACTATATCAATTTTATTTACCTTATCTTTTTTTCCTGCAGAGATATACAAAGTAGAGTAAGGCGTATTATTTGGCAGCGGAAGATTTTCTTCTATAACTAACTCTTCTGTTGATTCTGGTAAGTAAGGGAAATCATCATCCGGTTTTAGCATGACAATAACTTCACCTTTAGCATGCATACGAGCCGTACGACCATTGCGGTGGATGAAAGCATCTTCCTTACTTGGCAATTGATAGTGAATAATGACATCAATTTCTGGTATGTCCAAACCGCGTGCAGCCAAATCTGTAGTTAACAATATACGGTTACTATTGTTTCGGAATTTTAGTATAGACAATTCACGATCTCGTTGTTCTAATCCACCATGGAAAATATCATGAATCAAATCTCGATCATCCAATAATTCGGAAATATGATCTACAGCATCACGGTGATTGCAGAAAATCAAAATTTTCTGATCGCCTAGCATACACAATAGATTGAATAATGCTTTTAATTTATGCTGAGCGGGTGCAATTACTTTTTTATAAACAATAGAAGGCTTATTTTCTTCCGAATCCAAGTTGTCAACTTTGATGACATTGCGCAATGTCACAAAGTCAGGTAATTCTGCCAGATCTGTCGCTGACGTCAGAATCTTCTGTTTGATATTTGGCGTAGCATCTATGATTTGTTGTAATTGCTCTTGAAAACCTAATTCTAAAGATTTATCAAATTCATCCAACACCAAAGTATGCACATCTTCTGTCGTAATGTAATTACGCTCAAGGTGATAGATGATACGTCCTGGCGTACCTATAATAATAGAAGGAGCATCACGAAGCGCATTTTTTTCTATTTTGGTGTCATGACCACCATATACACACAACACTTTATAGCCTGTGATTACTTTCTTAATTACAGTTTCAATCTGTAAAGCTAGCTCACGAGTTGGAACCACAATAAGGGTTTGAGTTTTTAAAGCCTTATCCGATTGAATAAGTTTGGATACTAATAAGCTAAACGCTAGTGTTTTACCTGATCCCGTAGGAGAAAGTAAGACAAAATCTTGGTTAGCTTTGAATTGTTCCAATACGCTTTTCTGCATATTATTCAATTCGGTAATCTGTAGTTTTCTTAGTATCGATGTGATTTCCATGCTACAAAAATAGGTAATTAATACAGGCTTTAACTATAAATGTTAAAAGATTGTTAAGAGACAACTGCTAATTTTGTTTTGGCACAGCTATTGAATATGTATTAGTAATTCATAATTTAGGTTAATAATTGGTTAGTTAAGAAGCCTTCAATCTCCCCGGTTGAAGGCTTTTTTAATTTTAACTTTATAGCAATAGTTATTATTAATTACTTATTTTTGGAATAAATACGATATATTACTATATTAGTGTCCGAAATACACTAAGTGTATCTTTAGAATAAGTCATAAACCCAATTAAAATACAATGAGTTTAATTATCGATGTTAAAGCGCGTCAAATTTTAGATTCGCGCGGTAATCCAACAGTGGAAGTTGATGTAACTACGCAAAATGGTTTTGTAGGTCGTGCTGCGGTTCCTTCTGGAGCTTCAACAGGAGCTTACGAAGCAGTAGAATTGCGCGATGGTGATAAATCAAAATACTTAGGAAAAGGCGTTCTTAAAGCTGTTGAGAATGTGAACACTAAAATTGCTGAGGCTTTAGTAGGTGTTGATGTATTCGAACAAAATGCTATCGACAAGATTATGATCGATCTTGATGGTACTGAAAATAAAGGTAACTTAGGTGCAAACGCGATTTTAGGCGTCTCTTTAGCTGTTGCTAAAGCTGCTGCTCAAGAATCACGTCAACCATTATACCGTTACATTGGTGGTGTAAATGCAAATACATTACCTATCCCAATGATGAACATCATCAACGGCGGTTCTCACTCTGATGCACCTATCGCATTCCAAGAGTTCATGATTATGCCTGTTGGTGCACCTTCATTCTCTGAAGCATTACGTTGGGGAGCAGAGGTATTCCATACATTGAAAAAAATCTTACACGACCGTAACTTATCTACAGCAGTAGGTGACGAAGGTGGTTTTGCTCCAACATTTGATGGTACTGAAGATGCAGTAGAAACTGTATTGAAAGCTATCGAAACTGCGGGTTACAAACCAGGTTCGGATATCTGTTTAGCATTAGACTGTGCTTCTTCCGAATTCTACAAAGACGGTAAATACGATTACACGAAATTCGAAGGTGATAAAGGTGCTATCCGTACAAGCGAAGAGCAAGCTGCTTACTTAGCTGAATTAACGGAAAAATATCCTATTATCTCTATCGAAGACGGTATGGCTGAAGATGACTGGGCTGGTTGGAAAACTTTAACAGACAAAATCGGTGACCGTGTTCAATTAGTAGGTGACGATTTGTTCGTAACAAACACTGTACGTTTACAACAAGGTATTGACGCAGATACTGCAAACTCAATCTTAGTAAAAGTTAACCAAATTGGTTCATTAACTGAAACTATTAACGCGGTTACTTTAGCACAAAATTCTGGTTATACTTCAGTAATGTCTCACCGTTCGGGCGAAACAGAAGATGCTACAATTGCTGACTTAGCTGTAGCATTAAACTGTGGTCAAATCAAGACTGGTTCGGCTTCACGTTCTGACCGTATGGCTAAATACAATCAATTACTACGTATCGAAGAAGAATTAGGTGCTAACGCTCGTTTCATCGGTAAAGATTTCAAATTTGCTATCAAAAAATAAGTTTTCTTATTTCTAGCATATCAAAAGGAGAGACGAAAGTTTCTCCTTTTTTTGTTTGGTTTAAAATCAATATATTTAAGAGAATTTTAAAAGTTAATCTTATTTTTGTGTCATGGAAAGAGCAGTATCTTTAGTCAAAAATAAATTCCTCATTGCAGGATTGGCCTTCTTGGTATGGATGTGCTTTTTTGATCGCTATGACTTTGCAACCCAATATGGTTATCAAAAGGAACGTAACAAGTTGCAGTACGAAAAAGAATTTTATACAACAGAAATCGATAATCTCGAAAAATCCATCAAAGATGCGCAATATAATCCAAGTGAAATCCAACGTATCGCGCGAGAAAAATACAAAATGAAAAAGGATAACGAAGATATTTATGTGATATCAGAAGTTGCTCCTAAATAATAAAAGAATCTCAATCAACTGATTGGGATTCTTTTATTATAATCAAATTTTTATTAATGACAATTCTTGATAACTATCTGATATAGCAAATAATTTATACCCTTTTTTTCTTAATTTTTGCAATAGCATTTCGGTTTTCTGTTTGCCATCTTCAAAAAATCGCTCGTGAATTTCGAGTAATATTTGCTTAATACCAATTTCTGTATCCAAGATGTTATCCATTATATCGTATTCAGCGCCTTCTATATCCATTTTTAATACGTCAATATATGAATGTTGCAGCCTGTTTGTAATACTTTGTAAAGTTTCGAGTTGGATTTGTACCGTATTTGAACAATCTACAAATTGATGTGAATATAAACTACCAGAGATATTCTCTTTGTCTTTTGGTAAATTTAAGGTTGCTTGTCCAGAATATTTACCAATACCAATTTCTTCAAAATGAAAGTTGCTCGGAAGGATTTGATTTTTTACCCATGCAACAGATTTTGGTGTGGGATCAAACGCATAAATAGAACTTTTGTGATATTTAATTATATCAAGATCAAATGAAGTGTCTTGACCAATTCCGAAAGAATAAACAATAGATTCTCCATTCAAAACAGTAGGATTTACATAAAAGCCGCCATATTCATTTCCATACCATTTCTTGGTGCATTTATAATCAGTTTTCAAATATGCAATATGACCTATTTTAGATTTAATGCGATTTTTAAATCGTTTTATTTGGGGAATGTTGTCTAATGTTTTGAGAACCATTTATTTGTAATTGTATATAATAATAACGAATTATTATAAAAATATTATAATACAGGGATGAGATTATTGTGTAATTTTTGTATTAAAATATTTTAATCTCAAATTAAATAAATAATAATTTGCCTGTCTTTTATCTTTTTTTATTTTAAAATTATAACATTGAAAATCAAACACTTATAATCTTTATAAAATATTTTCTTTTAAAAATTATTTTTTACAAAAACTTTCTGCATCTTTAAATGTTATTATTTCAAGTTAAAATAATTAATACAAAGAAATTAATTTTCAGTTTGCTTCTACCTATTGTAAACTAAAAATAACACCATGAAAAACAAGAAAAAGTATGTCAAACCTACAGGTAGGTTGTTGATGTTAGTTATGGAAAACTGTTTATGTAACTCTTCTGTTCCAGGAGGCGATGTTGACGATGATATTTTAATTGGTGATTGGGAAGATGGTGAGGGTGGTTACGGAAGTGGAGATTTGTAAATATCTATACTATGAAAAATTTATTCTTTAATTGGATGGCTTTAGTTGTTCTACTAAATATAGTAGGATGTAATAAGCAAGATATTGGCAGTCCCAATAGTGAAGGTAAAGTGGCCTTACGCTTGACAATTAAAGGGATACATAATTTCACCTTGGATAAAAATGCACTTTCTAATAAATTAGATGGGCTACAGGTTCAAAAGATGTATGAAACTCATGATGGTTTTGAATCTACGAGTTCTTTTGCGATTGATGCAAAAGAAAATATAAAATCTGCAAGTGCTGCAATTGGTTCAGAGCCTTCCAAATTGGAGGAGGGAGTCACTTATCGCTTATTGGTATACCATGTAAATGATCAAAATGAACAGGAATTTTTTGATAAGATGGATTATGTTACTCGTAGAAATGAACCGGATGGGCCGATAATAAGTGCAAATTTGGGCGATAAAATCAAGTGGTATATCTATTCATATAATGACAAAGAAACAATTCCTGAAATTGAAGATTTAGATAATCCCATTGTACCTATGGGTATCAATAGAGATTTTGTCTATGCGAGTGGTGAAGTGGAAATTACAGAAGATCTAAATCCAATGGAAGTAATACTCCAAAGGAAAACAGCTTTAATTGCCGTTGAAATTGATGCTAGAGGGCTGTTTACTGATGAAATCAGAAGTATGACCTTCTCCTTGCCAGCAAATATACTTAAAACATCAAATTTTGACATCAAAGGAGGTGTTAATGTTGCAGGAAGTGTAATAGGTCTTCCACAACAAACCATTCCGCTATCATCTTTTACCAATATTGATGAAGGTTATAATGACCGCAAGCTAGTGTACATGCATACGGCAGTTCCTGAAGTTTGGAATAATTTCAGTTTTAGTTTACAAAATCTTTCAATCTTGCTTGATAATTCCGCAGTAAGAAGTTTTCCAACAACTGTTTTTGCTATTGCCAAACAATTTAATATCGAACCTGGAAAGCGTTATAGAGCTAAGATGGATTTGATAGAGTCCGCTTTGACTTTTGGAGGAGTTTCTTGGGCGAGAGAAAATTTGTATCGTACACAAGGAACGCGTAATCCTTATCGGTTTTATCACGAAAATAGGCAGACAGACGATTTTAGAAGTTATTTTTCCTTTAAAGGACATATACCTGGTAAATGGGGAAGTACAGTAATAGGAGAGCAGCGTGATCCATGTGCTTTGGTTTATCCAGCAAATAGATGGATTCAGCCCACAAAAGCTTCCTTTCGGAACTTGACACGTACTTCGACAAATCTTACTACGGATGGGATTTTACCAACTGTCGTAAGTAATTTGACGGATATTCTCGCTACAGAAGCTACCACAAATTCTGTTTTTGGTTCAAATTATATAGAGTATAATACTGCGCAAGGCTCAAGTGCCGTATATCCTGAGTCTTCGAATGTTTTGAGGTTCTATTATAATGGATATGATCCTATTGATATAAATGTATTAGGAGATGGATGGGTAAATGTAATAGATACTTATGGTAAAGCTACTGCACTATGGACAAGTGAGCAAGGACTAAATGTGTTGGGGTTAGTTGGTGCTGGTGTTTGGGGATATTTTGGATCTACAAGACAAGTGTTTCTATCCAGTCAATTTCGGGCAAAGGGAATAAATTCTATTCAGCTGTTAAACGTAGATGCTTTAGGTCTGAATGTTGTTTCTTCCGCTCGAAAAAATGTACGATGTATTCGTAATCCAAATTGGGAGATCATTTCTCAACAAGCGGGGTACAATCCCGAACCAAATTACAATTAAAGGAATAAAATATAGTTGATTAGTTTTTTCTACCTATGAGCTAATAATGGTTGGTTTAGTGTGAAAGGCGGATCTTCCCAAGGGATTCGCCTTTTAAATTTAAAAAGCCAGATGCAATGCATCTGGCTTTTTAGTACCCAGCGCCGGAGTCGAACCGGCACATCCGAAGATATTGGTGTTTGAGACCAACGCGTCTACCAATTCCGCCAGCTGGGCTTGCTGTTTCATTTTCGACGTTGCAAATATAGATTTTTATAGATTAAAAGCAAAATTTTTGAGGCAAAAAGCATGCATTTATTTCGTGTATTCCTGTACTGATTTGAAAATTAAGATTTAATTTTTAGAACTATTTCTCTTATCCCGCTTGTTGTCTGTAAAGCATGCTAATTCTCAAAGCTCTAAAAATACTTTAAGATTTTAATTCAAAAGCCAAAAATGGAGGAAAACACCCCTCTTAGTAAAGTTGTTTTCCTTGCTATAAAGCTGTGAGCTCATCTTAATTTTACATAACATATTTCGTTCTTCCCCCAAAATAGGAAGAGCGTAATATAATAATATAAATACTAACTATTTAAATATTCATTGTATGGCTGGTTTATCAAACATTTTACCTGACCAACTGATGCATAGTGTGTTGGATAAGCTTTACGAAATTTTGACAGGTGGAGATGCGACAGTACCTGCATCTAAAGATAATTTTTTTAGCTGGTGCTCACCAGGAATTCCGATACGAGCCGAAGACTTACGTTTTCTATCAAAGGGAGTTTCGGGCGTATACACACCCCAAAAGGATAGTGAAGGAAACATAATAGAACTTACGGAGGAAGAAAAAAACGTTATCAGAGCTACTGATACAGGTTGGCTTTACCAACAAGCAGAGAATTTTGCCCGTCTAGTAGATTTTGTACCCGATGTAACTGCTGCTGCCAATAATCAATTGTCTAAATTGAGTATTCATCATAACGAAGGAACATTGACCGATGTGTATAAATATGCCCTTCAATTTAGTCAAGTGGCTAATACTGAGCTTTCGCAGGAAGAAAAAGCAAAAGTAGAGAAATTCAGAGAGCTTTTGCAGGTCAAAAGAATTAAGAAGGACCTTATTACAGACGAAGAAACAGAAGTAATAGAACCTAGTCCTTTGGTAGTCTTATACAATGAAAAAATGGCTGCTTATGTAGACGCAGTTTTAGAGTATAACACATATAGGGTGGATGCACTTGCCGCTGATAATCCTAGAGCAGTCCACTTTTGGGCTATGAATGCCTCTTCTCTCCGTAAGAAAGTACAAGCAGCAATGGCTGACTGGATTACCAATGGCTACAAAAACGAATATGAAGGTATTGCTGCTCGGATAGACCAAATTATGTCGAAGGATTTGTCTTTGCTTAAAGCGGAATATAAAGATACATTGGAAAAAGCTAAATTGACAGGACTGGCTTCTGGCTCAGATTTCTATTACACCTCATTAGTACCAGGTAATTTTATGACAGGTGGCTGGACAAAATTCTCCTTTAGTTCATCTGATTATTCCCGTCATTCTTCCAGTAAATACACTTCCTATGGAGGCGGAGCTTCTGCTGGATTTTTAGGAATAGGTGCATCCGCAGGATATCAACATAAGGATTCAAGTAAGAACCAGAAAATTAATGCCTCTAATTTTAAATTGACTTTTGAAATGTGTCAGGTTCCTATTGTAAGACCTTGGTTAAAAACACCGTTTCTAACTTCCAAAGCATGGAAATTAGATCCAGGAAGTCCAGAGGTACAATCGAGAGGCGAATTCTTGAGTGATGGTGCAGTACCACCAAATGGTATTTTACCAGCATATCCCACCGCTGTATTGTTTATACGCAATTTGGTATTAGATTTTGGAAAATATAATTCGGAATATGCTTCCATCTTTAAATCCGATAAAGCAGAAACATCGGTAGGATGGGGCCCGTTTAGCGTAGATGCTCATTATTCATCAGCAAGCTATAAATCAGATTTAACATCGCATTCAGAAACGCAAGGTATTAGTGTAAGAGGAATGCAGATCATAGGTTTCAACTGCCATGTTTTGCCAAAAAGTCCCGACCCACTTCCTAATATCAAGAATTGGATTTAATAGAAAATATCATGTTTTTAAATGCCATAATATTCGAAAAACTGAAATCTGTATTTAATCAGTTAAATACAGAATCAGGTCGATATTTTCTTACCTTTTCTTCAATTACTACGAGTTTCAATAACCAGGATTTTAATTTTTTGGATAATACTGATACTAACCACCAAATTTCCGATAAATATGAAAATCAAATGGCGTTCGCTCATCTTGCGAACGCCATTGTAAAAAATCAAAAAAATATACGAGTTGAATGGAGGGCACTGAAAAAGTCCCCTTTTATATTGGGCAAAAAAAAAGGAGTGGAAAGTGCATTTTCTACTCCTTTTTTTGTATCTTAAATTAAGCTTGATCCGATATCAGGATGCTTTCTACCCAACAAAAAATACAGTTCAGTTCTTATTCAGGATTGTACGATATCATTGTTCCAAAACACAATCTTCTTCGGAGAATCAACGATCTTATCGATTTCAGTTTT
>PJUJ01000147.1_pt1 | contig 52160 bp, 39 predicted proteins | sample 1512321 | NCBI WGS metagenome assembly PJUJ01 (sample SAMN08177669, study PRJNA422409) | Feces metagenome, whole genome shotgun sequencing project. | isolation source: Chicken feces enriched on filter paper: beechwood xylan treatment | host: Gallus gallus | place: USA: Madison | collected 2015-01-15 | reverse complement strand
CGGCTCGGTCGAGACCTACACCGCCATGACCTTCACCCTGACGGTGGGCGACCGGGTCGACGAGAAGCAGCTGATGGCCGACCTGGTGGCCCAGCAGTACAAGCGCAACGACGCCGCCTTCGACCGCGGCACGTTCCGCCGCCGCGGCGACACCATCGAGATCTTCCCCGCCCACTACGAGGACCGCGCCTGGCGCGTCTCGATGTTCGGCGACGAGGTCGAGGCGATCAGCGAGTTCGACCCGCTGACCGGCAAGAAGACCGCAGACCTGGAGACCATCAAGGTCTACGCCAACAGCCACCACGTCACCCCGCGCCCCACCCTGCGCCAGGCGATCATCGAGATCCGCAAGGAGCTGAAGGAGCGGCTGGAGTGGCTGAACGCCAACGGCAAGCTCCTGGAGGCCCAGCGCCTGGAGCAGCGCACCACCTTCGACCTTGAGATGATCGAGACCACCGGCTCCTGCGCCGGCATCGAGAACTACAGCCGCTACCTGTCGGGCCGCCGCACCGGCGAGCCGCCGCCGACCTTCTTCGAATACATCCCCGACAACGCCCTGCTGTTCACCGACGAGAGCCACCAGACGGTTCCGCAGATCGGCGCCATGTACAAGGGCGACCGCAACCGCAAATGGACCCTGGCCGAGTACGGCTTCCGCCTGCCCTCGGCCCTGGACAACCGCCCCCTCAAGTTCGAGGAGTGGGACGCCATGCGCCCGCAGTCGGTGCACGTCTCGGCCACCCCCGCCCAGTGGGAGCTGGAGCGCGCCGGCGGCGTCTTCGCCGAACAGGTCATCCGCCCCACCGGCCTGATCGATCCGCCGGTCGAGGTGCGCCCCGTGGCCAAGGACGGCGCCTCCCAGGTCGACGACGTCGTCGACGAGATCCGCCAGACCATCCAGAAGGGCTACCGCACCCTGGTCACCGTCCTGACCAAGAAGATGGCCGAGGACCTGACCGAGTATCTCAACGAACAGGGCATCCGCGTCCGCTACATGCACAGCGACGTCGACACCCTGGAGCGCATCGAGATCATCCGCGACCTGCGCCTGGGCCATTTCGACGTGCTGGTCGGCATCAACCTGCTGCGCGAGGGCCTCGACATCCCCGAGTGCGGCCTGGTCGCCATTCTCGACGCCGACAAGGAAGGCTTCCTGCGCTCGGAGACCTCGCTGGTCCAGACCATCGGCCGCGCCGCCCGCAACGTCGACGGCAAGGTCATCCTCTATGCCGACCGCATCACCGGCAGCATGGAGCGGGCCATGGCCGAGACTGCCCGCCGCCGCGACAAGCAGAACGCCTACAACCTCGAACACGGCATCACGCCCGAGAGCGTCAAGCGCGACATCAAGGACATCCTGGCCAGCCCCTACGAGCGCGGCGACCGCGTCCTGGTGCCGATGGGCGTCAGCGACGGCTCAGGCGCCGAGAAGCCGTTCAGCGGCGACAACTTCAAGGCCGCCCTCCGCGACCTCGAAGCCAAGATGCGCGAAGCCGCCGCCAACCTCGAATTCGAAACCGCCGCCCGCCTGCGCGACGAGATCAAGCGCATGAAGCTGCTCGACCTGGAGTTCGCCAACGAGGCCCTGACGGGGGCCGGGGAAGCGGTGGACACGTCAGCGCCGAAGCGGGTGCGGGCCGAGCACCGGGCGGAGAAGGCGGAGGCGTTTCGGAAGGGGCGGAGGTAGGGGGAGTACCAATTTCGGCTGCTGCCCGCCTCCCAAAGAGGCACGACGTTACTGGCCCATCCAGACTTGGTATGCGGATGCGTTGCGTCGCAGGGGCACACGAACAGCGCCTCAATCGAGTAAACGAGGGGTTCTACAACCGACGCCCTACGTCCGGTTTTGACGAGTCATTCTTGCAACAGGGGAGCGCCACCCTCTCGGCACCATCGAGTAAGAGGATCAACAGAATCATGGGACGTGATAGTTCGGTGGAAATGTTGGCACCTATCCAAATTCCTCATGATCGCGATCCTATCATTAAGGTCGTTGACCTGTTCTGCGGTGCCGGTGGGCTTGCCTACGGCTTGAAAGCAGCAGGCCTCACCATCGCTGCTGGCGTTGATCTTGACCCAGCTTGCCGGTTTCCATTCGAGGAAAACTGCGGCGGCCATTTTGAAGAAACAAGCGTTGCCGACCTAACTCAGAGCGACCTTGACGTCTGGTTCAATGGTGCTGATGTGCGCGTCCTTGCAGGATGCGCTCCTTGCCAACCCTTTTCGACATATTCGCAATCAAGGAAGACCCCAGACGCGCGCTGGGATCTGCTTCGATCGTTTCTCCGCCTTGCCCTGGCCGCACGGCCTGAGATCGTCACAATGGAGAACGTGCGCGGATTGGCTGCCAAGCCAATCTGGAAGGAGTTCGTCGATGGCCTCAAATCAGCGGGCTACCAAGTCGATTGGGACGAGGTGATCTGCACTGACTATGGAGTTCCCCAGTCGCGTAAGCGTTTGGTACTGGTTGCTTCGCTTATCGGCCCGATTGCTGTGCCCAGGATCACCAACAATCAAACTCCGCTAACGGTTCGCGATTCAATTGCCGACTTACCGAAACTGAAAGCTGGCCAAGCAGATAAGAACGATCCTCTCCACGTCGCTTGCAAGCTAAGCGCCACCAACCTCAAGAGGATTAAGGCCTCAAAACCGGGGGGCACTTGGCGGGATTGGCCAAAGGATCTTCGCGCGCCGTGCCACACTAAGGAGACCGGCGAGACCTACCCCTCGGTGTACGGCCGTATGACTTGGGACGATCCGGCACCGACTATGACGACCCAGTGTTTTGGCTATGGGAATGGCCGGTTCGGGCATCCTGAACAGGACCGAGCCATTACGCTTCGCGAAGCAGCGATTTTACAATCCTTTCCAGAAAACTATGTCTTTCTGCCGAAGGGGGAGACTCCCACCTTTGCTAAGGTCGGAATGTTGATCGGGAATGCCGTGCCGCCGAAGCTTGGCGAGGCAATCGGGACCACGATCAAGGCGCACCTTCAATGCAACGTGAAGCCGCCCGCGAACTAGGCACGGGACCGCACGCACCTTAAGTTGCGTCGGGCGAGCCTTTTCCGAATCTTGGCTGCGCCACTCCAAGTTCGAGCTTGGGTTATTTGTGTAGACTGCAAACATCAGAGGGGCGACGTGGCCAAAAAGAAAGCTCCCAGCAAAGATGCGGTCGCCGCCGCCGAGGCAGCCATTTCGAACGTGTCACGACAGGTAAAATTTACCGTCGCCGAGTACCCGATCTCGATTTATGTCGCCCGTTTCGAAAATGACGTGACTGGCCGCTTCTTTGTTCCAGAATATCAACGCAATCTGGCGTGGCACCCACGTCAACAATCGGAATTCATTGAGTCATTGCTGGTTGGTCTTCCTGTGCCCTTCCTGTTCTTTTATCAGACCAGCGACGGGCGCATGGAGATTGTGGATGGATCCCAGCGGATGAGGGCAATGCGAGCCTTCCTGAAGCAAGATCTGCGACTCCACGACTTGGTCCTGCTTCCAGAATTGAATGGTTTCTCCTTTAAGGATCTCCCGGAAGACCGCCGAAACAAACTTGAAGATGTAACAATACGGACAATCGTATTGGATACGAGTACTGACCCCTCAACCCGAGCGGAGATGTTCGCCCGTATCAATAAGTCTGGCACTGTGGCAAATGAAGCCGAGATACGCCGAGGCTCCCTGCCCGGACCAGTGACGGAGCTCATCCGAGAATTAGCGGAAAGCAACAAATTCGTCACAGCAACGCCAATGTCTCAAAAGGTTGTCGATCAGCGTGAGCGTGAAGAGCTTGTCACACGCTTCTTCGCTTATGTTGACGGCTGGGAAACTCCGAGCGGACGCTTTCCCAACTACCGCGACCGCCCAAAGAAGTATCTATATGACTATCTTAAATCGGCAAATGAAGCCGCAGACGCCAATCCAAACTTGATCTCGACAATGAGAGAGGAGTTTGACCGGATGCTAGAATTTGTAATTCAATCTTTTCCGAATGGATTCAGAAAAAACGCAACCGCCAATACTGTTCCTCGAGTCCGTTTTGAAGCTATAGCGGCAGGAACAGCGATCGCTTTGCGCGAACGCGGCCACCTCGACCTGTCTTCTGAACTTATTGAGTCGAGAATGAAAGACAGAGCATTCAACAAGACGGTCGTCTCAGACGGAGCGAATGTTCGAAGCAAGCTCGAAGGCAGGATTGATCTGGTGCGTTCGATCCTGGTGGCAGAATGACGACCCTGCGCTCAGCATTAGACTCTCGACGAGAAGAGTTCGATGCCCACTTCGCACTTGCCAAGGCACTTGAAGACAGGATGGTACTCGAAGGCGACACCTCATTAGCAGGTGTTAGCCTTTCATCACGCCACATAAACACAATCAAATCTGGCCTGCTTGTTCACCTCTACAACGTGGAGGAAGCGATAATGACCCAGGCCCTGCTGTTCATCGGCGCGGCCTTAGGATCGGCAGAGCCCCGGCGATGGACTGAAGATTCTCTACGCGAGTGGCTGAGGGAAAACATCGTAAGTCGCACATCTGAAGGCAACGAAGACAGCAGGCTTAGCACGGTGTTCCAACTGTCTAGTCAGTTGCTAACGGGCTCCTTTCCTGAACCTCAAAACCTTAAGAAGCCCTCAGGCACCTGGGACGACAAAGTGATTGCCGCTTTCGTACGGCGAATGGGCATCAATGTTCAGATGCCGCCAGAAATGTGGCGGCGAATTTCGGCCATGCCAGCTTATGGTGACAAAACGCCATTGCAGTTTCTCGCTGAACGTCGAAATGCGATTGCACATGGACGGCGCTCCTTTGAGGAGGGAGCTCACGATCTTGAGCTAAGTAGCATCCGAAACCTTGCTGATATCGTACTTGATTACATGGGCTATACTGCCGATGCATTTCAGAAGCACATCGCGGACAGTGCACACCTGACTCCTGCCGCGTGACGCTGCGCATTGCTCGGCCAATGCTCAGCTACTGAATGGGCCAGAATCTCCCCTATCCCCATCCCCCGCCACACAAACCCCAACCCAATCAACGCCCTAGACAAAAACACACGTTTCCCATCCGACAGCTCCAAACCGCCCGCATAATCCTCTCCATCCCGTCGCGGGGAGAGGGCGCTAGGATCCGGCCCGATGCGTGCGGCGGGGTGCGATCGAGCGGGGCCTCCTGGAGCGGCGTGAGCCGGGCCAGCGGGGCTTGAACGGAGGGCGGGGGACGTAAACCCGCCTATCGGGGGCTTGCCTGTCATGGGCTCCCGCCCGAGGGTCCGCGCCATCCGCGCCTCCCGGCCGTCAAGGAACGGGGAGCCTGCGCGGTGGAAGGGGTAAAGGGCGGAAGAGGCCCGCGCGCCCCGGCCTGAGGTCAAACGATCGCGCGGGCGTCCAGGCTTCGTCGAAACGGTAACCACACACAGCTTCCGGACGCGGTCCGGACGCCCCGCGCCCTCTCCATCCCCTTCGCAGCGAAAGCGCGAGGCCGATTTCCCGTACCCTCTCCCATGGGGAGAGGTTTCAGGAGGCACGCCCACATGACCTTCAAGCGCCGCAACGCCCTCCCCGTCCGCCCGCACCGCAAGCGCGGCCGGCCCGACGCCGAGGGCGAGGTCTGGACCAAGGAAAAGAAAGCGGCGCTGAAAGCCGAACTGTTCGCCCGCCTGGCCGCCTTCCAGCAGTCCCTGGAGTACAGACGACTGGTGGAGAAGCGGAGCCGCGAAAATCAACAAGACGCCGCACGTCCGCCGTGGGAGGACTGCTCTCACGCAACAAAGCCTGCCGGAGCCCTCCAATGATCGACCTCGTCATCGACGCCCGCCGCCGCGACATCGGCGGTTTCGAGGTCGGGCGGGTGCTGCCCTTCGCCAAGCGGCGCATGGTCGGGCCGTTCGTGTTCCTCGACCACATGGGCCCGGCCAGCTTCGATCCGAACTTTCCCCAGAGCGTCGACGTGCGGCCCCACCCGCATATCGGCCTGTCGACGCTGAGCTACCTGTTCGAGGGGGCCATGACCCACCGCGACAGCGTCGGCTCGGAGATCGAGATCGTGCCCGGCGAGGTCAACTGGATGACCGCCGGCTCGGGCATCACCCACTCCGAACGCTTCGAGACCCTGCGCAGCCAGGGCGGGGTGATGAACGGCATGCAGGCCTGGATCGCCCTGCCCAAGGAATTCGAGGAGATGGATCCCGGCTTCAGCCACCACGCCGGCTCGGCCGACCTGCCCTATTACGAAGGCGCGGGCCTCAAGGCGCGACTGATCGCCGGCGAGGCCTTCGGCGCCAAGGCCAGCGTGCCGGTGCACTCGCCGCTGTTCTACGTCCACTGGGAGCTGGCGGCCGGGGCCAAGGCGGCCCTGCCGGCCGAATATTCCGAGCGCGCGGCCTATGTCTCCAGCGGCCGCGTGGAAGTGGCTGGCCGCGAGCTGGGCGCGGCCCAGATGGCCGTGTTCGCCCCGGGCGAGACCGTGGTGTTCGAGGCGCTGGAACCGTCGGTGGTCATGCTGCTGGGCGGCGAGCCGATCGGCCCGCGCTTCATCGAGTGGAACTTCGTCTCCTCGTCGAAGGACCGCATCGAACAGGCCAAGGCTGACTGGCGCGCGGGACGGATGAAGCTGCCCGACCTCGACGACGGCGAGTTCATCCCCCTGCCGGAGGACTACACCCCGCCGGCGTCGCCTCTTTAAAGAACCTCCCCCCGTGGGGGAGGCGGCCGAAGGCCGGTGGGGGGCTGTTCTCAGCTTCCGAGACGACGGAAGGTCATCAACCACTCCCCCCACCGATCGCTTCGCGATCACCTCCCCCACAGGGGGAGGTTCGCATCTCCAGACCCTCCCCCTTCGGGGAGAGGGTTTTTACGCCGCCTCCTCGAACGCCGCGTAGACCAGCGTGCGCAGCTCCCGCCGGATGGGATAGACGCTGGACGGCATCAGCTGGGTCATGAACACCACCGCCAGGTCCTCCACCGGATCCACCCAGAAGGCGGTCGAGGCCATGCCGCCCCAGAAGGCCTCGCCCAGGCTGCCGATGGTGCGGGTGCGGGCCAGGTCCGTGGTCACCGCGAAGCCCAGGCCGAAGCCCACGCCGTCATAGACGCTCTCGCTGAACAGCGACTTCGACATCTGCGTCAGCTCCTGGCCGCCCGGCAGGTGATTGAGCATCATCGCCTTCAGCGTCTTGGGGCTGACGATGCGGGCGCCGTCCAGCTGGCCGCCGTTCAGGATCATGCGGCAGAAGCGCATATAGTCGGCGGCCGTCGAAACGAGGCCCCCGCCGCCCGACTTGAACAGCGGGTCCTTCAGATAGGCGCTGGTGGTCGGATCGTCCTGCAGCACCACCCGGCCCTTGGGGTCCAGGCTGTAGCAGGCGGCGAAGCGGCCCTGGTCGGCTTCGGGAACGAAGAAGCCGGTGTCGGTCATCTTCAGCGGGTCGAAGATGCGGTCTTTCAGGAACTGGTCGAACGGCTGGCCCGAGATCGCCTGCACCAGATAGCCCAGCACGTCGGTGCAGACCGAATAGTTCCAGGCCTCGCCCGGGCTGAACTCCAGGGGGACCTTGGCCAGCTCGGCGATGAAGCCGTCCAGGTCGCGCGGGCCCGGCAGGTCGTCCAGGTGCAGCTTGCGATAGGCCGCGTCGATGTTGCCGCGCTGCTGGAAGCCGTAGGTGAAGCCGGCCGTGTGGCGCAACAGGTCGATCATCCGCATCGGCTCGGCCAGCGGCTTGGTCTGGAACATGCCCAGAGAGCCGGCGGCGAACACGCCCAGGTCCTTGAAGGCCGGGATGAAGCGGTGGACGGGGTCCTCGAGGGCGACGCGGCCCTCCTCGACCAGCATCATGAAGGCGATCGAGGTGATCGGCTTGGTCATCGAGTAGATGCGGTACAGCGTGTCGGACTTCAGCGCCGTTCCGCGCTCGCGGTCGGCAAGGCCCAGCACGGTCTCGTGGGCCAGCTGGCCCCTGCGCCAGACCTGCAGCTGGGCGCCGGGCAGAAGGCCGGGCTCGACATACTTGGCCTGCAGGAACGTATCGATGCGCTTCAGGCGCTGCGACGACAGGCCGACGGCTTCGGGCGTGCTCAAACGGGAATCCCCCTTTACTGGCGCGACCTTCAGTCACGGTCGCCTTATTGTCGCGGATCGAATAGGCGGTACGGGAAACGCAACCTTTACCCCATCCTGCGTTGATCGATTGAAGACGAGGGGAGCGCGATGGGCAAGCGTCCCGAGGGCGAGACGGCCTCGAACATCGATCGGGCGGCGGCCGACTGGTTTTTCCAGAACAGCCTCGACATGTTCGTGGTGCTGCAGGACCGCGCCATCGTGAGGGTCAATCCGGCCTGGAGCGCGATCGCCGGCTGGAGCGCCGACGAGACCCTGGGCCGCTCGATCCGCGACTTTCTGCACCTGCACGACACCGAGGTGCTGGAGCAGGCCGGCCGGGTGCTGCGGGCCGAGGGCCAGGTGCAGTCCGAGCACCGGCTGGCGCGCAAGGGCGGCGGCTGGCTGTGGGTGCGATCGCGCTCCAAGATCCTGCCCGACGGCGCGCTGCTGATCGTCTTCCAGGACTTTTCCGAGGAGCGCCTGCGCCGCCTCCAGCGCCAGCAGGCCGAGCGCGCCAACGAGATGCTGCGCAACGCCGCCGGCGTCTATGTCTGGCGCTTCGAGACCCGCAAGGGGATCTACTACTTCGAGCAGGACATCACGACCCTGGCCGCCCCGCTGGGCGACGCGCGGCAGATGACGGTGTCGGAGATGCTGACCGCCATCCATCCCGACGACCGCCAGGCCATGACCCGGGCCTTCCTACGCACCCAGGAGACCGGCGAGCACGCCCAGCTGGTCTATCGCCACGCCGACCCGACCAGCGAGGGCTGGAACTGGATGCGCACCGACTGGCGCGGCGTGCGGGCCGGGGCGGGCGAGCTGTTCGACGTCATCGGCATCAGCCAGGACGTCACCGAGCTGCTGGTCGCCCGCGATGCGGCCCTGGCCGCCACCGCGGCCAAGTCGCAGTTCCTGGCCAATATGAGCCACGAGATCCGCACCCCGATGAACGGCGTGCTCGGGGTCCTGCACCTCCTCAAGCACGAGCCGCTGTCGGCCGACGGCCGCCGCCTGCTGGCCGAGGCCCTGGGCTGCGGCGCCATGCTGTCGGAACTGCTCAACGACATCATCGACTTCTCCAAGGTCGAGGCGGGCAAGCTGGAGCTCTCCTCCGAGGCGCTGGATCCGTCGGCCCTGCTGCGCAGCGTCGCCGACCTGCTGGAGCCCCAGGCCGAGGCCAAGGGCCTGGCCATCCGCGTCGAGGCTCCGCCGGCGGGCCAGGCCTTCGTCGCCGCCGATCCGGTCCGCCTGCGCCAGGCGCTGTTCAACCTGATCGGCAACGCCGTGAAGTTCACCCTGGCCGGCCAGGTGACCGCCCGCCTGTCCGTCGCGCCGGCCGAGGAAGCCCTGCGCCTGCGCTTCGAGATCGAGGACACCGGCGTCGGCATTCCGCTCGACGCCCAGGCGAGCCTGTTCGAGCGCTTCAGCCAGGCCGACGGCTCGACCACCCGGCGGTTCGGCGGGGCGGGCCTTGGCCTGTCGATCACCCGGCGCCTGGCCCAGCTGATGGGCGGCGACATCGGCTTTTCCAGCACGCCGGGCCAGGGCTCGACCTTCTGGCTGGAGATCCTCGCCCCCGCCGCCCAGGCCCCGGCCGCCGCCGGCGACGAGGCCGACGCCCCGATGCTCGACGGGCTGGAGGTGCTGCTGGTCGAGGACAACGCGGTCAACCGCCTGATCGCCACCCGCATGCTCGAAGCCCTCGGCGCCCGCGTGGCGACGGCCGAGGACGGCCAGGCCGGCATCATCGCGGCCGCGCGCGGCTACGACCTGATCTTCATGGACATCCAGATGCCGATCATGGACGGGGTCGAGGCCACGCGGGCCATCCGCGCCCTGCCCGGCCCGGCCGGCGCCGCGCCGATCGTGGCCATGACCGCCAACGCCCTGGCCCACCAGACCGCCGCCTACGCCGAGGCCGGCATGAACGGCTCGGTGGCCAAGCCGCTGTCGCCCGCCGCCCTGGTCCGCGCCGTGGTCGACGCCCTGCCCGCCCGCCGCCCTCACTGAACGGCCCCAGGACAGCCACTGGACGGACGAAAACACGTCCGGGCCTTTCTGCGGCCTCGTTCCAGGCCTAGATTGGACCCTTGAGTCCAACGCCGGGCCTTCTGACTGCAGGGGGCCGGCGTTGCAGGGGACCTGATCATGGACGACGGCCGGACCGTCACCGCGGCGACCGCGCGCTACGCGCAGAAAAAGGAAGCCATCCTGGCGGCCGCCACCGCCGTGCTCAATCGCCAGGGCGTCAAGGGCATGACCCTGGCCGACGTCGCCGCTAAGGTCGGGCTGATCACCACCAGCGTCACCTACTACTACCGCAAGAAGGACGACCTGGCCGCCGCCTGCTTCATCCGCGGCCTGGAGCGGCTGGACGCGATGATCGACGAGGCGGCCGCCGAGCCCGACGCCGCCGGCCGCATCCGCAAGTTCCTGACCCTCTATCTCGACCTCTCGCGCCGGGTGCGCGCGGGGCAAGACGCGCCGCTGGCCAGCTTCACCGAGATCCGCGCCCTGAAGGAGCCGATGCGCGCTTCGGTGCAGGCCGCCTTCGCCGACATCTTCCGCCGGGTGCGCGGCTTCTTCGACGGCGAGGCCTTCGCCCACCTCGACAAGGCCGAGCGCAACGCCCGCGCCCACCTGCTGCTCGAACAGGTCTTCTGGACCGGCGCCTGGCTGCGCCGCTTCGACCTCGACGACTACGAGCGGGTGCGCGAGCGGATGTACGACATTCTGGTCGGCGGCATCGCCGGCGCCGGCCGCGACTGGACCCCGCCGGCCCTGCCCGACCCGACCCCGGCCTCCGACGAAGGCCAGGAATGGCGCGAGACCTTCCTGGTGGCCGCTACCCGCCTGATCAACCAGCGCGGCTATCGCGGCGCCTCGGTGGAAGACATCTCGGCGGCGCTGAACGTCACCAAGGGCTCGTTCTACCATCACCACGAGGACAAGGACGCCCTGGTGGTCGAGTGCTTCCAGCGCACCTTTTCGGTCACCCGCCGCGCCCAGCTGTCGGCCCTGGCCCTGGCCGCCCCCTCGCTCAAAGGAGACGGCTGGACGGCGGTGTCGGCGGCGACGGCCGCCCTGGTCGAGTACCAGCTGTCGGACCATGGCCCGCTCTTACGCGCCTCGTCGATGGGCGCCCTGCCGATCGAGATCCGCCACGAGATGAGCGACGGCTACGCCCGCGGCTCCAACCGCTTCGCCGGCATGATCGCCGACGGGATCGCCGACGGCTCGGTGCGCGCGGTCGACCCGCTGGTCGCCGCCCACATGATCAACTCGATGCTGAACGCTGCGGCCTCGCTGCAGGCCTGGGCCCCGGGCGTCACCCGCGAAGACGCCGCGCGGCTCTTCGCGAGGCCTCTGCTGATGGGCCTGATGGCGCGGTAAACGGCCGTTCAGCGGCCGCGGATCACCATTCAGCCTTGCAGCGCGGCGACATCAGGTGGCGCTCGGCTTCCCGGGTCCGGCATATGGTCTGCATCCGGCATACGGCGGGCAGGTAGCTCCCGAAGTTCGGACTTGGTCCGAGCGAGAACCTTCCGGTTTGCGCCAGCTCGACATAGGATGTCTGATTGAGCGACGATTTCAGCAGTTCGGCGCTTTCGCCGACGACATCGCCCTTACCCCGCTTGATCCGCGACACGTGATAGTGGCGCATCGCCGCGTCGGCGAGTTCGCGCGAAACGTTGTCGGCCTCGCCCACGCCTTTCACGCTCTCGGCATAGTACGGACCGCCAGGCAGGATTTCCTCGTAGAGATCGACGGTCTCGGCCGTCTCCTCATTGAGGGCGAAGCTCCTTTTCTGGGCCAGGTTATCGTGCGCGGTCACGGCGCTGAACACCTTGCAGTTCTCCGCCAGGCTGGAGGACGAGACGCCGTAGGTCGACGCGACGTCGGCCGTGTTTGCGCTACATCCCGCCATCACCGCGAACACGGCGATGGCGAACACCCCTCGGCTCAGACCGCCAAAGGCGATGCGATCGCCCGCCTTCCCGTTTCCGCCCGCGTCACGGTCGATCATTGCCCGTCTCATCAAGATGCCCCGCCCCACACTCAACCTGGCGAAGTGCGGGGCGGGCGACAAGCCGCGCTCAGATCCCCGCCACGTAGGCGTCGACCTGCGCCAGCCGCTTGGCCTTCTCGGCCTCGTCCAAGAACGAGCCGGTGAAGCTATTGCGCGCCAGCACCACCAGGTCCTCCCGCGTCAGATCCACGGCCTTGGCGGTCTCCAGGTAATTGTCCAGCAGATAGCCGCCGAAATAGGCCGGGTCGTCGGAGTTCACCGTCGCCTTGAGGCCGAGGTCCAGCATCTTGCGCATCGGATGCGCGGTCAGGTCGGGCACCACGCAGAGCTTCAGGTTCGACAGAGGACACACCGTCAGCGTCACGCCATCGGCCACCAGACGGGCGGTCAGCCCCTCGTCTTCCAGCGCCCGGTTGCCATGGTCGATGCGGTCGACGCCGACGAGGTCGATGGCTTCCCAGACGTATTCCGGCGGCCCCTCCTCGCCCGCGTGGGCGACGATCTTGAGGCCCAGGTCGCGGGCGGCCTTGAACACCCGGGCGAACTTGGCCGGCGGGTGGCCGACCTCCGAGGAGTCGAGACCGACGCCGGCGATCTTCGAGAGGTGGGGCTTGGCCTGCTCAAGGGTCTCGAAAGCGCTCTCTTCCGACAGGTGGCGCAGGAAGCAGAGGATCAGCTTGGAGGTCACGCCCAGGCGCGCCTCGGCTTCCTTCATGCCGTCCAGCAGGCCGTCGATCACCGTCTCGAAGGCGATCCCCCGCTCGGTGTGGGTCTGCGGGTCGAAGAAGATCTCGGCGTGCACGCCGCCATCGGCCGCCAGGCGCTCGAAATAGGCCAGCGCCAGGTCCTTGAAGTCGGCCCGCGTGATCAGGACGCCCGCGCCCTGATAATAGATGTCCAGGAAGTCCTGCAGGTTCGAGAAGGCGTAGGCCGCGCGAATCTCTTCCACCGACTTGTACGGCAGCGAGATCCCGTTGCGTTCGGCCAGGGCGAACATCAGTTCCGGTTCGAGGCTGCCCTCGATGTGCATATGCAGTTCGGCCTTGGGCAGGCCGCGGGCGAAGGCTTCGAGCGTGGTGTCGGTCATGACAATTCCATCGGCTCGCGGCGCGGCAGGGTCAAGCCCGCACATCAAGCCCGCACAAGGCGGCGCGGGAGCTTGCCGCCCCCGCGCCGAGGTGCGCTTCACCTCTAAGTTTCGACGCGTCGTATGCACCGCGTCGCGCCCGCGCCTGAATCGGTCTTGGAATATCCCGCACGCCTGCAAGCGGCGGCGGACGGCCGGTCCTGGTGCGAACTCCCTCCCCAGTCTGGTCGATTGTGTTTGGGAACCGAAGGCTTACGCGCCGACGCGATGTCACGTCGGCCCGCGCCGGCAGGCGCCGTCTCGACCGAAACTGAACCCTTCGAATGTCCAGTACGACGCCTTGAACGTCAACCTGCGGCGCCCGAAAAAGCGGCGCCGGCCGCACCCTCTGGACTCTCGCGCGCCGTCGTGCTGGCTTTAGTCAAACAAGCGTTCAAACGAACCGAGAAGGGTGGAACCGCATGGCCGCGATCAACGCCGTCACCGATCTGACCGTGGAAGGCGACATCGGCGTCGTCACGCTGAACTCTCCCCCGGTCAACGCCCTGTCGGCCCAGGTCCGCGAAGGGCTGAAGAGCGCCTTCGAGGCGGCGATCGCCGATCCGGCCGTGCAGGCCATCGTGCTGATCTGCGAAGGCAAGACCTTCATCGCCGGCGCCGACATCAGCGAGTTCGGCAAGGCCATGACCGGCCCTTCCCTGCAGGACGTGCAGAACACCATCGAGAACTCGCCCAAGCCGGTGGTCGCCGCGATCCACGGCACGGCCCTGGGCGGCGGGCTGGAGGTGGCCCTGGTCGCGCACTACCGCGTCGCCGTTCCGTCGGCGAAGGCCGGCCTGCCCGAAGTGAACATCGGCCTCCTGCCCGGCGCCGGCGGCACCCAGCGCCTGCCGCGCATCGTCGGCGTCGAGAAGGCGCTGGAGATGGTCACCAGCGGCCAGCACGTGCCGGCCAAGGCGGCGCTGGCCATGGGCCTGTTCGACAGCCTGGTCGAGGAAGGCGCCCTGCGCGACGGGGCCATCGCCTTCGCCCGCGTCGCGCTGGCCGAAGGCAAGCCGCTGAAGAAGGTCCGCGACCTGTCGGACAAGGTCGAGGCCGCCCGCGGCAAGCCCGAGATCTTCGCTGAGTTCCGCAAAGCCAACGCCCGCAAGTTCCGCGGCTTCCTGGCCCCCGAGAACAACATCAAGTGCATCGAGGCGGCGGTGAACCTGCCCTTCGACGAGGGCCTGAAGGAAGAGCGCCGGCTCTTCATGGAACTGATGACCGGCAGCCAGTCGGCCGCCCAGCGCCACGTGTTCTTCGCCGAGCGCCAGGCCGCCAAGATCCCCGACGTGCCCGACGACACCCCCGTCATCCCCGTCAGGAAGGTCGGCGTCATCGGGGCCGGCACGATGGGCGGCGGCATCTCGATGAACTTCCTCAACGCCGGCATCCCGGTGACGATCATCGAGGCCAAGCAGGAGAACCTCGACCGCGGCGTCGGGATCATCCGGAAGAACTACGAGAACACCGCCAAGAAGGGGCGTCTGACCCAGGACGACGTCGAAAAGCGCATGGGGCTGCTCACGCCCTCGATGCACCTGGAGGACCTGGCCGACTGCGACCTGATCATCGAGGCCGTGTTCGAGCTGATGGAGATCAAGAAGGAGGTCTTCACCAAGCTGGACGCCATCGCCAAGCCGGGCGCGATCCTGGCCTCCAACACCTCCTATCTCGACATCGACGCCATCGCCGCCGTCACCAAGCGCCCGGAAAGCGTCATCGGCCTGCACTTCTTCTCGCCGGCCAACGTCATGCGCCTGCTCGAGATCGTGCGCGGCGAAAAGACCGACAAGTCGGTGATCGCCACCTCGATGCAGATCGGCAAGAAGATCGGCAAGGTCGCCGTGCTGGTCGGCAACTGCTTCGGCTTCGTCGGCAACCGCATGCTGGCCCAGCGCCAGCGCGAGGCCCAGAAGCTGATCCTCGAAGGGGCCATGCCCTGGGACGTCGACCGCGTGCTGTACGAGTTCGGCCTGCCGATGGGTCCGTTCGCCATGAGCGATCTCGCCGGCCTCGACATCGGCTGGGACCCGGCCAAGACCAGCTCCTCGACCGTGCGCGAAGTGCTGTGCGAGATGGACCGCCGCGGCCAGAAGAACGGCAAGGGCTTCTACGACTACGACGAGAACCGTGTCGCCAAGCCCTCGCCCGAAGTCGAGAAGGTGATCCTCGACTTCGCCGAGAAGCGCCAGATCCAGCGGCGGCAGATCAGCGACCAGGAGATCCTGGAGCGCTGCCTCTATCCGATGGTCAACGAGGGCGCGAAGATCCTCGAAGAGGGCAAGGCCATCCGGGCGTCGGACATCGATATCGTCTGGATCAACGGCTACGGCTGGCCGGTCTATCGCGGCGGCCCGATGTTCTGGGGCGAGCTCGTCGGCCTCGACAAGGTGCTGGCCGGCATGAAGGCCTTCCAAGAAAAGCACGGCGACGACTTCAAGCCCTCGGCGCTGCTGGAGCGCCTAGTCGCCGAAGGCAAGGGCTTCAAGGACGCCTGAGCCCCCAGACCGACAACTAACTAGCCCGTCATCCCGGCCGAAGCGCAGCGAAGAGCCGGGACCCAGAGGCCGTGCGCACAGCCCCTGGGTCCCGGATAGCCTCTGCGAGGCTTCCGGGATGACGAGAGGTTTTGCGTAGGAACAACCCATGCCCAGCATCCCCTCCATGATCGCCGCCGACTACGGCGTGATGGGCGACATCCTGCGCGAGCGGGCCGCCGAGGCGCCCGACCGGCCGGCCGTGATCATGGAAACCGGCGAGGCCGTCACCTACGCACAGTTCGACGCCCTGGCCGACCGCGTCGCCGCCGCCCTGCAGCGCGACGGCGTGGCGCCCGGCGAAGCGGTCGCCGTCTGCGCGCTGTCGTCCATTGCCTATGCGGCGGTGTTCCTGGGCGGCCTGCGCGCGGGGATCGCCGTCGCCCCGCTGGCCCCGTCCTCGACGCCGCAGGCCATCGCCGGCATGGTCGCCGACTGCGGGGCCAGGCTGTTCTTCGTCGACGCCGGTGTCGCCGAAGCGCAGAAGCCCGCCCCGGTCGCCGCACGCACCATCGCGCTGGACGGCTCGGCCGCCGGCGAGGCGTTCGAGGCCTGGCTCGCCCCCGAAGGCGCGAGGCCCGCGCCGGTCGAGATCGGCCCCGAGCACCCGTTCAACATCATCTATTCCAGCGGCACCACCGGCGCGCCCAAGGGCATTGTCCAGTCGCACGGCATGCGCTGGAAGCACGTCTTCCGCGGCGACGCCGTCGGCTACGGGCCCGACGCGGTCAGCCTGCTGTCGACCCCGCTCTATTCCAACACCACGCTGGTCTGCTTCTTCCCCACCCTGGCGGGCGGCGGAACCGTCGTGCTGATGAAGAAGTTCGACGCCGGGCGCTTCCTGGAGCTTTCGCAGGCGCACCGCATGACCCACGCCATGCTGGTGCCGGTGCAGTACCGCCGCCTGCTGGCCCACCCGGACTTCGACCGCTTCGACCTGTCTTCGACCCGCCTGAAGTTCTGCACCAGCGCGCCCTTCGCGCCCGAGCTGAAGGCCGAGGTCCTCAAGCGCTGGCCCGGCGGCCTGGTCGAGTACTTCGGCATGACCGAGGGCGGCGGCACCTGCATCCTCATGGCCCACGAGCACCCCGACAAGCTGCACACGGTGGGCCAGCCCGCCCCCGGCCACGACATCCGCCTGATCGACGAGGACGGCGTCGAGGTTGCGACCGGCGAGATCGGCGAGATCGTCGGCTGCTCGCCCGCCACCATGAACGGCTACCACGGCCAGCCGGGCAAGACGGCCGACGCCATCTGGACCAGCCCCGACGGCCGCCGCTTCGTGCGCACCGGCGATGTCGGCCGCTTCGACGCCGAGGGCTTCCTGACGCTGATGGACCGCAAGAAGGACATGATCATCAGCGGCGGCTTCAACATCTATCCCAGCGATCTGGAGGCCGTGGTCGCCGCCCATCCCGACGTGCTGGAGGCCGCCGTGGTCGGCGTTCCCTCCGAAGCCTGGGGCGAGACCCCGGTCGCCTTCGTCGCCCTCAAGCCCGGCGCCGCGGCCGACGCCGAGACCGTCCGCGCCTTCGCCAACGAGCGCCTGGGCAAGACCCAGCGCCTTTCCGACCTCGTCCTCGTCGACGCCCTGCCCCGCAGCCACATCGGCAAAGTGCTCAAGCGCGACCTGAGGGACGGGTGGACGGCGAAGGGGTAAGCGCGCCCTCTCGCCCCCTTCTTCCCGTCATTCCCGCCCTTGTGGCGGGAAACCCTCTGTCAGCCGCAAGAGCAGGAGGGGCGGACCGCCAGCGGTCCGCTTGCATTGCCCGTGCGAACGGAAGCAGGGCTTCCCGCCACAAGGGCGGGAATGACGGGCGGATTGGGAGACGGATCACCGCAAATCCCGGAAAAACCGCAATCTCCGCCGCGACGGCGCGCCGCATCTGGACAGGCCGAGTCACTCGATACGTTCAATTAACCATAAGGGCGCTGTCGGGGTTGTCGGCGCCGGTTCGTTGCGGAAGCGTCTCGCATGTCCAGCCTTTCAGCCGCCGTCCTGGCGTCGCAGCCGAAGTCCGCTCCCGCCTCTGCGGCGCCGCTCGACTTCGACGCCCTGGCCAAAGCCTTCGGCGGCCCGGCCTGCGACGACCTGAACGGCCGCCTGGCCCAGCGCTTCTCCCGCACCACCGCTGTGCGCGCCTGCGCCGACCGCGCCGCCGCCACCGCCGATCTCCTGGCCGCCCAGGGCGCACGCCCCGGCGGCGTCTGCATCGTCTCGGCCCTGGCCGGCCGCGAGACCCTCGAAGGCGTCGCCGCCGCCGGCCTGACGCCGTGGCTGGTCGACGTCGATCCCTTCACCTGGATGGTCGACACCGCCCACCTGCGCGAGCGCCTGGCCGAAGCGCCCTGCCCGCTGGAGGCCATCGTCACCACCTGCGCCTTCGGCCGCGCCCCCGATCTCCTGGCCCTGGCCGCCTTCCAGGCCGAGACCGGCCTGCCGATCGTGGTCGACGCCGCCTTCGGTTTCGACGTGATCATGGACGCTCCGGTTCCCGTGGTCGTCGGCCTGCCGGGCGGCCAAGGCGTGTTCGTCGCCGCCGAGGACGCCGAGCTGATCGGCCGCCTCTCGGCCCCCGCCTTCGAGGGCGACGACGGCCTCGACGGCTGGACCCTCAAGCGCCAGCAGCTGGCCACCAACGCCCAGCGCCTGCGCATGCTGCTGCTGGGCTCGCCCGTCGCCTTCCAGCCCGGCTGGGGCCTGTCGTGGGTGTCCAGCGCCTGCGTGGTCAGCGTCGCCGAAGGCGGCGCCCCGGCCGTCGCCGCCCTGCTGGCCGTCGAGGGCCGCTTCGTCACCTGCGTCGGCGTGCGCGATCCCGACGTCCAGGCCGACGTCGTGCCGGTCGTCGACCACCTGGCCGGCAAGATGCTGGGCCTGCCCTTCGCCGCCGACCTCGACATCGCCGACCTCGACGACCTGGCCGAAGCCGTGCGCCGGGCCGTGGCCCAGATCTGAGCCGGAGCCCGCCTCCTCCGAGCCCAGTCTCGCCCCCTCCACCACTTCGTGGTCCCCCTCCCCCGCTTCGCGAGGGAGGAGTTTCGAAAACAGAAAGGCCGGAGACTTTCGTCCCCGGCCCAGGACGACCGGCAGGAGGATGGCCGGCCGCCAGTTCCCCGAGGCGGGGATCCCTAGAACTTCTTGCGCAGGCTGAACTTGTAGGTCCGGCCCAGCGGGTCGCCGGTGAACGGGTCGTAGCCCAGGTCGAGCCGGGCGTAGGACGGGTCCTGGTCGAACAGGTTGGTGATCGCCACCGTCGCCGTCGTCTCGCGCGGCAGCTGCACGCGATAGGCCAGGTCGGTCAGCACCTGGGCGTCGATGGTCTTGCCCTTCGACACCGTCACGGCCGCGCCCGTGGTGTCCTTGTAGGCCCCGGTCGCGAACGGCGCGGTGCGCTGGTCGTCGTACTTGCCGATGTAGTGCACGGTCAGGCGCAGGTTGTGGACGCCCCGGCTCCACTCGGCGAACACGTCGCCCTTCCATTCGGGGATCGGCACGACGGTGGTCTGGTAGTTCAGCAGGCCCACCGCATCGAAGGCCTTCTCGACCACCACGCCCTCGACCGTGGTCGCGCCTACCTCGTACTTCTGCACCCAGGTGGCCGTGCCGCCGACGGCCAGGTCGCCGCCCAACACGCCGGTGAAGCTGTAGTCGGCCGAGAAGTCGAAGCCCGAGTTCTCCACCGGCGCGCCGTTGATGTAGAAGGTCTTCAGCCGCGCGATGTTGGCCGGCGAGCCGCAGGCGCCGTTGAAGGTGAAGCGCGCCACCAGGGCCGCATAGGCCGGGTCGGCGCAGTTGTTGGCCCCGGCCACCCCGTTCGGATAGATCGCGTTGGTGATGCCGGCCACCGGCTCGGCCACGATCGGGTTTTTGAAGTCGAACCGGAAGTAGTCGACGCTGGCCTTGAAGGCGCCGGCCTTGAACAGCAGGCCCACGTTGTAGGTGTTGGCCTTCTCGGGCTTCAGGTTCGGATTGCCGAAGATGTCGACCGCCCGGAAGACGCCCAGAATGCCCTGCAGCGAGGTCACCGAGGTCGTGGTGGTCAGGGGATCGGGCGGCCCGCGGAAGGTAGATCCGGCCGAGGCCCGCACCGCCATCCACGGCAGGGCCTGCCAGCGGACCGAGGCCTTGGGATTGAAGGTCGAGCCCACCGCCCCGCCATAGTCCTCGTAGCGCGCCGCCAGCTGGGCCTGCACCGTTTCGGTGATCGGCACGCTCAGCTCGCCGAAGCCGGCCACGACGTCGCTCTGATTGTCGGACGGCGTGCCCACGCCCAGGAACATGAACGGCCCGTTCCGCGCCGAGCCGGTGCAGGTGGTCACCCCGAAGTCGGGCGTGTTGACGCACGGATTGATCAGGGCGTTGGAGATGTCGTTGTAGGTCGCGGTGAAATAGCTGCGGCGGTACTGCACCCCGGCCGCCCAGGCGATGTCGCCGCCCGGCAGGGTGATGGCCGTCTTGCCGTTCAGCACCGCCTCGGCCACGAACAGTCGCGAGGTCTGCTTGGTCGACAGCTTCTGGAAGAACCAGTCGGTCAGCTCCTTGCTGTTGGCCAGGGTGGACACGTAGCCGGGATTGGCCACGCCGGTGATGGCGTTGCTGGGCAGGGCGCTGGCGAACGGGTTGAAGTACAGGCAGCCGCCGACGCCGGGCGTGCCCTGGATGCCGGGGGTCGAGGGGTTGGTGTCGCAATTGGGCCCGCCCAGTCCGCGCAGCGCCAGGGCGTAGCGGTTGACCAGGGTGTCGTAGCCCGTGCGGATGCCCACCTCCTGCGAGTAGGTCACCGCCGCCTCCCAGCCGATGCCGTTGCCGAACTCGCCCTTCAGGTCGGCCGAGACGCGGTAGGCGTCGAACGAGCGCGAGCCGATCGACGGGCCGTAGCCGAAAGCCGGGTTGCCGCCGATGCCGAACGGCCGGTTGGCGACGTTCAGCGCGCCGCCGGCGAAGATCGCGCCGGGCACGGTGGTCTGGGCCCCGGTGCCCAGATTGGTCAGCACGACCGTCGGGTTGCCGGCGATGAAGGCGGCCAGGCCCGGATTGGTCGCCGGCACGAAATAGCGCCCGGCCAGCTGCGGGATCGGCGCCACCTCGGCGGTCGGCACGGCCAGCGCCGCATAGGACGGCGAGGTGTTCCAGTCGGGCACGTCGGTATGGGCGTACAGCGCCTCGACGTGGAACTTGGTGGTCTCGTTCAGTTGAGCGTTGATCTCGCCGTAGACCTGCACGGCGTTGGACTTTTCCACCAGGTTGTCGAACGGCGTGTAGTGCCAGTAGCAGACCGGCGTCAGGCCGCTGAAGCCGGGATAGCCGCCCAGCCCCGCGCAGGCCGGATCGCGCATGCCGCTGGTGGTGCTGGCCACGGGGATGAAGCTCGACGGGCTGCCCGCCGCCGACCACCCCGCCTCGGGATTGGACAGGTAGGGCTGGTTGGCCCAGTCGCGTTCGGCCACGCTGAGCTTGGAGCGATGCTGCCAGCCCACGCTGACCAGCATGTCGCCATGATCCCACCGCTTGCCGTAGGTCAGGTTCAGGCCGTAGTCGCCGTCCGAGCCGTCGATGGCGCGGTAGTCGGCCCCGACCTCCAGCCCGTCGACGTTCTTCTTGGTGATGAAGTTGACCACGCCGGCGATGGCGTCGGAGCCGTAGGTCGCCGCCGCCCCGTCCTTCAGCACCTCCAGCCGGCCGATGGCGGCGGCGGGAATGATGTTGGTGTCGACGATGCCGGCCCCGGCCGAGGCCAGCGGGTTGATCGCCAGCCGCCGGCCGTTCAGCAGCACCAGGGTGCGCTGCGAGCCCAGCCCCCGCAGGTTCACCGAGCCCGAGCCCTCCGAGCCCTGGGCCCGGCTGTCGAACTGGTTGGTGTCGCCCAGCACCCCGCTCGACACCGACAGCGACTTGATCAGCTCCACCGTCGAGGGCGAGCCGCGCTTCTGCAGTTCCTCGGCCCCGATCACGTCGACCGGCAGGGCCGCGTCCTCGGGCGTGCCGCGGATGAAGGAGCCGGTGACCACCACCTCCTCAACCTGCGTGCTGTCCTGAGCGCTGGCCGCCCCCGCCGTCGCGGCGAGCGCCGCCGCCAGCGCGCAGGCCGAGCCCGCGTGCAGATAGGTCTTCCTGGTCATTCTTCCCTCTCCCGGTCTGTCTCTTCTTTTTCGGAGCGCTTGGGCGAGGACGGATCTCTCTCAGGTCTCGGCGAAATCCTCCGCGCGCGACGACGACGCACGGCCGCCCGCCGCGCCATGGTCACGCTTTTCGAATTTGGAAGATGCGAACATGAATGCCGACAACCTTGGGATCCCCCTCTCGCCGGATACTTTGTACGCAAAGCTTTTCAACTGCTCGACCTCTGAGCGAGCCGCCTCGCCGGCAAGAGTCGAACGAATGTTTCGATGATTGAGTATGTTTTTCGAAAACGTCAACCGCCCGTAACCGCGCGGCAATGAAAGCGCCCCTCGACCAGGATCGAAAAACCGTCGCGTCCGACTGCCAGGCTGCTGACAGATTTGGGTGGTCGCCGTGCGAGCAAAGAGGCGGCCGTCCTACGTAGTGACCGCAACCATGGGAGAATCCGCTTACGTCTTGGCGAGACGGGCTTTTTTCTTGTGGGTAGTCGCCCTAATTGAGCGAACGACGGTCCAGTTCGTCCGTTATGGGGCGGTCGTCCGGAAGTGGGGTAGGTTCTTGATGAGTTTCGACGCGACCGCCGATCGCCGACGCCCGGCCGCGCGCCTGATCGCGCTCGGCGGCGCGGGCCTTGCCGCCCTGGCCCTGGCCGGCTGCAACACCACCGCGCCCCGCACGCCCGACACCCGCCTGCCCGCCGCCTTCGAGGCCCCGGCCGGAGCGTCCCTGCCCGCCGCCGCCCTCGACCAGTGGTGGACGCAGTTCAACGATCCGCAGCTGAACGGCCTGATCGCCACGGCGCTGGAAAAAAGCCCCGACGCCCGCAGCGCCGCGGCCGTGCTGGAAGAGGCCCGCGCCGTCCGCAAGGGCCAGATCCGCCAGCTGTTCATCCCGTCGGGCCAGATCAAGGGCGCGGCCAGCCGCCAGCACACCGACATCCTCGACCAGAGCGGCCAGGGCTTCACGCTGGGCGGCGACACCGACAACTACAGCGCCGGCTTCGACGTCTCGTGGGAGCTCGACTATCTGGGCCGCCGCAAGGCCGGCCTGCAGGTGGTCAACAACGACCTGGCCGCCGCCCGCTTCGCCTATGAGGGCGCCCGCGCCGCGCTGGCCGCCAACGTCGCCCAGTCGTACTTCGAGGCCAAGGGCCTGGCCGTGCAGCTGGAAGACGCCCGCCAGAGCGCCCGCATCAGCCAGGGCCTGCTGGACCTCGCCGCCGAAAAGGCCCGCCGCGGCCTGTCGGCCGGGTCGGAGGCCGACAGCGCCGCCGCCACCCTCGCCCAGTCGGAAGCGCAGGCGGCCGACCTTGAAGGCCAGCTGCAGGCCGCCCGCCGCAGCCTGCTGATCCTGGTCGGGCGCGGGATCGACCCGCTGGCCAGCCTCACCGTCGACGCCGCCCTGGCGCAGCCGCCGGCGATCCCCGCGGCCGTGCCCGGCGAGCTGCTGGCCCGCCGTCCCGACGTGCGCGAGGCCCAGGCGCGCCTGGCCTCGGCGGCCGGCAACCTCAAGGTCAACCAGAAGGCCCTGTTCCCGACCTTCACCCTGACGCCCGGCGTCGGCTGGGCCAAGAGCGTCTCGCCCGCCTTCAACTTCGGCCAGGGCGGCGCCGGGGGCGGCACGGTCTCGACCACCACCGGAACCTGGACGCTGGGCGGCAACGTCTCGATCCCGCTGCTCAACATCCCCCAGCTGCTGGCCGAGATCGACGCCCAGGACGCCCGCACCGAACAGGCCGCCGTCGCCTACGAAAAGTCGGTGCAGACGGCCTTTGGCGAGGCCGAGAACGCCATGGCCCAGCTGGCGTCCGACCAGCGCCGCGTCACCCTGCTGAAGGCCGGCGAGGCCCGCGCGGCCAACGCCTACGCCGCCAGCCGCAAGGGTTACGCCGCCGGCCTCACCGATCAGACGACCAACCTGCAGAACGAGCAGAGCTGGCGCACCGCCCGCACCGCCCTGACCGGCGCCCAGACCCAGGCCCTGCTGCGCGCGGTCCAGACCTACAAGGCCCTAGGCGGCGGCTGGTCGCCGAACGCGCCCGCGCCCCTGCCTCCACGGGCTGCAAGCCAGCCCGCCGACACGTCTTCCGAACGCGCCTCGCGATGAGAACCCAAGCCATGACGATGACTTCCGCCCGCGCGCTCGCCCTGCTGACCGCGTCCGCCCTGGCCCTGACCGCCTGCGGCGACAAGGACAAGGAAAAGGCCGCCCCCGCCAGCCAGGCCCGCGCCGTCAGCGTCGGCCAGGTCGAGACCCGCCCGCTGGGCGGCGGCATCGAGGCCTCCGGCGTGCTGCTGGCCCGTGACGAGGCCGTGGTCGGCTCGGAACTGTCGGGCTATCGCGTCGCCCGCATCTACGCCGACGAGGGCGACTACGTCCGCGCCGGCCAGCCGCTGGTGCAGCTGGACGCCACCCTGCTGCGCGCCCAGATCGACCAGCAGGCCGCCGTCGCCGCCCAGGCCCAGGCCGAGGCCGCCCGCGTCTCCGGCCTCGACGGCCAGGGCGTGCTGAGCCAGGAACAGATCGAGAGCCGCCGCTACACCGCCAAGGCCCAGGCCGCCTCGCTGAACGAGCTGAAGACCCGCCAGAGCCGCATGACCATCGTCGCCCCGGTCGGCGGCCGGGTCATCGAGCGCGGCGTCAAGCCGGGCGAGATCTCCGGCGGCGGCACGACGCCGTGGTTCCGCATCGTCCGCGACGGCCTCGTCGAGCTGGAAGCCGACGTCAACGAGCAGGACCTGGCCGGCCTGTCGGTGGGCCAGCCGGCCACCGTCACCCTGCCCGGCGGCCAGCAGGTCTCCGGCGCCATCCGCCTGGTCAGCCCGCGCGTCAACGCCGACACCCGCCTTGGCAAGGTCCGCATCCGCCTGCCGGTGCGCGAGGACCTGCGGGCCGGCGGCTTCGGCAAGGCGACCTTCGGCGCCTCGGGCGCGGCGGTCACCGCCGTGCCGGAAAGCGCCATCCGCTACGACGCCTCGGGCCTGTCGGTGGTCACCGTCGATGCGAACAACCGCGCCAAGCAGGTTCCCGTGCGCACCGGCCGCCGCGGCGGCGGCTGGGTCGAACTGGTGCAGGGTCCGCCCGCCGGCACGCGCGTGATCATCGGCTCGGCCGCCTTCGCCGGCGACGGCGACCTGGTGAAGCCCCAGCCCGCCCAGGCCGCCCAGAAGGCCGCCAACTGATGTCCGAGCTTCGCATCTCAGCCTGGTCGATCAGGAACCCGATCCCGGTCGCGGTCCTGTTCATCGCCCTGATCATCGCCGGCGTCGCGGCCTACCTGTCGTTGCCGGTCAAGCAGTTCCCGAACGTCACCTTCCCGGCCGTGACCGTCTCGGTCACCCAGAGCGGCGCGGCGCCCGGCGAGTTGGAAACCCAGGTCACCCGCCCCATCGAGGACGCGGTCTCGGGCATCTCCAACATCAAGACCATCCGCTCGTCCGTCACCCAGGGCGCCTCGACCACCACCATCGAGTTCGAGCTCGGCGAAGACCTGCAGAAGGTCACCGACGAGGTGCGCTCCAAGGTCGACCAGGCCCGCGCCAGCCTGCCCAAGGAGATCGACGAGCCGATCGTCCAGCGGCTCGAGATCGACAGCGCCCCGATCATCACCTACGCCGTCTCGGCCCCGGCGATGAGCACGGCCGAACTGTCGTGGTTCGTCGACGACACCGTCACCCGCGCCCTGCAGGGCGAAAAGGGCGTGGCCCAGGTGGCCCGCGTCGGCGGCGCCGAGCGCGAGATCAACGTCATCATCGACCCGGCCCGCATGGCCGCCTTCGGGGTGACGGCGCCGCAGCTGAACCAGGCCCTGGCCAATTTCAGCCTCGACGCGCCCGGCGGCCGGGCCACGGTCGGCGGCCGCGAGCAGACCCTGCGGGTGCTCGGCGCGGCCAACACGCTCGACCAGCTCAAGCAGATCACCATCCCCGTCGGCTCGCGCTACGTGAAGCTGACCGACGTGGCCGATGTCGGCCAGGGCGCCGGCGAGGAGCGCGGCTTCGCCCGCCTCGACGGCAAGCCGGTCGTGGCCTTCCAGGTGATGAAGACCCGCGAGTCCAGCGACGTGCAGGTCGAGGACCGCGTGAAGGCGGCCGTGCTGGCCCTTGAGCAGAAGAGCGCCGGTGTCGCCTTCACCAAGATCTACTCCACGGTCGACGAGACCCGCGCCAGCTTCAAGGCCACCGAGCACACCCTGCTGGAAGGCATGCTGCTGGCCTCGCTGGTGGTGTTCCTGTTCCTGCGCGAATGGCGCGCCACCCTGATCACCGCCATCGCCATGCCGGTGTCGCTGATCCCGACCTTCGCCTTCATGGCCATGGTCGGCTTCTCGCTGAACGTCGTCACCCTGCTGGCCCTGACCCTGGTCATCGGCATCCTGGTCGACGACGCCATCGTCGAGATCGAGAATATCGAGAAACGGGTCTCCAAGGGCGAGCGGCCCTACCAGGCCGCCATGGAAGGCGCCGACGCCATCGGCCTGGCGGTCGTGGCCACCACCTTCACCATCGTCGCGGTGTTCGTGCCGGTGTCGTACATGCCCGGCATCCCCGGCCAGTTCTTCAAGGAGTTCGGCCTGACCGTCGCGGTCTCGGTGCTGTTCTCGCTGGTCGTGGCCCGCCTGCTGACGCCGCTGCTGGCCGCCTACTTCCTCAAGCCGTCGAAGGACCCGCACCCGCGCAAGCCGTTCGAGGGCTTCTACCGCAAGAGCCTCGACTGGGCGCTGGACCACCGGATCATCAGCTTCATCCTCGGCGGCGCCCTGACCGTCGGCTCGCTGGTCGGCGCCGGCTTCCTGGCCTCGATCGGCGTGCTGGCCGTCGGCTTCCAGCCGCCCGGCAACGCCAACTACTACTACATCAAGCTGCAGGGCCCGCCCGGCGCGACCGTCACCGACATGGACCGCACCGTCCAGGCCGTGACCAAGATGTTCAAGGCCCGCCCCGAGACCGAGCATGTCTTCGTCCAGGTCGGCTCCAACATCGCCAGCGGCTTCGGCGGCCAGAGCGGCGCCGACGTCCGCGACGGCACCGTCACCGTCGTCCTCAAGGGCGACCGCAAGCTGACGGTGACCGAAATCAAGCAGGAGATCCGCGCCGGCCTGCGCGACATTCCCGACGCTCGCGTCAACCTGCAGAGCGACTGGGGCTCAGCCGACATTCAGAACATCCTCACCTCCGAGGATGGCGAGGCCCTCGACAAGGCCGCGCTGCAGATCGAGCGCGAGATGCGTTCGCTGAAGACCGTGGCCGACCCCCGCCCCTCCTCGCCGCCCAGCGGCCCGGAGATCGTCATCCGGCCGCGCGCCGACGAGGCCGCCCGCCTGGGCGTTAGCGTCGCCGACATCGCCGCCATCGCCCGCGTGGCCACGGTGGGCGACATCGACGCCAACGTCGCCAAGATGACCCAGGGCGAGCGCCGCATCCCGATCCGCATCCGCCTGCCCGACGGCGCGCGCTCGGACCTGGCGGCGATCGGCGCCCTGCAGGTGCCCACCGCCAGCGGCGGCGTCACCCGCCTCGACAGCGTCGCCGACATCGACTTCCAGGCCGGTCCGGCCAAGATCGACCGCTTCGGCCGCAAGCGGCAGCTGACCATCGAGGGCGACCTCAACGGCGGCGCCCAGCTGGGCCAGGCCCTGGCCGAGATCAACGAACTGCCGTCGATGAAGCAGATGCCCGCCGGCGTCACCCCGGCCTCGGCCGGCGACCAGGAGGCGTTCACCGAGCTATTCAGCGGCTTCGCCGTCGCCATCCTGTCGGCGATCGGCCTGGTGTTCGGCGTGCTCGTCCTGCTGTTCCGCAGCTTCTTCAAGCCGATCACCATCATCTCGGCCCTGCCGCTGGCGATCAGCGGCGCCCTGGTGGCGCTGGTGGTCTGCGGCCAACCGCTGTCGATGCCGTCGCTGATCGGCTTCCTGATGCTGATGGGCCTGGCGGCCAAGAACTCGATCCTGCTGGTCGAGTACGCCATCGAGCAGGAGCGCGCCGGCATGACCCAGCGCGAGGCCCTGATCGACGCCTGCCACGAACGCGCCCGCCCGATCGTCATGACCACCCTGGCCATGATGGCCGGCATGCTGCCCACCGCGCTGGGCCTCGGCCAAGGCTCGGAGTTCCGCCAGCCCATGGCCGTGGCCGTGATCGGCGGCCTGATCACCTCGACCATCCTGTCGCTGGTGCTGGTGCCGGTGGTCTACGAGGTCATCGACGACTTCGAGCGCTGGATCACCCCCAAGCTCTCGCGCCTGACCACCCCGCGCGAAGCCCCGGGGGCTGCGGCCTCGCCGGTCGATCGGCTGTAAAGGCAAGCTCCTCCCCCGCTCGCGGGGGAGGGGGACCGCGAAGCGGTGGAGGGGGCGAGACTGGGCTCGGCGCTCTGTCCCTCGCCCCCTCCGTCACGGCGCGTATCCGCACCGCGCCACCTCCCCCGCTTCGCGAGGGAGGAGTAGGGAGCTGTCGCCAAGCGACTGAGGGGGCCCGCGCCGCCCCTACGCCAACACCGTCGTCTCCGGGCCGACCACTCCGCCGCAGGCCGCGCAGCGGACCTCCGCTTCCAGCCGCTGGCCGCACGGCGTGTGGGTCAGCACCTCCGGCGGCCCTTCCGGCCCGGCCAGCCAGCGGTCGCCCCAGGCCATCAGCGCCACGATCAGCGGGAACAGCTCCCGCCCCTCGTCGGTCAGCCGGTACTCCCAGCGCTCGGGCCGCTCCTGGTAGCGCACGCGGTCCAGCACCCCCAGGCTCACCAGCCGCGCCAGGCGATCCGACAGGATGTTGCTGGCCGCGCCCAGTTCGGACTGCAGGTCGGCGAACCGGCGCAGGCCGTAGAAGCTGGCGGCCACCAGGTGCGAGGTCCAGCGGTCGCCCAGCACCGCGATGGCCCGCTCGGCCACCGGCGGGATGCCGCCCTCGCTCTCGACGATCGAACGCCGCTGGGCGCGTGGTCCCGGCGCGGGATCCAGCCCCGCCCCCGGTCCCGGCGCGACGGTCGTGTTGCGCGCGGTCACCGCCTGCCCGCAGGCCTTGCAGGACAGCTGCGCCACCAGCTCGCAGCCGCAGGTGCGGTGCATGACGCGATGGGCCGGATCGCTGGGTGTAGCGCTGCGCTTCTGGTCCCAGCGCAGGATCATCAGCGCCGCATCGAACAGGTCCAGCCCCTTGGCGGTCAGGTGATAGCCGTGCCGCACGGGCCGCTCCTGGTAGGGCCGCCGCGCGAGGAGCCCCGCGCCTTCGAGCCGGCCCAGCCGGTCGGTCAGCAGCGAGCGGGCCATTCCCGTGTGGGCCACGAAACCGTCGAATCGGCTGACGCCGCGGAACGCCGCGTACAGCACCAGCAGCGTCCAGCGATCGCCGATGAGATTCAGCGCCCGCGCCGCCGAACTGGCGCGCACCATGCGGAAACTGTGGTTTTCGGGCGACATCTTCCCCTTGGTGCGAGCGTTCGCGGCCGCCTGTCAATCTTGGCCGATTGCCTCGCCCTTCCGTAACTTTTATAACGAGACTAACAAGAGCGGGGACGGGTAATCTCGCCGGCGCGGAGGCAGCCATGGTCTACATCCTGGGGGGATGGCAGAGCGACTTCTCCGCGAACTGGTCGCGCCAGGGCTGGGGCCTGGACGACGCGTTTGGCGAGGCGGTGGCGCAGGGACTTGCGGCCACCGGCCTCGCCCCTTCCGACATCGAGACCGGCCACGTCGGCAACTTCGCCGGCGAGCTGTTCGCGGGCCAGGGTCTGCTGGGCGGCTTCTTCGGCCTCGTCCATCCCGACCTCGACGGCCTGCCGACCATGCGCCACGAAGCCGCCTGCGCCTCGGGCAGCGTCGCCATCCTGGCCGCCGCCGCCGAGATCGAGGCCGGCCGCTACGGCCTGTCTTGCGTCGTCGGCATCGAGCAGATGCGCAACGTCCCCGGCCAGCAGGCCGCCGCCAACCTGGGCGCGGCCGCCTGGACCGGCCACGAGTTCCAGAACGCCCGCTTTCTGTGGCCCGCCGCCTTCTCCGATCTGGCCCAGACCTATGACGACCGCTTTGGCCTGCGCTACGAGCACTTGATGGCGATCTCGGAACAGAACTTCGCCAACGCCCGCCGCAACCCCAACGCCCAGACCCGCGACTGGCGCTTCGCCCCCGAGGCCTTCACCGCCGACGACGTCGCCAATCCGGTGGTCGAGGGCCGCACCCGCAAGCAGGACTGCGGCCAGGTCACCGACGGCACGGCGGTGCTGTTCCTGGCCTCGCCCGAGCGCGCCAAGGCCTATGCCGACGCCCGCGGGTTCCCGCTCGAGCTCCTGCCGCGCATCAAGGGCTGGGGCCACCACTCGGCCCCCATCCCCCTCGACCGCAAGCTGGCGGCGAGCCGTGAGGGCGGCCCAGAGGGGGGACACGTCTTCCCGCAGGTGCGCCGCGCCGTCGACGACGCCCGCGCCCGGGCCGGGATCGCCCACCTGTCGGACATCCACGCCATCGAGACCCACGACTGCTTCGCCATCACCCAGTACATGGCCATCGACCATCTGGGCCTGACCGCGCCGGGCCAGGCCTGGAAGGCGATCGAGGCCGGCGACACCAGCATCGACGGCAAGCTGCCGATCAATCCGTCCGGCGGCCTGATCGGCGCCGGTCATCCGGTCGGCGCGACGGGAGTGCGCATGGCGCTCGACGCCTTCAAGCAGACGACGGGAACGGCCGGCGACTATCAGGTGGGCGACGCCCGCACCGTCCAGACCCTCAACATCGGCGGCTCGACCACCACAACGGTCAGCCTGGTGATCGGAACCTGACATGCTGCAGATCCTGCTGGTCGACGCCGCCGTCTCGGCCGCCGCCTTCCTGGCGCTGTGGCTGATCAGCTTGCGGATCCGCGACGTCAGCTTCATCGACGCCTGGTGGGGGCTCGGCATGGGGCTGATCGCCTGGACCGCCTTCCTGCAGGGCCCGCCCACGCCGCGCGGCATGCTGCTGACCGCCATCTGCACCGTCTGGGCCGCGCGCCTGGGCGGCTACCTCCTGTGGCGTTGGCGCAAGCACGGCGCTGACCGCCGCTACGTCGCCATGCTGGCCCATGCCGAGAAGGAACGCGGCTGGAGCTTCGCCAAGACCTCGCTGCTGCTGGTCTTTTCCCTGCAGTACGTCATGCAGTTCGTCGTCGCCCTGCCGGTGCAGCTGGGCCAGGCGCCCGGTCCGCTCGGCCCGCTGGCCTTCGCGGGCGCGGCCCTGGCGGTGCTCGGCATCCTCTTCGAGACCGTCGGCGACGCCCAGCTCGTCGCTTTCAAGGCCGATCCAGCCAACGCCGGCAAGGTGATGGACAAGGGCCTGTGGCGCTACACCCGCCACCCCAACTATTTCGGCGACGCCTGCACCTGGTGGGGCCTCTTCCTGATCGCCGCCGAGGCCTTGCCCTGGGGGCCGCTGTCGATGATCGGCCCGGCCCTTCTGACCTTCACCCTGATCCGCTGGAGCGGCGTGCCCACCACCGAAGGCCGCCTGAAGAAGACCCGCCCCGACTACGCGGCCTATGTGGCGCGGACGTCCGGGTTCGTGCCGTGGTTTCCGAAAACCAACCCTCTCCCATAGGGAGAGGGAGGGGCCCATGGCGAAGCCATGGGAGGGTGAGGGGTTAGGAACCCTGGCCGCCTTGCCCGAGACTGCACCGGCACGCCGGCGGACGTCCTAACCCCTCATCCTCCCACGCCTGCGGCGCGGGCCCCTCCTTCTCCCTCTGGGAGAAGGGTCAAAGGAGCGCCCTCCCTATGGGAGCGGTTTCAGTTCGGACCGCCCCGCCCAGACGCTGTGCGTGCCGCTGCTGATCTTGTGCGGCAGCGCGATGCGGCAGGCGGTCTCCATCGTCCGCGCGTCCACCACCAGGCACTCCGACGCGCCCGTGTTCTCGTCGATGATGAAGCTGACCAGCCAGCCGTCGTCCTCGGCGATCGCCCCCGGCCGGCCTGCGAACGGCGCCTCGCTGGCGTAGCGGCCCTGCGGCAGCTTCAGGCTCCAGCTCTCGCCCGTGACCAGGTCGTGCTTGACGAAGCCGTCGAACAGGAACCAGCCGGGCCTGGCCGTCGTCGAATAGGCGTAGCGATAGGGCTTGCCGGCGAAGGCCTGGTTGAACATGCCGAACTCCAGCACCCGGTCGTCCAGCCGCTGCTCGACCGTCTGCCCTGTCGCCAGGTTGAACCGCCAGCGATGGAGCTTCGGCCGGAAGCTGTGTTCGTCCAGATAGGCCATCAGGTGGGCGTACTGCTCGGGCGCATCGGCCAGCGGGCGAGGCGTCGGATTCTCCTGGAAATAGCCGTCGACCACCACCTCGTCGCCCTCCTCATAGGCGTTGAGGAAGTGCAGCACATAGGTCGGCGCGGCCGTAAACCAGCGCGGCTCGCCGCCCTTGCGCGGCACCAAGGCGAAGCGCGACGGCAGGCCCTTGTGCAGGCGCACCGCGTGGATGTCGCGCTCCAGCAGGCCTGCGTCCCAGAACACCGGCAGGTCGTTGAGGATCGCCCAGTTCTGGCTGAACGCCATGTCGTGCGGCAGGCGCGGCCCCGGCAGCGGCACGGGCTGGTAGACCGTCCGCCGGCCCGAGGCGTCGACCACGCCGTAATGCATGTAGGGCGCGTGCTTGGAGTAGTTGAAGAACAGAAGCTCGCCGGTCGCCGGGTCGACCTTGGCGTGGGCCGACACCCCGTCCAGCGGCGCCCACGGAGCCGGCCCCAGCGTCTCCAGGGTCAGCGGATCCAGCCGGTAGGCCTCGCCGCACTGGTAGAAGGTGGCGATCGCCTCGCCGGCGTGGACGACGATGTCGGTGCTGGCGGTGTCCTTCAGCGCCCCGTGCGCGCCGAAGCCGGGCCGCAGCGACACGCCCGGTCCGTCGGCCAGCCCGCCCCACAGGCTCTGGCCCGCCTCCTGCTCGGCCTCGAAGCCGCGGGTGCGGATGAAGCGGTTGCGATAGCGCGCCTGGCCGTCCCGGAATTCGATCTGGTGGACCATGCCGTCGCCGTCGAACGGATGGTAGCGGCCCAGGGGCTCGTGCGCCGGGTTCTCGGTGTTGCGCAGATAGACCCCGTCCAGCTCGCGCGGGATCGCCCCCTCCAGCACCACCAGGTCCTCGGCGTCGAGCTCCTCGTGCTGCGGCGTCCAGGCGCCGGTCATGTAGGGATGGTCGGTGACCCGAAGCGAGGTCTTCACCGACGGTTGGCGCGCGATCTTCATGCCGTCCTCCCCAGGCTGGCCCGAGGAAGCTTAGACCGTCAGTCTCGTTATGCAAGCACCTTCGCCGAACGACGATTGCTGCATCGCAAACAAAAGAAAGGCCCGCGAGCCGAAGCACGCGGGCCATTTCCTCGAGGCGCCCCGAAAACGGAGCGACCGCAGCCGAATTACAGGGCAGCGCGGTTCTTGTAGGCCGAAACGGCCAGAGCGATGAGGCTCAACATGGCAAATCCAGTCATCTTGCATCGCCGGGACCGGATCGCCCCGACGCCGGTCATATAAAATGACAACGTTGTCAAATCAAGGCCGCATGCTGCGACGCAACAACGCATGACGAGCTGGAAAGCGCGCGATGCGCGCTCCCCCTCAGTCGCTCCGCGACAGCTCCCCCAGAAGGGGAGCATCTAGATCCTCCCCCTCTGGGGGAGGTGGCCCGGAGGGCCGGAGGGGGCCCTACCCCGCCCTCGCCTCCTCGCCCATGAACACCACCTTGGCCCCCTTCTCGACCGCCTTGCCCAGTTGGGCCGCGTCCCAGTTGGTCAGGCGCACGCAGCCGTGAGAGGCGCGCTTGTTGACCAGCTTGGGGTCGGGCGTGCCGTGAATGCCGTAGGTGTCCTTGGTCAGGTCGATCCAGGTGCCGCCCACCGGGTTGTTCGGCCCGGCCTTGATGGTCAGCTTGCCCTTGGGCTTGCCGAAGGTCAGGCGCGAGGGGTCGTAGGTGTAGGTCGGGCGCGGCGCGACGGTGTTGACCGCCAGTTCGCCGCTCGGGGCCGGTCGCTCGGTGCTGCCCACCGTCGCCGGATAGACCGCCTGCAGCACGTCCTGGGCGTCGAAGGCCCGCACCTGGCCGATCGACTTGTCGATCTCGATCCGCGTCACCCGCGCCGGCAGGTCGGCCGGGCCCAGGGCGGCCACCGCGATGCGGGTCCCGGCCTTGGTGAAGTCGGCCCCGGGGTTCAGCGCCTGCAGCAGCGCCTCGTCCATGTGGAACCGCTCGGCCAGGGCCTCCAGCGGGCTCGTATAGGAAAGGGCCGGCAGCCTGGCCATCGCCTCGTAGTCGTCCTTGGGGATCGACTTCACGAAAGGCCCCGCCACGTCCTGCGCCGTGATCACGTAGTCGGTCAGCACCGGCCCGCCGTCGGCCTCGATCAGCGCCTTCCACAGGTCCGGCGTCACCTGGCCGTCGACGGTGAGGCCCCGGGCCTGCTGGAAGGCCTCGATGGCCAGCCGCAGGTTCGTGCCCGTCACCCCGTCGATCGAGCCCGGCGAGAACCTGGCCCGGTCGAGCAGCACCTGCACCCGAACGAGCGACGGCGCGATCATCGACGGATCGGCCGGCGGCGCGTCCTGGGGTCCCGCCGCCTCGACCGCCTGGGCCAGCGGCGAGCGGCCGTTCGCGGCGGGCGGCGCCTTCTGCTGCGGCGCGCCGGCGGCGGGCGGCGGGGCCTCGGCCTTGTCCTCGCCCTTCGAGCAGGCGGCCGCGGCCAGGGCGCATCCGGCCATCAGGGCCGCGAGACGGAAGGTCGAAGGCATCGCATACTCCACGCACGAGGAACGTCTTGCCGTTCTCAAGCCTTGAGCCATGGCGAAGTTCCGAAAGGCGGGTGCGCTTGGCTTCACGATGGCGGAAGGGAACGAAGGCGCGGCGACGCGGCCGGCGGCTGGGCCTGACCCTGCTCGTCCTGCTGCTGGCCGGCTGCGCGGGGGTGGGCGTCTGGCTGGCCTGGCCGAGCTCGGCGCCGCCGCCCGCCGACCCGCCCACCGGCGACGAGACCCCGTTCGAGGCGGCGCCGCAGTACGTGCCGTCCAACGATCCGCCGTCGGCCCCGCTGTCGCCCCTGCCCGTCGACGAGACCTGCGAGGCCGCCGCCCCCGCCGGCGCGGCCGAGGCCAATGCCAGCGGTCTCAACACCCTGTCCTGGGCCCCGTTCGGACGGACCGAGACCGGCTGGGTCATCTACGCCCCGCGGATCGGCGCCGAGCTGGCCACCGCCTGCGGCCCCGGCACGACCCGCTTCGCCGCCGCCCTCGCCCGCTGGCAGGCGGGCCACGGCCTGCCGCAGACCGGGGTGCTGGATGCGCCGACCTTCGACGCCATGAAGACCCGCTGGACGCTGGCCCGCCCCTTCGCGGCGATCAACGCCAAGGGTGAATGCCCCAACGCCCCCGCGCTCTCCAGCCTGGCCAGCGCCCGGCCCGACGAGGCCTACGGCGCCAAGCCCGCGCAGTTGCGGCCCGGCGCGCTGGAGGCCTATCGCCGGATGGTCGAGGCGGCGCGCAAGGACGGCGTCGTCTCCGAGCGCGACCCGCGCGTGCTGACCATCTTCTCGGCCTTCCGCGATCCGGCCGCCGACGCCGCCCGCTGCGCCCGCGACAACAACTGCCAGGGGGTGACCCGCACCATTTGCTCGGCCCATCGCACGGGCCTGGCCATGGACCTCTTCATCGCCGCCGCTCCGGGCCACGGCCCAGACTCCAGCGCCGACGACAACCGCCGGGCCATGGCCCGCTCGGACGTCTATCGCTGGATGGTGCTCAACGCCGGCCGCTTCGGCTTCGTCAACTACGTGTTCGAGCCCTGGCACTGGGAATGGACCGGCGAAGCGCCCCTGCCCGGCGTGCCGATCTCAAGCCTTCCTCAAGACGGATCACAACCGCTCGATCAGTCGGCGCCCACGCCTCAACCCGGCCTGAAAGGCTTACTACCTAGGAAGAATGAAGTTCGCTGACGTACACCTCCCCGGCCGGCGCGAGATCCTGGCCGGCCTCCTCGCCCTCCCGGCAGGTCTCGTCCTGGCCGCGCCGCGCGTGGCCGTCCCGCCGCGTCAGCCCGTGGTCACCGTGCTGGGCGACTCGATCACCGCCGGCCTGGGCGTGCGTCCGGGCGAGGCGATGCCGGCCCGCCTGCAGGCGGTGCTGGCCGCCCGCGGCCTCAACGTCCAGGTCCGCGCGGCGGGCCGCAACGGCGACACCAGCGCCGGCGGCCTGGCGAGGCTGGAAGCCGCGCTGGGCGGCGACACCGCCGTCTGCGTCGTGGCGCTGGGCGGCAACGACCTCTTGCAAGGCCTGCGGCCCGAGGCGACCAGGGCCAACCTGCGCGCCATCCTGACCCGCCTGCGCGAGCGCCGGATCCCGGCCGCCATCGCCGGCATCAACGCCCCGGCCCTGCTGGGCGCCGACTACGCCCGTCGCTTCAACGCCGTCTACACCGACCTGGCGCGCGACTTCGCAGCGCCCCTGCTGCCCAACCTGCTGGCCGGCGTCCGCGGCTCACGTCGCTACATGCAGAGCGACGGCATCCACCCCAATGCGGAAGGGGCCCGCGTGATCGCCGCCAACCTGGCGCCGGTGGTGGTCCAGGCCCTGGCCCGGGCGACGCAGGTGGCGGCGCGGTAGAAAGATGCTCCCCCTGAAGGGGGAGCTGTCGCTGAGCGACTGAGGGGGAAGTGAACGCGGCGGCTCAGCAGCCGCTTCCCCCTCCGGCCCTTCGGGCCACCTCCCCTTCAGGGAGAGGATCTAGAGAAACCACTCCACCGCCACCAGCACGACGCCGGCGATCCACGCCGTCTCGATCACCATCAGCGCCACGGGACGCCAGCCGGCGGTCATCACGTCCTTGAACGAGGTCTTCATGCCCAGGCCCGCGATCGCCGTGACCAGGCACCAGCGGCTGACTTCCGTGGCCGCGTCGGCGCCGACCTTGGGCAGCCAGCCCAGGCTGTTGACCGCCACCAGGGCGGCGAAGGCCAGCAGGAACAGCGGCAGCTGCGGCTTGGCCGCGCCGGCGCCGCCCGGCAGCATCCGCGCCGCCAGGAAGGCGATGGCGAACACCACCGGCAGCAGCATCGACACCCGCAGGAGCTTCACATAGGTCGCCACGTCGCCGGTGTGCGGCGAGATCATGTAGCCGGCCCCGACCACCTGGGCGACGTCGTGGATCGTGCCGCCCAGGAACACCCCCGCCTTGGTCTGGTCCAGATGCAGGGCCGCCGTCAGCAGCGGATAGGTGATCATGGCGATGGTCGACAGGGCCGTGACCACCACCACTGTCAGGATGGTGTCGCGCTCGCCGTCCTTGTCGCGCGGCAGCACCGAGGCGATCGCCAGGGCCGCCGAGGCGCCGCAGATGCCCACCGCCCCGCCCGACAGCACCCCGAAGCCCTGCCGCAGGCCCAGCCGCTTGGACAGGAACGCCCCCAGCAGGATCGTCGAGACCACCGCCAGCACTACCGTCACGATCGGGGTGATCCCGAGGCTCAGGATCTGGCCGGCCGTGATCCGCGCGCCCAGAAGGGCGACGCCGAAGCGCAGGATGGCCTTGGACGAGAACTCGATGCCTGGGATGCAGCGGCCTTCCTGGTGCAGGAAGTGGAAGGTCATGCCCAGCAGCAACGCGAACAGCATGACCGGCGCGCCGTAGTGCTGCGACAGCCAGGTCGAGGCAAGGGCGATGGTCCCGGCCACCAGCACGCCGGGATAGAGCTTGGTCAGCGCCGCCTGGCCGGGAAAGCGTTCCTTGGCCTTGGCGACCGGGGCCGGCTCGGGACGGCTCAGCCCCTCCATGCCCTCCAGGGATTGGAACAGCGCCCGCGCGGCGGCCGCGTCGGTGTCGAGATCGGAATGCATCGCCAGGCCCTTTGACGAGTCGCCGTGCCGACGACGCCTTCGTCTGGACCCGGAGCGCAAGCGTGGCAAGGGAGGGCGTCCTTCTCCCCTTGCGGGAGAAGGTGGCGGCCGAAGGCCGTCGGATGAGGGGTCGAAAGGCCTCTCGGCAAACCTCTGAGAGACCCCTCACCCGACCTCGCTCCGCGAGGCCACCCTCTCCCGCAGGGGGAGAGGGGTCATTTGCGCTTCACCGCCACCAGCGCCGAAATGTAGGCTTCCATCAGCCGCACCAGTTCGTCCTCCAGCGCCTGCGGATCCAGCGCCAGGCCCGGCTCGGCGGCCGCCGCGCGCAGCAGGCCGACGGCGGCGTGGGTCAGGACGAAGGCCGACTCCGGCGTCAGGTCGATCTGCAGCCGCGCCTTGCCGGCGATCGAGGCCAGGAAGGCCTGATGGTGCGCCTCCAGCACAGCGTCGCCGCGATGGAACAGCGCGCCGAGCAAGGCCTGCCGCGTGGCCGGCGAGCCCTCGAAGCCGTTCATCAGCGCCCGCACGATCGGCCGCACGCTGCCCAGGTCCGGCCGCTCGATCAGCGTCTGGGCGATCGTGTCGCGCACCGCGCTGGTCCGCCGCTGGGCCAGGGCCGCCAGGATGTCCTGCTTGTCGGCGAAGTACTGATAGACCGTGCCGACGCTGACCCCCGCCCGCTCGGCCACGTGATTGGTGGTCAGCCGGTCGGCCCCGCCGCTCTCCAGAAGCTGAAAGGCCGCGTCGAGAATGGCGTCGACGGTGACCTGCGCCCGCCCCTGGCTCGGCGATCGACGTTTCTTTTCAGTCACTTGCCGAGCCTCTCCACGCGCTCGCCGCACCGAGAGGCAAGGCGAGTAGGAACATGAGCAATGCTTACATACGCTTGAGGCCGAGAATAGGTCCCTCCCCCGGGGAGCGGACCGGAAGGAGCCCAGATGATCCGTCCCATCGACGAAGTCCGCGCCCGCGTCGCCTCGCAGAAGACCCTGCTGCCGGGCTTCTACGGCAAGATCGATTTCGACCGCACGCCCGAGCGCTTCACCGAGGACCCCGCCTTCGCCGTCGCCCGCGACCGCAACCCGCTGGGCGTGTCGGTCAGCCAGGACGACCTGGACCGCGTGCGCGCCTACACCATGCTGGGCGACATCGTCGCCGACGCCTATGCCGCCCTGATCCCGCAATACGGCTTCCGCCGGCTGATCGACATGCTGGTCGCCGCCTGCGAGCGCGGGATCGAGGCCGTGCCCGACGCGCCGCCGGAACTGGCGGCCTTCATCGCCGAGATGGAGGCGCGCCCCGACTGGATCGACATGGACCTGGTGCGCGAGGGCCAGCGGCTGGACCGCAACGCCGCCGCCCACCTTGGCCCCTTCGCCATCCGCGGCGCGTTCGTGGCCACCTTCCTCAACAAGTACTCAGCCCTGCCCATGGCCCTGACCGGGACCCTGGGCGCGGAAACCGCCGCCAAGCGGGTCAACGAGACGGCCGCATTCTTCACGACGACGCTGCTGCCGGGTTCGCTGGAACGGCATGGCGAAGGCTTCAAGGCCGCGGCCATGGTGCGGCTGATGCACTCGATGGTGCGCTTCAACGCCCTGCGCTCGGGCCGGTGGGACAGCGCCGTCTACGGCGTGCCGATCCCGCAGGTCGACCAGATGCCGGCCGGGCTGATCCCGATCTTCCTGATGTCGTTCCAGATGCTGCGCAAGGGCCGCCGTCGGTTCACCCCGGCCGAGCGGGCCAAGGTCGAGCTGGCGCGCTACCGCTGCTTCCTGCTGGGCCTGCCGCAGGATCTGCTGGCCGATACGCCCGAGGGGATCGTGCGGATGATGACGGCCCGCGACAGCACGCTGCGCCGGGGCTTCGACGACGAAACCTGCGGCGCGCTGATCCGCGCCACCCTCGACGCCTACCTGCCGCCGGACGAAAGCCCCGCCAACCGCCTGCACGACCGCGTCGAGCGCCGCTTCGCCAAGGCCTTCTTCCTGCGCCACTTCATGCGCGGCGACCGCGCGCGGGCCGCCGGCATGGGCATCGAGGTCAGCCCCGCCGACGGGGCGGTGTTCATCGCCGTGGCCCTGCTGGTGACGCTGCAGATGAAGGCCTTCGACCTGGCCGACCGCGTGCCCGTGCTGCGCGACGTCGCCGACGCGGCCATGGTCCACAGGATCCGGGGACTGCTGAAGCGCTACGGTCACGCCGAGTTCACGACGGACGCGGCGAACTATCGGCCGACCAACGCCAGGGCGGCTTAGAAAGCGGATCGAGATTCAGCCACCCAGGCCGCTTTCCGCCGAGCGCCCCCGCGAAGGCGGGGGTCCAAGCCGCCCTTCGAGGGCAGGCAGGACCGCAGACAACCTGCAGACCCCGCTTGGGTCCCCGCCTTCGCGGGGAAGACGGGTTTGGGGGCCCCCGTCGGGTAAATGTCGGAACGCCCTAGACCCCCTCAGTCGCTTCGCGACAGCTCCCCCAGAGGGGGAGCATCTAAGGCGCCAAGATCCTCCCCCCTTTGGGAGAGGTGGCCCGAAGGGCCGGCGGGGGCCGCCGCCAGGCGGCCTCAGTCCGCGTCGTCGAAATCCTCTTCGCCCGACGTCTCCTCGTCGCCGGTCAGGGCGGTGTCGAGGCTGTCGATGATCTCGTCCATCTGCTCAGAGGTGATCGAGACGTAGATCGCCTCGCCGCCGACCGCCGAGACCAGCAGGCGGTAGCCGTCTTCGGTCTCCTGCAGGGAGAAGGTTTCCAGGGGCTGCAGCTTGGCCATGGGCGGCGTCTTTCGTCTGGGGAATGCGAGGCGCGGATGTAGGCCCGCGACGCCGTCAGTTCAACGGACGTCCTTCATCCCACGCCCTTCAGCACCCCGCGCCGCAACAGCGAGATGTGGCAGGCGATCAGCACCTCGCGCTCCACCCACGGGAAGTCGGGGCGAGCGATCAGCAGCGACACCAGGCCGTGCAGCCCCGCCCACAGGGTCTGGGTCATGCGCTGGACGTCGTCGTCATGGGTCAGGCCCGCGTCGCGCATCTCGGCCACGATCTCAGCGAAACGCTGGAAGGCGCCGATGCCGGCCATCATCGGCCGGTCGCCGACCCGTTCCTTGTAGGTCCCGTCCAGACCCTTCTCGACCATGAAGGCCACGCGGTAGGCGTCGGGGTTCTGCAGGCCGAAGTCGACATAGACCCGCAGGGCCTTCTCGAAGCACTGGGTCGTCGGGATGAAGTCGGCCCGCGCCGCCTCCATGCGCTCGACCAGAATGGCGAAGGCGCGGATGCACAGCTCGGCGGTGATGTCGTCCTTGGTGGCGAAATAGGCGTAGAGCGCCGGCTGCGAGATGCCGACCGCCTCGGCGATCTGCCGCGTCGAGACCGTGTGCAGCCCCTTGGCGCTGAACAGCTTCAGCGCCGCATCCAGGATCTCCTCGCGACGCTCGGCGCCCTGGCCCTTGGGCTTGCGGGGGGAACGGACTTTAAGCGCGGTCATCGTCCCTCCTTTCCGTGTTCGGCCCGTCTTGACAACCCACAATAATCGATCAGTGATAACTTATCACCGATCGATGACGAGGGCGAGGGCAATGGACGGCGCGCGTGCTGGATACGGAGGCGTGTTGCTGCTGACGGCGCTGGCGACCGCGGCGGGCCTGATGCTGGCGGCCTGCGGCGGCAAGGCCGACACGCCCCAGGCCGCGCCGCCGCCCGCCGTCGAGGCCGTCACCGTCGGCGCGCCCGGAACCGCCTCGGAACTGACCGCCTCGGGCACGCTGCAGCGCCGCCGCGAGATGGCGCTGTCGTTCCGCATTCCCGGCGTGCTGACCCGCATGAGCGTCGAGGCGGGCGATTCGGTCCGCGCCGGACAGGCCCTGGCCGCCATCGATCCGGCCGGCGTCGACGCCCGCCAGACCCAGGCCGCCGCCGACCTAGAGCGGGCCCGCCGCGACGCCGACCGCGCCCGCAAGCTCTATGCGAGCGGCTTCGTGGCCAAGGCCCGGCTGGACGACGCCGAGAGCGCGCTGAAGGCGGCCCAGGCCGCCCATGCGGGCGCGGCCTTCGACCGGCGCTGGGCCGCCCTCGCCTCGCCCGTCTCCGGCGTGGTGCTGGCCCGCACGGCCCAGGCCGGCGAGGTGGTGGCCGCCGGCCAGACGGTGCTGACCGTGGCCGACCTGTCGAGCCCTCTGGTGCTTCGCCTGCCCCTGCCCGCCCGCGATGCGGCGCGGGTGAAGGTGGGGTCGAGCGCCGCCGTCACCGCCGACGCACTGCCTGGCCAGACCCTGACCGGCGTCGTCACGCGCCTAGGCCAGGCCGCCGACGCGCGCACCGGCGCGGTGACGGTCGAGATCGAGATCCAGGCTCCACCCGAACTGAAGAGCGGCCAGATCGCCGCCGCCCGCCTGCAGGCCCCGGCCGCGGAAGCCGCCGCCCGCACCGAGTTCGTCCGCATCCCGGCCGAGGCCCTGCTGGAAGCCTCGGGCGACAAGGCCGCCGTACTGCGTCTGGACGGCGCGGTGGCGCGCCGCACCAATGTCCGCTTCGGCGGCTTCGACGGCGACGACGCCCTGGTGGCGGGCTTGGCGGCCGGCGCGCGCGTGGTCACGGCCGGGGCCGGCTTCGTCTCCGACGGCGAGAGGGTCGCCGTGGTCGACCCGCGCGCCCTGGCCGCCCCCGCCCGCAAGGTCGCCGGCCAATGAACTTCAACCTGGCCGCCTTCGCGGTAAAGCGCTGGCAGTTCACCATCGTCGCCTTCGGCCTGCTGGTCATGCTGGGCGTCAACGCCCTGATGACCGTGCCCCGGTCGGAGGACCCGCACTTCCCCATCCCGATCGTGCTGATCCGCGCCGTGCTGCCCGGGGCCGAGCCGGCCGAGATGGAGCAACTGGTCGCCGACCCGATCGAAACGGCGGTCTACGGCCTGGACAGCATCGACAAGGTCGAGAGCACCAGCCTCGACGGCGCGGCCGTCGTGCGGGTGTTCTTCACCTGGGACGTCGATCCCGAGCGCAAGTTCGACCAGGTGGTTCGCGAGGTGAACGCCATCCGCGGCAGCCTGCCGGCCGGCCTGCAGCGGCTGGACATCGAGCGGGTTCGCACCACCGAGGTCGCCATCGTCCAGGTCGCCCTGGTCAGCGACAGCCTGCCGATGCGCCGCCTGGAGAAGGCGGCCGATCGCCTGTCCGAGCGCCTGGATCGCGTGCCGGGCGTGCGCCAGACCCGCTATTACGGCGCGCCGGCCTCCGAAGTGCGTGTGTCGCTCGACCTGGCCCGGCTTTCGGCTCTCAAGCTGCCTGCCTCCAGCGTCGCCGACGCCCTGAGCGCGGCCGGAGCCGAGGCGCCGATCGGCGCGGTCCAGGCCGGCGCCCGGCGCTTCAACGTCAAGTCCGGCGGGGCCTTCCGCTCGCTGGACGCCGTCAAGGACACCCCTGTCCGCTCGGCCGGCGGCCAGGTGGTGCGTGTGCGCGACGTCGCCGACGTGGCCTGGGCCCAGGAAGAGCCGACCCACGTCACCCGGTTCGACGGCAAGCGGGCGGTGTTCATCGCCGTCACCCAGAAGGACGGCCAGGACGTCGGCAAGATCACCAAGGCCGTCGAGGCGGTGCTCGACGACTACGAGAAGGCGCTGCCCGCCGGGGTGAAGCTCGACCGCGGTTTCGTGCAGGCCCGCAACGTCGAGCACCGGCTGCACAACCTGCTGCGCGATTTCGGCCTGGCCTTGCTGCTGGTGCTGATCACCCTCCTGCCGCTGGGTCCGCGCGCGGGCCTGGTGGTGATGGTGTCGATCCCGCTTTCGCTGCTGATCGGCCTGTCGCTGATCCAGGCCTTCGGCTTCACGCTGAACCAGCTGTCGATCGCCGGCTTCGTGCTGGCGCTGGGGCTGCTGGTCGACGACAGCATCGTCATCACCGAGAACATCGCCCGCCGGATCCGCGAGGGCGAGGAACGCACGGCCGCGGCGATCAACGGCGCGGGCCAGATCGCCCTGGCGGTGATCGGCTGTACGGCCACCCTGATGCTGGCCTTCCTGCCGCTGATGGCCTTGCCGGCCGGATCGGGGGCCTACATCCGCTCGCTGCCGGTGACGGTGCTGTGCACGGTGGGTGCCTCGCTCTTCGTGTCGCTGACCATCATCCCGTTCCTGGCCAGCCGGGTGCTGGACAAGCATTCCGATCCCGAGGGCAACCGCCTGCTGCAGGCGGTCAACCGCGTGATCCACACCGTCTACCGCCCCGTGCTGCACCACGCCCTGGCGCGGCCATGGCTGGCGCTGGGCCTGATGCTGGCCCTGTGCGCCACGGCGGCTCCGATGCTGCAGGCGGCCGGCTCCAGCCTGTTCCCCGCCGCCGAGACGCCGCAGTTCCTGGTCCGCGTGACCACGCCCGACGGCTCGTCCCTGGCCCGCACCGACCAGGCTTTGCGCTATGTCGACCAGCGCCTGGCCAAGGAGCCCGACATCGTCTGGCGCGCCGCCAACCTGGGGCGCGGCAATCCGCAGGTGTTCTACAACCAGTCCCAGCGCGAAAGCGCGGTGACCTATGGCGAGATGTTCGTCAGCCTCAAGCGCTGGGAGCCCGGCAAGAGCGAGGAACTACTCGACCGCCTGCGCGCCGACTTCGCCCGCTATCCCGGCGCGCGGATCAGCGTCGAGGTGTTCGAGAACGGCCCGCCGATCGAGGCGCCGGTGGCCGTGCGCATCACCGGTCGCAATCTGGAGGTGCTCAAAGCCCTGGCCGTGCGCGCCGAGGCGATCCTGAAGAGCACGCCGGGCACGCGCGACGTCGGCAACCCCGTGCGCCTAGATCGCACCGACCTGGATCTCGGCATCGACGAGGCCAAGGCCGCCGCCATGGGCGTGCCGGCGGGCGCGGCCCGGCGCGTGGCCCGCCTGGCGCTGTCGGGCGAAGAGACCGGCCGCTTCCGCGACCCCGACGGCGACGACTACGCCGTCAAGGTGCGCCTGCCGATGAGCCAGGTGGACGGCGCCGACCGCAACGCCCTGTCGGCCCTGTCGGGCGTCTATGTGCCGACCGCTGACGGCGAGGCCGCCCCGCTGTCGGCCATCGCCACGCCGAGCCTCAGGTCCAGCCCCGCCCGCATCGACCGCTTCGACCGCGAGCGGACGGTGACCGTCACCGCCTTCGTCCGCACCGGCTACCTGACCGACAACGTCACCAAGGACGTCCTGGCGCGGCTCGATAAGGAGCTGCCCATGCCGCCGGGCTACGCGCTCAGCCTGGGCGGCCAGGCCGAGGCCCAGTCGGAAAGCTTCGCGGGCCTGGGAGCCGCCGTGATGGTGGCGGTGTTCGGGATCCTGGCGGTGCTGGTCCTGGAGTTCCGCAAGTTCAAGACCGCGCTGGTCGTGGCCGGCATCATCCCGTTCGGGATCTTCGGCGCGGCGGCCGCCCTGTGGCTGACCGGCAATTCCCTGTCGTTCACGGCGACCATCGGCCTGATCGCCCTCATCGGCATCGAGATCAAGAACTCGATCCTGCTGGTCGACTTCACCGAGCAACTGCGCCGCGAGGGGATGAACCTGCACGACGCCATCGAGAAGGCCGGCGAGGTGCGCTTCCTGCCGGTGCTGCTGACCTCGGCGACGGCGATCGGCGGCCTGCTGCCGCTGGCCCTCGAACGCTCGGGCCTCTATTCGCCGCTGGCCATCGCCATCATCGGCGGCCTGGTGACCTCGACGGTCCTGTCGCGGGTGGCGACGCCCGTAATGTACTGGCTGACGGCGCGCGGCGAGACGAAGGGCGCGGCCGCCTGACGGCGACGCGCCCTTTCTGGTCTCGACGGCCTTGCGATTAGCGGATGCGGATGCGGATCGGCACGTCGATGAACGAGCCGGCGCGGCTCTTGCCGTCCGGGCCCAGCAGGTCGACCTGGATCTGCGAGGCCATCTGCAGGGCGGCGTCGCCGACGCCCAGGTCGCGGGGGCTTTCGGCCTGGACGCTGCAGTCGGAAAGGCCGCCGTTCGACTTCACCATGCAGCTGAGCAGGGCGACGGCTTCGCGCGGTTGCGCCACCTGGACCACGCGGGCCTGCGGCTCGGCCGGCATGACCGGAGCGGCGGTGGTGACGGCGGCGGCGAGAACGAACGAAGCGATCACTGTATCATCCCTATGGTCTTGTCGGATGTCCCGTCAGGGCGTCCGCGTTTCATTTCGGGTCAGGCGGCGTTCGCCTGCTTGATCCGTTGCAACCCCTGGGCCGCCATGTCGGTCAGCGACCGCAGGCCCAGTTCGGCGAAGACGTCGAAGGCCACGGCCAGGGCGGTGGCGGCGCGGTCGAGGCGGCCGTCGTCGCGACCGGTGATCTCGACCCGGGCCTCGTAGAGACGAGCGAGATTCATTTGGGCCACGGCCCAGCCGGCCGGATCGCGCGCGCCCGGCTGCTCGGCCAGTTCGGCCTTGAAGGCTAGTTCGGCGGCGTCGAGCACGGCGAGGTCGGCAGTCAGCTCCGCGCAGCGCGCCAGGCTGAGGGCCCGGTTGTTGGCCACGGCGGCGCGCAGGGTCAGCGCCGGCTGCACCTTCACGATGTGGGTGGCGCGGTCGTAGCAGGTGACGGCCTGCTCGAAGCAGCGCTCGGACGTCGTCGCCTCGCCCATGGCCTGCAGCGTCTCGCCCAGCGAGGCCTGGGCGCGGGCCCAGTCCAGCGGGCTGTGGCCGGGGTCGAGCGGTTCGAGGGCCTGAGTCGCCGCCTCGACGGCGTCGGCGATCAGCGAAAGCTCGCCGTCATAGTCGCCCAGCCGCGCCAGCGCCTCGGCGCGCAGCAGTTCCAGGCGCGACCAGGTCAGCGGTTCGAAATCGGGATCCAGGGCCGCCAGCGCCGTGCGGGCTTCCGACAGGGCGACCTCGACGAGCGCCCGATCCTTCAGGTGGACCGCGCAGGCCAGCAGCAGGTCGATGCGGGCCGCGCGCTGTTCGGCCAGTTGCAGGCGAGCGCCGCCGGCCTTGACGCCGCGCTCTCCGGCCAGCGTCGCCAGCGGGGCCTCGAAGGCCTGGGCCGCGGCCAGGGCGCGGTCGATGTCGTTTTCCGAAAGCGCCATGCGGCCGTCGACGGCGGCCAGCAGGCTGGCGGCCAGGGCGGCGTGCGGACCGTGCGTGTTCTTGGCCAGCGACAGGGTCGCGCCGGCGGCGGCGTGCAGGCCCTCGTCGCCGAACAGTTCGGCGCCCAGCATGGCCAGCACGGCCTGCTCACAGCGCGCGGCGCAGACCAGATCGGCCTTGCGCTCGGCGTCGGCCAGCTTGGCGGCGGCTTCGGCCTGGGCCGCGCCCTTGCGCAGGGCAGCGGCGTCGCCGGTGCGGCGGGCGACCTCGCGCCAGACCACGGCGGCCTCCAGCAGGCGCACCGCGCGGTCCTTGCAGCCGATGCGGCCGGCGGCGACGTCGGCGGCGCGGGCTTCGTTGGTCAGCAGGCGCAGGTCCATCAGTTCCAGCAGCGCGGTGTCGCCGCCGGTCAGGCCCTCGCGATGCGCCGCGGCATGGGACACCCGTCCCTGGCCCTCGACGCCCAGCAGCCGCTTCAGATCGCGCCCCACGAATTCGAACATCGCTCGCGTACTCCGCACCCGGATCGTCCCACCTCGGCACGGCCGGGATGGATTTGACGCAAGATCAGCAAAACCGGAGCCAACGCTCTTAACAAGGGGTTAACGGGTATGAATCGTCTGTTAACCACGAATATTCAGATCACATTAACTTTGATCGCCTCGCGAGCCGGAAAACCGGCGATTTTGATCCATTTTGGCACGCTTTTTGCTTCGCTCGGGCACAACTGGCGGAAGGTGCGATCGCACAATTTATAACATCGTTCACTCATATGAAAATGACGTTAACTCTAAGATTTAGGACCTTGTTTACACTTTGTTCATGTTCGTAACCGGACGGATGGCGGATCGGCGCGCAAGACGCTAGGAAGCGGGCATGACCAGCCCCGCCGTGACCCTCTGGACCGCCGCCCTCTGCAAGCAGGATCCCGGCTATGGCGGCTGGGCGTTCGTACGGAAGCTGGACGGTGAGTCGGGCGCGGCCGCGATCAAGGGCGCCGCCGGCGGCGAGCGCCGTACGTCGCTGGCCAAGATGAGCCTGTCGGCGCTGATCGAGGCGCTGACCAGCCTGTCGGACCTGCCGGCGGACACGTCGGTCACGCTGCGTTTCGCCGACCCGGCCCTGGCCGGCGAACTGGTCGCCAGTGACGGCGCCTACGCCACGGCCGAGCCCGAGGCCTGGGCCGCGGCCCGCGCCCTGGTGGCCGCGCGATCCTCGCTGAACCTGGTCCCGCTTGCCCAGACCGCGCCCGCGACCGGCTTCCTCGCCGCCTGGGCCGAGTTCGGCCTCGACACGTCCAAGAGCCGCGGCAGCTTCAAGGCCGCGATCCCCAAGCCGAACCTGATGAAGTTTCCGGGGTAGCTTCCCTCCCCCTGAAGGGGGAGGTGTCAGCGAAGCTGACGGAGGGGTACTTGGCCTGTGGGCCAGCGACCGCCTCATCATGGGAAGGGACTTCCCCCTCCGGCCCTCCGGGCCACCTCCCCCTTCAGGGGGAGGATTTTTCTACCCCAGCCCCCGAACCACCAGCGTCGCCGTGGCCGGATTGCAGGCGAACGGGATGTCGGCCAGCGTCGCCAGGCGGATCAGCGCCTTGACGTCGACGTCGTGCGGCTGGGGCGACAGCGGGTCGACGAAGAAGATCAGGATATCCAGGCGCCCCTCGGCGATCATCGCGCCCAGCTGCTGGTCGCCGCCCAAAGGACCGCTCTTCAGGCGGGTCAGCTGCAGCTGCGGCAGGGCCTCCAGCACGCGCCCGCCGGTGGTGCCGGTGCCGTAGAGGATGTTCCTTTCCAGGAACTCCGCGTTCGCCTTGGCCCAGGCCACCAGGTCGGCCTTCTTGTCGTCGTGGGCCACGAGGCCGATGGCGAGCTGGCGGGTCATGCGGGAACGGCTCCGATTACAGGTCGTCCCTCCTATAGCGGCTGGCGAGGCCGCCGCCAGCCCGACCGCGCCCCTTCCCTTTTGGCGCGCATTGCCGCTAGGATACATATTGAAACAATATCTCAAATAATGAGACCGTGCGCAGCGGTCCATGGAGGAAGCCACCCATGACCCTCGACCGCCGCGCCTTCGTCGCGGGCCTGAGCGCCCTGCCCCTGCTCTCGGTCGCCCCCATGGCGCTGGCCGGCACGCCAGGACAGCGCCCCGGCCCGTTCCTGCTGGGCGCCGACGTCACCTGGATCCCTCAGGACGAGGCCGACGGCGCGCAGTTCTTCGCGGGCGGCCGCCGACAGGACATCCTGGCCATCCTGGGCGACGCCGGCTTCAACGCCATCAAGATCCGCGTCTTCGTCAATCCCGAGAACGGCTACTCCGCGCGGCGCAAGACCGACCCGTGGGCGGGCCTGGCCCAGACCGTCGCCATGGCTAAGCGGATCAAGGCGGCCGGCATGCACCTGACGATCAGCTTCCACTACAGCGACACCTGGGCCGACCCGCAGAAGCAGGGCAAGCCCGCCGCCTGGAAGGACCTTTCGTTCGACGCCCTGGTCAAGGCGGTCGACGACCATACCCGCCAGGTGCTGGGCGCGCTGGTCAGGGCGGGCGCCAAGCCCGACATGGTGGTGATCGGCAACGAAATCACCTTCGGCATGCTGTGGCCCGACGGCCGCGTGCCCCTGCCCGTCGCCACCGGCAACCCTGCCACCGACGCTGTGCACATGAGCGTCCCCGACGCCGGCGGCTTCGACAAGCTGGCCAGGCTGCTGAGCGCGGGTCTGGACGCCTCGCGCGAGACCGTGCCCGGCGTGAAGACCAGCCTGCACAATCACCTGGGCCGTCACTGGACGATCGTCAGCCACTGGATGGACAGCCTGCTTTCGCGCGGCGTGCGCTTCGACGCCACCGGCTTCTCCTGCTACCAGCAGGCCGCCGAGGGCGACTGGGCCAACACCTTCGCCCGCTTCGGCGAGCGCTACCGCGACCACGGCTTCTACGTGGCCGAATATTCCAGCCGGAAGCGCTATGTGAACGACCTGGTGTTCGACGCGCCCGGCCAGCGCGGCTGGGGCACGTTCATCTGGGAGCCCACCCGCCACCAGGAGGCGATCTTCGACCAGGACGGCAAGAACGCCGGCGAGGGCCCGCGCCCCAACCTGCTGTCTCAGGGCATCAACGCCGCCGAGGCCCCCGGCGCCCAAATCGCCGGCGCGCCGCCGCCCCATCCCGAAAAGACCGAGCACGGCGGCCGCTACGACGCCAACGCCTTCATGGAGCTCTATCGCCAGATGGCGCGGGACTACGGCCTGCGGAAGGCGTGAACGCGCGGGCTTGACCTGCAATAAATTACGAACGTAATCTCACCCTTGTCGGTACGGGAGGGGACGTCGCGAGCCGCCGGCCACGCCGGTTCGCGCGACTGCTCGCGCCCGCATGTTCGAGCCGCTGCAAGGCCCTTTAGCCGACGCGAAGAACGACGATTGCCGAAACTGAATAGTCAAGCTATGCAGCCTTAAGGGGGATTAGTCGTCATGCGTTCAATCTATGCGGGCTTGGCAATGCTGGCCCTGATGGCGGCCGCCGCGCCGGTCGCCGCCCAGACGGCCGAGTCGCCTGCGGCTCCTGCGGCTCCTGCGGCTCCTGCGGCTCCTGCGGCTGGCGTCCTGCCCGCCGGCAGCATCGTCCAGATCGAAATCGGCCGCTCGATGCGCTCGGACACCGTCAAGCGCGGCGAGCGCTTTCCCATTCGCCTGGCCGAGGACGTGGTCCTAGACGGCAAGGTGATCCTGCCCGCCGGCCTCGCGGGCGAAGGCGAGGTCGTCCACGCCGACCACTCCAAGATGGCCGGCCGGCCCGGCGAACTGCTGCTGGCCGCCCGCTATCTGGTGGTCGACGGCGTGCAGGTGCCGCTGCGCAGCCTGAAGTTCGGCTCGTCCGGGAACAACAACACCAACGCCGCCATGGCCGTGGCCTTCGTGGCCGGCCCCTTGGCCATCTTCGTCGAGGGCGGCGAGGTCGTCATCCCGCCCAACACCCGCGCCCAGGCCAAGCTCGCCGCGCCCTACCCCGCGGCCGGCGCCGCCACGGCCGCCGCTCCCGCTCCAGTTCCCGTCAAGGACACCCAGGAAAAGGCTTCCATCCAATGAGCATCAAGTACGCCGGCGTCGTTTTCGCCGCCCTGACCCTGAGCGCCGGCGCGGCGCTGGCGCAGGACGCCGCCGCTCCGGCCCAGACCCCGGCTCCCGCCGCGGCCGAGGCGCCGGCCGCCGCTCCGGCCGAGCAGCCCGCTCCGGCTCCGGCCGAAGCCCCGGCGGCCGCTGCGACGCCGACCGAAACCCCGGCCGCCGCGCCGGCCGTCGTGACCGCCGACGCCGTCCTCGGCACGCCGGCCCAGGGCAAGGGCCAGATCGTCTTCTTCCGTCCGGGCAAGTTCGTCGGCGCCGCCGTCAGCTTCAAGGTCCGCGAAGGCGAGACCGAGCTCGGCAAGCTGAGCAACGGCAGCTACTTCATCATCGACGTCGCCCCGGGCGCGCACGAGTACGTCGTGCACTCCGAGGTCAAGGACGTGCTGCCCGTCGAGATCGACGAGGGCGAGGTCTATTACGTCCAGGGCTCGCTCAACATGGGCGTCATGGTCGGCCGCCCGAACCTGTCGCCCTCCGACAAGCTGAAGTTCGAAGGCGCCGGCAAGATGAAGCTGACCAAGCTGAAGTCGTAAGCGCCGCTCTGAAGCGAACATGGAAAAGGCCGGGATCGCTCCCGGCCTTTTCTTTTGGGCTCAGCCCCGTTCCTTGGTCCGCTCGAAGCGCACCTTCGGGTAGCGCTCGGCGACATAGCCGATCTCCCAGGCGCTCTTGCCCAGGAACACCGGCTGCTCGTCGATGTCGCGGCCCATGGCCGACTTGTGCTTGTTCTCGAAATCCTCGACGTCGGCGCGCTCGCCGACCAGCCAGCGGGCCTCGGCGTAGGGGCTGGCCTCGAAGATCACGTCCAGCTGGTACTCGTTGCTCAGGCGGTCGGCCATGACCTCGAACTGCAGCTGGCCGACGGCGCCGACGATGAAGTCGCTGCCGATCATCGGACGGAACAGCTGGGTGACGCCCTCCTCGGCCAGGCCTTCCAGCGCCTTCTTCAGGTGCTTGGCCTTCAGCGGATCCTTCACGCGCACGCGGCGCAGGATTTCAGGGGCGAAGTTGGGCAGGCCCGCAAAGCGCAGGGCGCCGGTCTCCGACAGGCTGTCGCCCACCCGCAGCACGCCGTGGTTGGGAATACCGATGACGTCGCCGGCGAAGGCGTCCTCGGCCAGTTCGCGGTCGGAGGCGAAGAACATGATCGGCGCGTTGACGCTCATGGCCTTGCCGGTGTTCTGGGCCTTCAGCTTCATGCCGCGCGTGAAGCGGCCGCTGGTCAGGCGCAGGAAGGCGATCCGGTCGCGGTGATT